>ULWC01027882.1_pt1 | contig 26621 bp, 20 predicted proteins | sample 1959931 | NCBI WGS metagenome assembly ULWC01 (sample SAMEA4835801, study PRJEB28245) | human gut metagenome | biome: gut microbiome; material: fecal sample | place: Denmark | collected 2008
TAATTGTAGAAAACAGTGGGTTTTTGACGATGAGTCGTTAGAAAATCAGTGACAGCTTCCAAAATGCCTGCTTGATTTCGAGTGCTCCCTCTTCGACCTCTTGGGGAATGCTCCATGTTCTGGATTCCTGCCGGATACTAAATTAGTATAGCAAAAATGCCGTCCCGCGTCAAGATGCGGGGCGGCATAATTCCTGTATACTGGGGGATATCTCATGTGCATCAGAACAAATGCTGTTTCTGCACCGGGCCGGGGGCAAAGGGGGTATCCTCGTGGTGGCGCACCACGGTCACCTCACGAGTCTTTTCCTCCACATGGCCGTTGGCTTTGGGCACACTGTAAAAGCTGCGGGTAATGTTATAATAGCCGCGCATGTGCTGCACCAGGTATTCGGCCACAGCGGGCAGGCAGTCGGTATCCTCAATGTTTTCATAGTTATAGTCTGCGTACAAAAATGCCGTGTGCTCCCCCTTGCAGACCAGCGTGATTCCTTCTTCGTCCAGATGCAGTTCATCCACAGCGCACTGCTTCAGGCCGCTCAGGCCGCTTTCGCTGGCAAGTTGGGTGGCGCGGCGGCGCATAGCCAATGGAACGGACTGCGGGTCCAGCGCTTCGTTGCCGCGCTGGCCGATCTCCAGCAGGATGTCCCGCATCATGCGGCTTTCCAGCAGCGGGCGGATCTTTTCCTTCGCGCGGGCTTCCTCGGTTTTTGCCTGAATTTTTTGCAGCAGTCCCATTCTTTTTCCTCACTAAACACATATCATTGCCCTGCGCACATCCGCATCAGCATCAGGGGCATCTTACTTTTTCATCGTGTAACTAATATTATATTATAGCATACCTTTTCATCCTGTGCCAGCGTGGAAGATAACTTTTACACCAAATTCATTCTGGTAAATCTTTTTAGCTGTGTGCTTTTTTGTATTCAGCTTTCATTTTTTTTCTCCGTCAAAAGCACAAATTCAATCCCTGTTTTTTGTCTATTTTACTCTTTGCCTCATGCCATTCATTCTTATTTTTCTTTTCTCCGCTCTTTCACGTTGCACCCTGCCAGTTTCTGCATTATACTGATAAAAAAGTGCGCCGGCAAGTTTTCCCCCGCCGGCAGCCGGACAGGAGTGCGGCCTATGAACATTACCGCGTTTGCCCAATATGCCGGGGTATCCAAGGCAGCGGTCAGCCGCTATTTTAACGGCGGGTACTTAAGCGCCGAAAAGCGCGCCCAGATTGCCGCTGCGGTGGAAGCCACCGGCTACCGCCCCAGTATGCAGGCCCAGATGCTGCGCACCCGCCGCACGCGGCAGATCGGGGTGATCATGCCGCGGCTGAGCAGCGAAAGCTGCGCCCGCATGGTGGAGGGCATCAGCCGGGTACTGGATGACCAGAACTACCAGCTGCTGCTGATCAACACCGCCAACGACAACACCCGCGAAGTGCGCGCGCTGGATACCCTGCGGCATGATACGGTGGACGGCATTATCCTGATTGCCACCATGTTTACCCCGGAACACCACGCGGTGCTGCAAAGCCTGCATGTGCCGGTGGTAATCGTGGGGCAGCAGTATCCCGGGTTCAGCTGTGTGTTCCACGATGATTTCGGCGCGGCGCAGGCCGCCACCGCCCACATGCTGCAAAAGGGGCGGCGCAAGCCGGGCTACCTGGGCGTGACTCTGCTGGACAAAGCCGTCGGCCTTGCCCGGCGCGAAGGCTTTGACAGTGCGCTGCGAGATGCGGGTCTCGTGCCCCAGCCGCAGCGGATGAGCATTGCCAAGTTCAACATGGAATCCGGCTACCACCAGGCGGAGCAGCTGTTTGACCGTGCGCCGGGGCTGGACTGCCTGTTCTGCGCGACCGACTCCATCGCCCTGGGTGCGCTGCAATACTGCCGCAGCCACAGTCTGCGGGTGCCGGAGGACATCATGATTGCCGCTGTGGGCGACAACCGCATTGGCCGCGTTGCCTATGTGCCGCTGACCAGCGCCCATCTGCATTACCGCACCGCCGGGGACAAAGCCGCCCGCCTGCTGCTGGACATGCTGGCGGACCCCCATGCCGAGCCGCAGATGATCAAGCTGGATTATGAGTTAAAATGCCGGGCCTCCACCGGGGATGACAACTCAGATGAAAATGTCTGGTCGCTATAACAGGCATCCTTTGCGCCACACTTCCCTGCATCACTGCGGGGAAGTTTTTGTTTTGTGCACCCTTTCCATGCAGCCCCCTGTTTTTTGTGCATTTTATCAAAGAACGGTGTGAAACTGTGTGAAATCGATAACAGAATCTTTGCAAGTTGGGTCGTTTGGTCAATAGAAAAAGCACTCACCTTCGTATATAATAAAGCTGTCAAATGAAACAGGCCCCGGAACCTCCTACCGGGCCAACAGATAAAAGAAGGAGCGTGCAACATGGATTACAAGAAAGCAGCCCAGCAGGTACTGGACAACATCGGCGGTGCTTCCAACATTGTATCGGCCGCACACTGCGCAACCCGCCTGCGCCTGGTGATTGCGGATAATTCCAAGGTGAACAAAAAAGAGCTTGAAAATGCTGAGGGCGCCAAGGGCGTATTTGAAGCCCAGGGCCAGCTGCAGATCATCTTCGGCACCGGCATTGTGAACAAGGTGTATGACGAGTTCACCGCCCTGGCCGGAATCACCGGTGCCAGCAAGGAGGAAGTCAAACAGGCTGCCGCTTCCAAAGCGCCGTGGTACCAACGGGCCATCAAGACGCTGGGCGATATCTTTGTTCCCATCATCCCGGCCATCGTGGCTTCCGGCTTTTTGATGGGCATTATGGAAGCGCTGAACTTTATGGTCAACAACGGCTTCCTGAACATTGATACCAGCGGTTCCATCTATGTGTTTGCTCAGCTGTTCTCCAACACGGCGTACACCTTCCTGCCTATCCTGATCGCGTTCTCCGCCGCAAAGGTGTTTGGTGGCAACCAGTTCCTGGGTGCTGTCATCGGCATGATCATGATTCACCCCAACCTGCAGAACGCCTGGACCGTTGCTTCTGAGGGCGTGCAGACCTACCAGTCGGTGTTTGGCGGGCTGTACAAAATTCCGCTGGTCGGCTACCAGGGCCACGTTATCCCCGTTATCATTGCCGTGTGGCTGATGTGCCAGATTGAAAAGCGGCTGCACAAAGTTGTGCCCGCCATGATCGACCTGTTTGTTACCCCGCTGGTCTCCGTTTTCGTTACCGGTTATCTCACCCTCGCTGTCATCGGCCCAATCTTCACCACGCTGGAGGATGGCATCATCAACGGCGTTCAGACCCTGATCCAGCTGCCGTTCGGCATCGGTTCCTTCATCATGGGCGGTTTGTACGCCGTCACCGTTGTGGCCGGTATCCACCATATGTACACCCTGATCGACCTTGGCCAGCTGGCCAAGTTTGGCTTCACCTACTGGCTGCCCCTGGCCAGTGCCGCCAACGTTGCCCAGGGCGGTGCCGCTTTTGCCGTTGCCCTCAAGAGCAAGAACGCCAAAGTTAAGTCTATGGCCCTGCCCTCCGCCCTTTCTGCCTGCATGGGCATTACCGAGCCCGCCATCTTCGGCGTCAACCTGCGCTACTTTAAGCCCTTTATCGGCGGTCTGGTCGGCGGTGCCTGTGGCGCTTTGTATGCCAGTGTGACCGGCCTTGGTGCCACCGGCACCGGCGTGACCGGCATCTTCGGCATCCTGCTGCATCTGCACATGCCGCTGCAGTACCTCATTATGATGGCAATTTCCTTCGGCGTTTCCTTCGCTGTGACCTGGGTGATCTGGACCCCCGAAGCCGAGGAAGCCAAAGCCTGATGTTTTCCCCTCTCAATCAATAAGGAGCTACCTGTTATGAATGCCTTGCAGCGTGATTTGAAGCGTCTTGTCCCCATGGTGGAAGCCGCCGGGGCCGCCCGCGCGGCGGCGGATCCCCACCGGCAGAAGCTGCATGTTCAGCCCCCGGTTGGCTGGCTGAATGACCCCAACGGGCTGTGCCAGATCGGCGATGAATACCATGTATTTTATCAGTACGGCCCGTTTGACCCCACGGGAGGGGTCAAGCACTGGGGGCACGTGCGCAGCCGCGATTTGTTCCACTGGGAACGCCTGCCCGTAATGCTGTACCCGGACGAACCGTTTGACTGCCATGGCGTTTATTCCGGCTCCGCTCTGGTGGAGGACGGCATGCTGTACCTGTACTATACCGGCAATGTCAAGCACCCCGGCGAATATGACTACATCAAGCAAGGGCGCGGGCACAATGTCTGCCTTGCCACCAGCCGCGATGCCATCCATCTGGACAACAAACGCTGCCTGATGTACAACCAGGATTATCCCGCCGGGCTGACCTGCCATGTGCGCGATCCCAAAGTGTTTGCACTGGATGGGCGCTACTATATGGTGCTGGGTGCCCGAACACTGGACGACCATGGCGAAGTGCTGGTGTTTGAAAGCGCCGACAAGCTGCACTGGAACCACATCAACACCATCACTACCCCCAAAGCCTTTGGCTACATGTGGGAATGCCCCGACCTGTTTGAGCTGGACGGCCAGTGGTTTTTGGCGGTATCGCCCCAGGGCATTGCCTGCCAGAACGTGTACGGCTGCGGTTACTTTGCCCTGCAGGGTGACTGGCGCACCGATTGCACATTGAGCGAATTCCACGCCCTGGACGATGGCTTTGACTATTACGCGCCCCAAAGCTTTGCCACCGCGGATGGCCGCCGCATCCAGTTTGGCTGGATGGGCATGCCGGATGCCGATTACACCAATCCCACCGTGGAGTATGGCTGGCAACACTGCCTGACCCTGCCCCGCGTGTTAACCCAGGACGGCAATGGCTGCCTGCTGCAAGCCCCCGCCGCCGAGCTGAACGCCCTGCGCGGCGAAGCCCGCCAGCCGGCAGACGGCGAAACGGTTGAAACGGACCCCTGCTTTGACCTGACCGCCGCCCCCGCCGGGGATTTTGTCCTGACCATTGCCAACGGCCTGACCCTGACTTACACCGAAGCGGACCGCACCTATACCCTGCGCTTTACCGATGCAGCGATTGCCGCCGGGCGCACCGAGCGCAAGGCTGTGCTGGATGCCCCCTGCCGCAGCCTGCGTGTTGTGGGGGATGCTTCCTCGCTGGAAATATTCCTGAACGACGGTGCCGCGGTGCTTTCCACCCGGTATTACCCGGCAGCGGGCAAGGTTGCCGTGCAGCTTTGCGGCGCAGGCAGCACCCTGTATTCCCTTTCGATTTAACGGAGGACATTCCATGGCACATGATACCTTGTATGCGATCGGCGAAGCGCTGATCGATATGATTCCGTCCAAAACCGGCTGTTCCTTTGCCGAGGTTCCCTCTTTCAGCCCCCGTGTGGGCGGCGCGCCCGCCAACGTGTGCGGTGCTTATGCCCGCCTGGGTGGGGATTCTGCCCTGCTGACCCAGCTGGGAGATGACCCGTTCGGCCACAAGATCATTGATGAACTGGCTGCCTGCGGCATTGATACCAGCCACATCTGTTTGACGGACAAAGCCAACACCGCCCTGGCCTTTGTTTCGCTGGAAGCGGACGGCAACCGGACGTTCAGTTTTTACCGCAAGCCCTCAGCCGATTTGCTGTACGCCCCGGAGCAGGTGGATACCAGCCTGTTTGCCAACGCCTATGCCCTGCATTTTTGCAGCGTTGCCCTGGTGGAAAGCCCCATGCGGGAAGCCCACAAAACTGCCATTGCCGCAGCCCGCAGCGCCGGTGCCATCATTGACTTTGACCCCAACCTGCGCTTTCCGCTGTGGCCGGACCGTGATGCTTTGCGCCGCACGGTGCTGGAGTTCCTGCCGCTGGCCGATGTGGTCAAAATCTCGGACGAAGAGCTGGAATTTCTGACCGGCACCAGTGATATTGAAGCCGCCCTGCCCAGCCTGTTTGTGGGCCATGTACAGCTGGTGCTCTACACCTGCGGCAGCGCCGGTGCCCACGCTTACACCCGCACCGCCCACGGCTTTTCCGCCAGCAAGCCGGTAAAGGCCGTGGATACCACCGGCGCCGGGGACGGGTTCATCGGCTCGTTCTTGTGGCAGCTGCACAAAAACGGGGTGGACCGCGCCGCCCTGCCTGCTCTGCAGGCGGACCAGTTGAACCAGTGGCTGGATTTTTCCAACCGGTTCTGCGGTTACAGTGTGCAGCGCTACGGTGCCATTGACAGCTACCCCACCATCGACCAGCTGTAACTTTCTGCCATTCTCTGCTATTTCATCATAAAGCAGCCGCCCGGTACAGGATTTGTACTGGGCGGTTGCTTTACGGTATAGATTTTTTCTTTTCTATATTCGCTTTATACAAGTCTTAGGATTATAAACTTCAACGTTGCTTCATCCGCAACATTTATTCATCAATTTTAGATTCCAAGCTCTTAAGTGTATGTCCATCAGCATCCTTCCAGCTTGTCAGTCCATTCGCACTCTTGCCAATCACAAACTTTGCAGCATAGGAAGGACTGGTAAACAGCAAATTCTCTATCAGTTTCCCGTCAGCATCAAGAGTAGTCTTCTTTCTTTTTTCTTTGATAACTTCCGGAATCGTATCATCGTCCGATGGAGAGATGTGGCTTCCCGCCAAAACCACAAAGCCTTCTGCAGTCTGCATTCCAACGGCTTCGACCGTACCGATTGTTTTAATGGTTCTTTTCAGATACAACTTCCCGATATCATCCGCCTGTTTTTCTTCAACTTCCGTTTTTACTTCAACTGGCTTGGTAATAGGTTCAAACAGCTTATGTCCCAAGGTTCCCATGATTACTTTTGCATAATCAATGAACTCCTCCAGTTCGCATTCTTTTTCTTCTGTAATATTACCCGGCGTAGGATCATTTCCATTTTTGACCTCATAGCGATTCGCTTGCAGTGCCAAATTACAGAAACGGTTTTCAAGATAGCTTATCTCAGTGGGTCCAAATGAATTATTGGATGTGGTAAATACGATGGCTTCTGTCCAGTAATCTTTTTCTGGATTTCTCTTATGCTCCTGCAGGCGATTCAGAATACCTTCACCGTTTTTCCTTGCTCCAGCCTGTCCAATATAAACAACACCTTTTCCAGTGGTGTCTGAAGTACCAAAGAGGAAATAAACACCACTCTGTTTTAAATCCTCTCGTTCCTTGCAGCGGTCAAGCTCTGTCCGAGGAATTTTATATGCAATACCTGTCCAATTCGCCAGTGTACATTTTATTCTGCCACCGGCCTCACCATCCATCAGAAACAGATTTATACTTTTGCCTCGCATCACTGTATCCTCCTCGCCTTATATTTCCCTTTTCACATAGGTCAGTTCTACATCATAACCAAGCTTTTCTAACATCTGCAAAAATGTGTTATTTACAATTCCGTCTTTCTTCTTTATCAGGCGATTTACATAGGACGGCGTGGTTCCAACTTCTTCAGCCAGCTTTGCCTGCGTGGTCGCAGCTTCTATACATTTTACCTTTACATCGACCTCTATATTATTTTTCAGCATACTTCCACCTTATCTGTTTGAAATATATTTCACTGTAAGTGTAATTTATTATATCGCAAGAATTGAGTTTTTTCAATCACTTAGAGTTATTCCGTTTATTCATATTATTACAAAGTTATTTCCAAAAGCAATAATAAATTACAACCAAAATAAGTTCCCCTCAAATACATCAGAATACCCCCTCTATAATTGAACCGTTTCATTTATCTTAGCAACAAAATGAGGCGTATCCATATATCGTGGATACGCCTCATTTTATTTATTCTATTATCTTTATACGTTTTACAGATGCAGCACGCGGTCCTTGATTTCGGCGGTGCGGCCCTGGTTCCAGAACTGGGTACCGATGTAGCCGCAGGTGCGGCGGGCAACGTTCAGCTTGCTCTGGTCGCGGTTATGGCAGTGCGGGCACTCCCACACCAGCTTGCCGTCGTCCTCCACGATCTTGATCTCGCCGTCATAGCCGCACACCTGGCAGTAGTCGCTCTTGGTGTTCAGCTCTGCGTACATGATGTTATCATAGATGAACTGCATCACTTTGATGACAGCTTCCAGGTTATCCTGCATATTGGGCACTTCCACATAGCTGATGGCGCCGCCCGGAGACAGGCGCTGGAACTCGCTTTCAAACTTCAGCTTGGTGAACGCATCGATCTGCTCGGTCACATGCACATGGTAGCTGTTGGTGATATAGTTGCGGTCCGTAATGCCCGGCACAATGCCAAACCGCTTTTGCAGGCACTTGGCAAACTTATAGGTGGTGGATTCCAGCGGGGTGCCGTACAGTGAGTAATCAATATTTTCAGCGTTTTTCCACTCGTTGCACTTATCGTTCATGTGCTGCATCACACTCAGGGCAAAGGGCTTTGCGGCGGGATCGGTATGGCTCTTGCCGGTCATATATTTGCAGCATTCATACAGGCCCGCATAGCCCAGGCTGATGGTGGAGTAGCCGCCGTACAGTAGCTTATCAATGGGCTCGCCTTTCTTCAGGCGGGCCAGAGCGCCGTACTGCCACAGAATGGGTGCCGCATCGGACAGGGTACCCTTAAGGCGGTTATGGCGGTACTGCAAGGCGCGGTGGCACAGTTCCAGGCGTTCATCAAAAATTTTCCAGAATTTATCCGGCTCACCGCCGGAGGACAGGGCCACATCCGGCAGGTTGATGGTAACAACACCCTGATTGAAGCGGCCATAGTACTTCGGCTTGCCCGGCACATAGTTCTTGGCGTTGGCCACGTTGTTCCAGCCAGTGCCGGAACGGTCGGGGGTCAAAAAGCTGCGGCAGCCCATGCAGGTAAATACATCGCCGTTGCCCTCGGTCTCACCCTTAGACAGCTTGTATTCCTTCATCTTCTTTTCGCTGATATAGTCCGGCACCATGCGCTTTGCGGTGCATTTGGCGGCCAGCTTGGTCAGGTAGAAATAGGGGGTGCCTTCGCGGATATTATCGTCTTCCAGCACATAGATCAGCTTGGGGAAAGCGGGGGTGATCCAGACGCCCTTTTCATTCTTAACACCTTGGTAGCGCTGGCGGAGCATTTCTTCCACGATAATGGCAAGGTCAGATTTCAGGCGCTGGTTTTCGCCCGCTTCGTTCAGGTACATGAATACCGTGATGAACGGTGCCTGGCCGTTGGTGGTCATCAGGGTAACGACCTGGTACTGGATGGTCTGCACACCGCGCTTGATTTCCTCGCGCAGACGGGCTTCAACGATCTGGGAGAGCTTTTCTTCACCGGGATCAATGCCCAGTTCCTTCATCTCCGCTTCGGTATCGCGGCGGATCTTTTTGCGGCTGATATCCACAAACGGTGCCAGGTGGGTCAGGCTGATGCTCTGGCCACCGTACTGGTTGGATGCCACCTGCGCAATGATCTGGGTGGCAATGTTGCAGGCCGTGGAGAAAGAATGCGGTTTTTCGATGAGGGTACCAGAAATAACCGTGCCGTTCTGCAGCATGTCGTCCAGGTTGACCAGGTCGCAGTTGTGCATATGTTGGGCGTAATAGTCAGCATCATGGAAATGAATGATGCCATCCTCATGTGCCTTTACAATCTCGGCAGGCAGCAGCATACGCATGGTCAGGTCCTTGCTGACCTCGCCGGCCATATAATCGCGCTGAACGCTGTTGACGGTCGGGTTTTTATTGGCGTTTTCCTGCTTGACTTCCTCATTGTTGCACTCGATGAGGGACAGAATGCGGTCGTCGGTGGTGTTATGGGTACGGCGCAGGCTCTGCACATAGCGGTAGGTGATATATTTGCGGGCCACCTCATACGCTTTGGTCTGCATGATGGCGTCTTCCACCAGATCCTGGATCTCCTCCACGTTCATGGCGTGGTTGCGGCTCTGGCATTCCTGCGCCACATCGTCGGCAATGGCCGTGATCTGTTCCTTGGTCAAGCGCTGGTTGGAGGCAACAACGTTGTTGGCTTTGGTCACCGCTGCAATAATTTTGGATATATCGAAAACGGCCTCGCTGCCGTTGCGCTTGATGATCTTCATGAACTGTTATCTCCTTACCTCAATAAAAGCTGCCGGGTTGATACCCCACACCAAAACCGCTCCATGATTTTGGCGAGCGTATTTATCTTACCGCATCGACCCGGCAAAGTCAAGCCAATACACCACAATATATTGTATATAATTTGCTAATAGTACCCATATATGCCATATAGCGCGATGGGACGTTCAAAAAGATTGCAAAACAAAACGCCGAAAAAAGCGCTGGCTTTTTGGGTAAAATAGGCACTTTTTTCAAAGCTGCGATGATATGTGATTTTATTGTTCCCTGGCCACTTGCTTTTGCCCGGCACGGCTGGTATACTGGTGCAAGGCACCTGCCTATTGTGATGATTTGCCGCAGCACTATACAAGATATAGTGTTGCATTTTATAAGGAGGCTCCCCGCGTGAACTACGCAACCATAAAATACTGTGATATTGCCAACGGCACGGGCGTGCGTACCAGTCTGTTTGTTTCCGGCTGCCGACGCCACTGCCCGGAATGTTTTAACGCCGTTGCCTGGGATTTTGGTTATGGCCTGCCCTTTGATAAAGCCGTGCGCAATGAAATTTTGGGCAGCCTTGCCCCGGATTATATTGATGGGCTTTCCCTTTTGGGCGGCGAACCCTTTGAGCCGGAAAACCAGCGTGCGCTGGTGCCGTTCCTGCACGAAGTACGGGTGTTGTACCCCCACAAAACCATCTGGTGCTACACCGGCAATGTATACGAAACCGAACTTTTGCAGCCCAGCCACGCCCGCTGCGAAGTGACGGACGAGATGCTGAGCCTGATCGATGTGCTGGTGGACGGCGAATTCATTCCCGCGCAGCACGATATTTCGCTGCGGTTCCGCGGCTCCGGCAACCAGCGCATCATTGACTTGAACGCCACCCGCGCCGCCGGGCACACCGTACTGTGGCAGGATGACCCGCTGTTTGCTGACCACAAGATGTAAGGCAGCGAGTTCGCGTTTTTGGATTTTGTGTAACTTTTAACAAATTTGACTTGTATTTCTGCCCCGCAGGGTGTTATACTGACACTAATTTAAGGTTGTGCCAATCGTTCTAGGCACAACCGCCCCAAACAGCTGTCGGGCCAGTTGCCCGCGCACGAAAGGAGAAATTACTATGGCAAAATTTCATCTGATTCCCATTGTGCTGGGCGCAGCCATCGGTGTTGGCGTTTATGTTGTCAGCAAGTATCTGGCTCAGGACGAAGAGAGCGAACAGATTGTGGATGACTCCGCATTTGACGACAGCGAAGCTTCCGAAAGCACCGAAGATGCGGACGAAACCGAAGAAAATGCCAACGAGGACCCCCCCGCACCGATTGAGGAACCCGCCCCCGCTGAGCAGGCCCCTGTAGCGGAGCCTGCTGCCCCGGTGGAAGAACCCGCGCAGGAAGATGACGGCGTTACCATTCCCATCCAGAGTGGTAACGATGTGCCAAATGTGAATCCGGTACAGGACAAGACCGAACCCGTTAAGCTGACGGAGGACGGCAAGGTGGACCCTACCACCATCGCCAAAGCCGAAGATTTCGGCGACTGGGAAGAAGAAACCGGCTGCAAAGGCTGAAGGCGAGACGATATAAATGACAACGCCGCAGGGAGTGCGTGATGCTCCCTGCGGCGTTTGTTTTTTGTTTTGGGGGTAAATTTGTATTTGGAGGGAGAGCCTTTGCGTGCACGGCAGGGCTCTTCCCACGTTTTGGGGGTAGCAGCGTGGCAAGGCCCGGCGGGCGGGACGATGCGAGCATCGTCCCCTACAAATCATTTGCAATGTTCGCGGCAATAGGGCAAGGTTTCTCCGCGGCGGGGTGAGGGCACCCCGCTCTACCGAATGTTTTATGTTCTATCACCCACCATAAAATGCTCCGTAGGGAACGGTCTTGACCGTTCCGGAACCATGCGGTAGATGCCACAATAGAATTTTATCGCAAGCCTTGGCTACAACATCCCACAAAGCATATCAAAGGGGACGATGCTTCCGCATCGTCCCCTACTTATTATTTTACGGGTTATGGCCGCCGGCAGCTCTTACACCACCCATTGCAGCAAAATACCGCAGCAGGTGCCGCAGAACCAGAGCAGCCCTGTCATGAACAAGTTCTGTTTCCAGCTGGGGTTGACACGCCACAGCACAGCCAGGCCGATACCTGCGCCGGAGCACAGCCCCGCAAAAAAACTGCCAAAGGTAATAGCCCCGCCCATATACAGCTGAGCCAGCAGCACGCTGGCACCGCAGTTGGGTACAAGACCGATCAGCGCGGCCATCATGGGCTGGAAAATGCCCAGACTGCCCAGAAATGCCGCGGCGGAATCTGCCCCGACAAAGCCAAAGATCAGCCCAATGATAAAGCTGAACACCAAGATAAACACAAAAATTTCCAGCGTGTGACGCAGTGCCGCCAGGAAAATGCTGCTGTGTTCCTCGTGTTCTTCGTGGCAGTCCACCTCATCGGCATGGCCCTCATAGCCGCCATACAGCCCTTTGGGCAGGATGCGGCGCAGCGGAACATCCAACACCAAACCGGCTGCAATGCCAAACACGATTTTGAGCACCAGCAGCAGGCCCAGCTTGTTCCACAGGGTAGGCTCCGCCGCCAGCAGGGGGATGGCTTCATCCGATGTTGCCAGGAACACAGCCAGCAGCGTGCCGGGGGTAATGACCCGGCTGGCATAAAAGTTGGCCGCTACCGCCGAAAACCCGCACTGTGGTACGCAGCCCAGCAGTGCGCCGGGCACAAAGCCCCAGTGGCCGCCGCCAGCCAGCGCTTTTTCAATTCGCTCGCCATGGTTGCGTTCCAGCCATTCGATCAGCAGATATGCCAGATACAAAAACGGCAGCATTTTTACGCCGTCGATCAGTGCATCCAAAAAAGCATCAACAATAATTTCCATAATTCTCCTATCTGTTGCAAAGGTTGGGGTTGCAGGGCATAATATGGCCGCACGGTTCGGAGCAGCTGCCCGGAGCCATGCGGCCCTTTTTCATTTTTTACTGCCTTTGTTGGTTTCAAAGCCGCGCAGCAGCGCTACGGCTTCCCGCACACGGGCGGGGGAAATGCGGGTACGGAACCGCTCCATGCTGCGGGAAGAAAACGGCACATCATAGGTAAAGGAATCAAAGCCCAAAAAGTATTGCAGGTAGGGGCTTTCGCGCACGATCTCCACCGTTTCGCTGTCCGTTGTGCGGCACGCTGCACGAATCACCAGCACACCGAACGCCATGCGGGCCGGAATTGCCACCTTGCCGCCAGCAGCAAAATGGCCGCTGTACTCCTGTTCAATGGCATCCCAGTCAATGGCCTGGGCCAGGCGCACCCAGCGGTTCTCCTGTACCAGCTCGCCTTCATAGGGCGGCAGGTAGTCATCAATGCTCATCTGATGTTGAATTGTGCGGTACATGGTTGCACCATTCCTTTTTATGTCGTTCCCGTTTTTAGGCAATACCGCATAATTCTAAGTGCCGATACGGCGAGCGAGGTGCGGCAGATGCCAAGCCAAAAGCGCAGATAATACTGGATGTATTATCGAGCATTTTGGCAACGCAGATGCCGTGCCGCAGCTGCCGGAGCGGTGCTTAAGCCGCAAGGCGGGAATTGTGCGGTGTTGCCTTTATTTTTCCCGCAAAAACGCTTGGGATATATCTGAAAAGCCGAAAACTCAATCCAGTTCTTTGTTTTCAGATATCCCTTAATATCTCTGGATCAGGGGGAATATCATGGCCAGAACCGCCCAAGCGACCTGATACAGGGCCAGTGCCGGAAGCGGCAGCCCGGCCAGGCCGCCGGCCAGCGCCATGATCATGGCAAGAATGCAGCTGATGAGCACCGAGGCCGACAGCACCATCGAAGAACGGTGTTCCCCCTCTGCCGCACCCGCAGCGGCTTCCAGACCGCCGACAAAGCTGGCAAAGCTGCCCAGGTGCAGCATGCTGCCTTCGCTTTCCGGCAGCCAGGCCACAGCGGGCTCCAGCGCCTTGTGTTCCTTGCCGCTCAGCACCTTGACGGTACCAACCGGCAGGTTATAAGCAGTCTGCAGCAGCGCTTCATCGCAGTTAAAGTCATCGCAGTCCACAATGAGCGAAAGTCCGGCGCGGCGCAGGGAATCCAGCACGGCGGCGGTATCGGGATCACTCTGATAAGCCACCTGGAACATGCTGAACAGCTTGCCGGAAACCGCCAGGTAGATGACCCGGCGCTGGTTCACGGTATGGCGGCGTTCATATTCCATGCTGGGCAGCTGGATATCATAGGTATCCATCAGCCGGCGGGAGCCGATCATGACCCGCTCGCCGTTGATCCAGCCCACATAGCCCAGGCCGTCCAGCGTTTCCAGGTTTTCCACCTTGCACAGCAGCTTGCGGTTATCGCCCGTCATGCCAAGGAAGATATCTTTCAGCGGGGTATTCACATCGGCCAGCATGGAAGCGGAGTAGATGATGGCCAGCTCAATATCCTCTTTGCGCACCGGCTTGATGCCGCGCAGCGTAATGCACCCTTTGGGGAAAAGATCCTGCGCCGTGACCTGCAGCACATTCACACGGCCCAGCAGTCGGATATCCTTCCAACCGGGGATGACCGCGCCGATCTGCGCGGCACTGCGCTGCATCAAACGCATGGGCATGGCGGAGATCAGCGTACCGGCCAGCGGTGCGCCCAGGCAGAGTACACCGGCCAGCGCAGTGAACGCCGTTCCGGCATCCTTGCGGTAAAGCAGGGTGAACAGGAATGCAGCCACACCGCAGCCCAGCAGGATGCGGGCAAACTGCTGCTGGTTTTTATCCGATGTGCGGCGGGATTCGCTGCCCGCCAAAAAGCCTTTCATCAGGCGGGTGGGACGGCTGACCAGCACATTGGGGCGCGGTTCCGCCAGCCCGGCGGTCACGGTGCGCAGTACCCCGGCATCTTTCAGCCGATATGCCACAGCGTGGTCCATCCCGGCGCTGACAAGGGTAAAGTTATCCCGGATGGTGTGGGCGTCGATTGCCTTGCCTGCAGCGTTGCCGCACAGCAGCAGCGCTGCGGGGCCGGTCATCAGGCAGAGGGTTGCGGGGTTATACCATTCCGGCTTTGCCAAAAACATGATACATTGCAGGATGGAGGCCACCGCGGCCATGGCGGGCATGGTATCTGCCGTATTGCCCCGGCGCATGTTGATCAGCCCGGCCAGGCCGCCCAGCATCGTCTGCCAGCACAGGGCCGCGCTGGCAGCAAGCAGGATCAGCATGGTCACCAGCAGCGGCTTGGTGCTGGCTGTGGTATCCAGCGGGCCAAGATTGGCTCCGGTGGCCGCCATAGTGCCCAGAACGATCATAATCAGGGCTGCAGCGCCCACAGCGATTGCTGTGCCGGTGGTGATCATCACTCGCAGTTCCAGGTCATGGCGCACCACGGGGGCATCATCGGTGCTTTCGTATTCGTGGCGGTGCAGGACGGCGGCCTGTGCGGCAAAAGGCGCTTCGCCATCGGGGGTGGTTTCGTCCTTCGGCTTGCCTGCAAACCGGAGGATGTTAAAGCCTTTGCCGGGCTTTTTTTGTTCCGGTGCTTCCGGCTCCGCCCCGGCGTTGGGGTCGCTCAGGTACTGGGCAGCCGCCTGGTAATCGGTATCGGTCTTTTCTGTTTTTGCCTTTGAATCCGATTTGATCTTTTCCAGGTTGATGGACTGTTCTATGCCGCGCACAAATTCCGCGGTATTGGGCTTTTCATCCACCAGGGGGCCGATCAGCTCCTCAAAGCTTTCTTCCTCTTTTTTCGGGGCGGGCTTTTTCGGTTCTTCCGGCTGCTCTTCCACCCCTTCGGCAATCTCGCTCAGGCGGATTTGCCCGGTCAGGGTCTGGGCCAGCTCCTGCGGCAGTTCCTCAAAGGTATCGCCGCTGGCGGGTTCTTCCTGCACGGGGGCAGCTTTGGGCGCAGGCTTTTTGCGGCGCGGCGGCAGGGCTGCGTTCAGTTCATGCAGGAACGACTGGGTGTTTTCCGGTGCGGGCTCGTCCCCCAGCTGCATGGTAAAACCGGTGGTCGCCTGCGGGGCAGGCGCGGGCTGCGGCTGCACCGTATCGTTTGGGGTCATGACCGGCTCGCCCACGGGTTCCGCTTCGCGGCGGGGGGCAGGCCGAGTGAACGGCATGGTGCGTTCCCGCTCCTTGCGGGGGGTGAACTCCACGGTATCCCGCTTTTTATTTTTGCGGTAAACATTGGGCTGAGGTTCCGGCTGCGGGGCCGGCTCATCCTTCGGAAGCGGCGGTTTGCCTGTGGCGGCAAACTGGGAAGTCTGCCGCCCGGAGATGGAAAGCCCTGCGTTGGTAGCGGTCAGGCGGGGCATCTCGCCCGTTTCCTCTGTTTCCGGCTCCTCCCGGGGCTGTTCCGGAACCTCCCAGTTTTCTACCGGGGCTGGCTCGCCCTCATACGGGTCATAGGATTCCAGCTCGTCATAGACATCGTGCTTTTTGCCGCCGAACAGGCTGGCAAAAAAGCCTTTTTTCTTTGCAGCGTAGTGGCGGGGCGGCTCTTGCTCGCGCAGCTCCATCTCGTCCGGTTCATCCTGTGGCAAAACATCCTGCGACTGGGGCAGTTGTTCTTCCAGCTGCTGGGTGCTCTGGTTTTCCACCCTGCCGCTGACCGAAACATTGATCGGCTCAAACTCCCCGGTATCAGTAGCATATCCAAAGCCAAATAAGCCCTTTTTCTTGGGAGTCTGCTGGCGCTCCTGCGCGGACTTCATATCATCCGGAACAACGGCCACGCTGGTGCCAAAAAAGTTGGTAAAATCTTTTTTTCCTTCATCCAGGTACTTGCTGTCCGCTTCCGGCACCCTGCGGCCCAAAAAGGCTTTAATGACGCTGGTGCGGGTGGTATCCCCTGATGTTGCATCCGCCGGTCTTGGTTCCGGCTGCGGGGCCGGTTTTGTCTCCGGCTGTACCTGCGGGGCCGGCTGCTGGGGCGCAGTTTGTGCCGGGGCAGGGCGGGCAGGCTGCGGAACAGGTTCCGAGCGCACCGGCTGAGTCGGTTGTACAGTTTGTATATTATTTTGTTTTTCTACTTTAGGTTCAACTTCCGGCATGCGGCGCGGCTCCGGCACAGAAGCAGGCCGGCGGGCCGGGGCAGCGGGGCCGGGTTTATTCTTTTTGGCAGCCCGCATACTGGGCAGATCGCCCAGCAGGTCGTCCAGCACAGCGGTGGAAAACCGGTCCTCGGTGTTAAAATTATTGCCTTTGCCCAGCGTGATATCCGGCAGGTCCTCTTTCTGGATGGGCCCCAATGCCGAACCGCCGCCGGAGGATTCCTCCATGCTGCCGTGGCCCAGGCTTTGCAGGATGGCATCCACCTGGCGGTCTGTTACACTATCCCGGATGCCGCGTTCGGCCTGCTCATGGCTGAGCTCTTCCAGAATGCGGTCCACGGAATCATTTGTACGTTTGCTTGGCATGTTGTTCTCCCCTTTGGTATGGGATTCCTTTTTTTGCGCAGCCGTTACTTGCGGCGCTGCATGATGTTGTACATCAAAATACCGGCGGCCACGCTGACGTTATAACTGTCCACACCGGTTTTGCCACCGGCCATATCCAGCGTAACGGCGGCATCGCACAGTTTGCGCACCAGTGCGCCGGGGCCTGCGCCCTCGCTGCCCAGCACCAGCGCCACCGGGCCGGAAAGATCGGTTTTTTCCAGCGGAGCACCGCCCAGGTCGGCACAGTAAACAAAAATGTTCTGCTTTTTCAGGTCACGGATGGCCTGCGGCAGGTTGGCGACCCGCGCCACCGGGATGCGGGCAGCTGCCCCGGCGCTGGATTTCATGACCGTGCCGGTCACGCCAACGCCGCCGCGCCGCGGGATGATCACGCCGTGGGCACCGCACAGCAGCGCGCTGCGCAGGATTGCGCCCAGGTTGTGGGGGTCCTCAATACCGTCACACAGCACGAGGAACGGCGGTTCGCCGCGGTCTTTTGCGATCTGCAAAAGTTCCTCCACGCCAACATACTGGATGCGGGCAGCCCAGGCCGCCACACCCTGGTGGTCCTGGGTACCGCACAGCTTTTGCAGCTTGCCGGCGGGTACACGCTTGATGACCGCCCCGGCCGCTTTGCCCAGCGCGGTATAATACCCGGCCATGCGCGGCTCCATGCTGTCGGCCAGCAGCAGGGTGTCCACCCCGGCTTCGCTTTTCAGCAGTTCGGTCACGGGGTTTTTGCCCCATACCAGGGCGGTATCCTGCTCCGCAGGGGCCTTGTCTGCCTTGGCCTGGGGGGTCTGCTGGGGCATGCGTTTTTTATTTTCCATCTGCAATGTGGTTACTCCTTAAAACGATTGGGTAAAGCCCTGTGCGGCGGCGTTTGGCAGCCATTTTGCCGCGTATGGCAGCCCGCACAGCTTTCTGGCATGATTCGATAATTATACAGATATAGTATAGCACATTTCCTATGCTTTTGTCACCTTTTTCCTTGGCGTCAAAAGTACAGATTTTTCACCCTTTTGCGCGGTGCTTTTGTGCGTGTTTTCGCGGTTTATACAAACCGTACTGGAAAGGTTTTCCTTTGAAGATGTTGAAAACCCTGTTGAAAGCGTGGAAAACCCGCTTGTATGGCCAGTTTTCCACCGTTTCAGGGGGTGTTTTCAACATATTGTGGAAAACCTTTCAACATAACAGTACGGATAAACGCCCCCGCTCACTGGGCAAACTACCAGTTTTACCCCTGTTTTTGCGGGTAAAACTTACAATTATTACGGGGATTTTGCCCGTTTTTTCACTTTCCACAGGTTTTCCCCACCCCGTTTGTGGACAAAAAGCGAAAAGTTCATCCTGCATGTTGAATGCAAAAATTCCCCACAAAATTCCATCCTGTTCAGGCCATTCCGGCTGCTGCAAACCAGTCCGCCGCAGCCCGCAGAACGGGCGCGGCATTGCTGCCCCCGCCGCCGTATTCGATCACCACCGCCACCGCAAACCGCGGCTGCTGCACCGGCCCATACCCGATGAGCACCGAGTTTGTGTAGTGGGTGCCATCCGTCAGCGTGCCCGCCAGCTGGGGGCTGCCGGTCTTGCAGGCAAGGGGAATGGGCGATTCCCGCAAAGTGCGCAGCGTTTGGGCCATCTGGGCCATACCCTCCCGGATGGGGGCAAACACTGCCGCCCCGCCGGGTGCCTGAGCTAAAACGTCCGGCTGCGCCTGCCAGGTTATATTCCCGGCGGTATCGGTGGTGCTTTGGGCAAAGTGCAGTGCCGGGCGCTGGCCGTCCCGCGCAAGGGCCCCGGCATAGGCCGCCAGCTGCAAGGGACTGACCGACGTGTTGCCCTGCCCAATGGCCGCCATCAGTGCAAGGCCCGCCTGATAGTTCTCATCGGTGCTCCAGGTCAGGCGGCCTGTAGTTTCCGGCAGCTCAGTACCGCAGGGTGCTCCAAGGCCCAGCTGCTGCGCGGTAGCGGAAAACGTATCCACCCCAAGGCGGCGGCCGACATCATAAAAATAAATGTTGCAGCTGTGGCGCAGCGCCGTAACCATGCTGACGGCCCCGCGGTGCCCCAGCTGCAAACAGCGCGGCTGGTAGCCCGCATAGTAAGTGTACCGCCCGCCGCAGTTTACGGTGCTTTGCGGGGTGATGATCCCCGCCGCCAGAGCCGATGCCGCTACTGCCGGTTTGAACGCCGACCCCGGCGCATACTGGCCGTTCAGCACCCGGTTGACCAGCGGTGCTCCCTGGGCTGTGGCCAGTGCGGCATAATTCTGCCGCCAGCTGGCAAGGTCATAATCCGGCAGGCTGACCGCCGCCAGAACGCCGCCGGTCTGCACATCCATCACCACAGCCGCCCCGGCGCGAGCTTCTTTGCCCTTGCCTTCCGGCTTTGTGGCCTGTAAAGTTTCAATTTGCCGCTGCAATGCGCTGCGCAGGGTGCGCTGCAGGTCAGCATCCAGATAGAGATGCAGGGTGTCCCCGGCCTGCGGGGTAGTCTGCACAGTTTCGATCCGCGTATGGCGGCTCCGATCCACTGTCACTTTCAGGCTTCCCGCTCTGCCGCGCAAAGCATCCTCCCAGGCGGCTTCCAGCCCCCATTGGCCGATGGATTCATCCATGGCAAGGCCTTGGGCCTTTTTCTGTGCCCACTGCTCGGCGCTCATGGCCCCCACGCCGCCCAGCAGCTGCGGAGCGAGGGTGCCATCCACCGCCGTGCGGGTACCGCGGGCAGTCAGCCGCACCGCCCCGCTCTGGGGCAGACCGGCAGCCAGCAGGCTCTGGCACTGTGCCTGGGTCAGATTTTCAGCCAGCGGCAGTTCCCCCACCGAAACGGCAGAACAAAAGGCGGCAAGCTGTGTTTCCACATCCTTGCCGCCTAGATCCAGTTCTTTTAACGTTTGCAGGGTCTGCGCCATCTCGGTGTCCGGTGGGGCCGGAACGCAGAGCGCCAGGTCATACACGGTGTCATCCTGCACCAGCGCCGTGCCGCTGCGGTCCACAATGCTTCCCCGCGCCGCCGGGATGCGAACGGTATAGCTGGTCTGAGATGCCTGTTCCAGCTTTTTAGCATAGTGATCCGCCATGGTAAACTGCATCCAATACAGCCGCACCAAAAATGCCGCAAACACGGCAGTGCAGAAAATCAGCAGGAACCACACCCTCTTTTTGCCGTCTTTTTTCATGCGCACCTCCCGGCAGGCCACTGCCTGCTCTGGTCTGATCGTTCTTTGGTCTGTCCTTTTTCCATATGGGTATTATACAAGGTTTTGCCGCAGCTGTCAGCCCCCGATGAAATACAGACAGTCGGTTTCATCGGCAGTATCTTCCAGCGGGGCGCGCAGGGTCAGGCCGCCGGGGTCGGGCTGGGGCGCTGCTGCCAGTTGCCCGGCCCAATACTGTCCCTGCGCGGTAACGGCCAACTCCCCCGCTGCCGCCTTACAGCTGCAGGGCAGGCCGGTCACCCACAGGACTCCGTTCTGGCGGGTCAGCGTGCCAAGGGCCTGCCCCACCAGAGCCGGGACTGCCCCCGCTCCGCTGCCCGCCGGGGACACCGTGCTATGCTCCCCTGCAATGCCCGCAAAACGGCCGCTGCTGTCCAGCACGGCGGCCCCCGCCTGCACCGGCTGCGCCAGCAAAAATCCGCCGGGCCAGCGGGCGGCGGTCCACACGGGGTCCCAGCGTTCGCCGTCCGTCTGCCTGCTTTGCAAAAAATTGCGCAGGGCGGCGTTTTCTTCGGCATCCGGTTCGTGTTCTGCCAGCCGGCGGCGCAGGGCAAACAGCTCCCGCTGCATCACGCTCATTTGGGCGGCATAGTGTTGGGCTAAGGCATCATCCAGCCGCCGGGGCAAAGCCGCCCCCCACACGGCCATGCCAAGCAGGGCAAGGCCCGCCAGCCCCAGCAGCAGCGCACAGAGCTGCCGGAGCGTTTTGTGCCGTCTGCGCGGTGCCGGGCGCGCAAGGTCCAGCCCGTCCCGTTCTTTTCGTCTGGTATGCCGCATGGTGCGCCGCCCGCCTTTCGCTCATTGTTTTTCTCCACAACTATATGTTTGCCCGCCCCCTGCTAGACTTTGGGGGCGGATTTGATATAATAGAAGAAACCAAACCAAACCAAATGTTAAGGAGTACCTGCCATGCCTGCCACTTTGCTTGTTTTAGATATTGACGGCACCCTGCGCCCCCATGGGGAGCCGCGCGTGCCCAAAGAAAACGTCGATGCCCTGCGCACCGTGCAGAAAGCCGGGGTCAAGCTCGTGATTGCCACGGGGCGCTGCCGGGCAGAGATCCCCGCCAAAATGCTGCGCGGCATCCGGCCAGATTACTGGATCTGCGCCGCCGGTGCCCAGGTGGAGGATGCCGCCGGGACCGCCCTGTACACCAGCCACATGACCGCCGAGGAAATGTATGCTCTGGTGGATTTTTGCGAGGACTATGAGTACCCGCTGGGATTCAGCTTTTCGGACGGCGGGTATGTTTACCTGGATTATGAGGCCTTCCATGTGCAGGAGAAAGCCGCTGCACTGGAAGGTTGTCTGAAAGACGGTGAGGACCAGGACCGCCACCTGTTGGATATGCCGTTTTCCGCGTTCGGCATGCTGGCGGCGGAAGATATCGCCAAGTTCCAGGCCAAATACGGCTACCTGGGGCTGAAGTTCCTGCCCTACCACGTGACGGGGTGCGATATCCTGCGCGCCGGACAGGACAAGGCAACCGGCCTGCAGGCACTGCTGGACCATCTGGGCCTGGCCGCTGCGGACTGCGTTGCCGTGGGCGACGGTCCCAACGATGCCGGAATGCTGGCGCTGGCCGGGCGTTCCTACTGCATGGCGGACGGCATGAAAACCGCCAAAGCTGCCGCCAAGGCGCTGGCCCCTGCCGCTGCACCCGATGGCATTGCCCAGCTGTGCCGCAGTCTGTGGCCGGAGATATTCCGTTGAACACCAAACAACCGTACACCCATGTGGGGCCGGGGCTGCCCCCACTGTACGGCGCACAGGCCAAAGCGCTGATCTTAGGCAGCTTTCCCAGCCCAAAGAGCCGGACACAGGGGTTTTATTACGGCCACCCGCAGAATCGGTTCTGGCCGCTGATGGCTACCCTGACCCACAGCCCCACCCCCGCATGGGAGGATCTGGATGCCAAACGCGCCATCATCATTGGCAGCGGGCTGGCGGTGTGGGATGTCATCCACGCCTGCTCCATCCGCGGGGCATCGGACGCTTCCATCAAAGATGTGGAACCGAATGATCTGGCAGCCCTGGTGAACCGCCTGGGCGTACAGGCCATTTTTTGCAACGGTGCCACCAGCGGCAGGCTGTACCGCAAATACGCCCAGCCCCTGACCGGGTTGGAAGCTGTGGTGTTGCCCTCCACCAGCCCGGCCAATGCGGCGTTTACCATGCCGCGGTTGCTGGATGCCTGGGGCACTGCGCTGGAAGGATATGTGAACAAACCGTAAAAAGCGCAAAAAAGCGCCGTTTTGCCGCCCGAAATGGGCAAAATTGTTTGCATTGTCCCCGCCGTTGCACTATAATGAAAGGGTATTCCCTTTGCTCCGGCGTTTGCCTTTGCCGGGGCGCACCTTACTACAAGGAGCTTTGAACCCATGAGCAAGTGGATCGAAAAGCGCACCCGCCCGGTTCTGCCGCTGTACCTGGCTGCACTGACCTGGCCGGTTGCTTCCCTGATTCTGCCGCCCTACCGGCTGGTGAACCTGGTTATCATTGCGGCACTCAGCACTGTGGTGTATCTGGTTTCTTCCCGCTTCTGCCCCACGCGGGTGCAGCGGGTGGAACAGCCCTACGCCACCGGCAGCGAGAACACCGATGCCATGCTGAACGGCATTGCCGCCAACCTGGACGCGCTGCACAAGCTGAATGACGCCATCCCGGATGCCGAACTTTCCCGCCAGCTGGACCGTATGGAAAAGGCCGGGCGCGGCATTGTGCAGGCGGTGGAGCAAAAGCCGGATAAAGCCCGCACCGTGGATCGCTTTGCACGGTATTACCTGCCGGAAGTGGTCAAGATCATGAGCGCATACGCCCAGATGGAAAAAGGCGGCATTACCGGCGAAAACGCCGCCCAGATCTTGAGCGAAGTACGCCGCAACGCCGGCACCATGGCCACCGCATTTGAAAACCAGCTGGACGCCCTGTATTCCGCAGAGGCAATGGATATTTCGACCGACATCGAAGTGCTTGAAAACATCATGCGCGGTCAGAATTTGACCTGATACTCCCAACCCAAAATATAAAAAGAAGAAGAGAAAGGACTTGCCACTATGTCTGATCTGGATTTTGACCTGAACGCTCCCGCAGCACCTTCCCTGACCTTGGATGCGGCCCCTGCCGCCCCCACCCTGACCTTGGATCCCGAAGCGGATGCCAAGGTGGTGGAGGAAGCCAAAAAGGCTACCCCCGTTACCGTGGAGGATACCCCGCTGAGCCCCGAAGAGCAGAAGATGGTGCAGGATTTTGCTGAAAAGATCGACTTGACCAACTCCCAGATGATTTTGCAGTACGGCGCCGCCAGCCAGAAAAAGCTGAGCGATTTTTCTGACAGTGCGCTTTCCCGCGTGCGCACCAAGGATATGGGTGAGACCGGCGAACTCATCACCCAGCTGATCGGCGAGCTGAAAGGCTTTGACGCCACCGCAGAAAATCAGAAAGGCTTCCTGGGCTTTTTCAAGAAAAAGTCCAACGAGCTGGAAGCCCTGAAAGTGAAATACGACAAAGCTGATGTGAACGTGGAACGCATCAAGGCCCAACTGGAGGACCACCAGGTAACCCTGATGAAAGACATTGCCATGCTGGACAAGATGTACCAGCTGAACCTTGTCTATTTCAAGGAGCTGAGCATGTATATCCTGGCCGGCCGCAAAAAGCTGCAGCAGGTGCGGGAGAACGACCTGGCCGCCACTGAAGCCAAGGCCAAAGCATCCGGCCTGCCGGAAGATGCCCAGGCCGCCCGTGACCTGGCCGACCAGTGCGACCGCTTTGAAAAGAAGCTGTATGACCTGGAGCTGACCCGCAATATCTCCATCCAGATGGGCCCACAGATCCGCCTGATCCAGTCCAACGATACGATGATGGCCGAAAAGATCCAGACCACCATTGTGAACACCATCCCCCTGTGGAAGAACCAGATGGTTCTGGCCTTGGGCATGGCACACAGCCAGCAGGCCATGCAGGCCGAGCGCGCCGTGACCGATGCCACCAACGAGCTGTTGCGCAAGAACGCCGCAACCCTCAAGCAGGGCACCATCGACATCGCCAAAGAGTCTGAGCGCGGTGTGGTGGATATTGAGACCCTGCAGCAGACCAACCGCGATTTGATCAGCACACTGGATGAATTGAACAAGATCCGCGCAGACGGCAAGGCCAAGCGCGCCGCCGCCGAGCAGGAGCTGGGCCGCATTGAGGGCGAGCTGAAGCAGAAGCTGTTGGAAATTAACAAGTAATTATTTTTAGGATGCATTATTGCATCCCCGTTAAGTGAGGACGACCCATGCAGTTGGAGCAGCAGGAAACATTTGAGATCAAAAGCCCGCAGCTGGAAGTGTTTGGCCAGGTGGAAAGCAAACTGCCCGCCCCCGCCAAAAAGCGGCCTTTTGCGGCCGGGTTCCTGGCCGTGATGGTGCTGGTTTCGGTGTTTGGCATTGGCGGCGTGCAGCTGAAAAGCCGTTACCGCAATGTAGCTGAAATTTACACCAGCGAGGTTGACAAGCACGGCAACAGCATCCAGGGGGATTTTACCACCCTGACGGATACCGCTGCCAACCTGATGCGTGCCTGCCAGAAGGTACTGGGCGAAGCTGACAGCAACTGCACCACCGTAGCAGACCTGCTGGCCCAGTGGCAGGATACCGCCATTGCCCCAGCCGCGCAATATGCGGTCATCCACCAGCTGGATAACGCTGTGGACGCCATGTACACCGCCGCCAAGGCAAAAGCCACCGACGATGCGCTGGATCAGATCAACAGCCTGGATGCCAGCTATGTGAGCACCCAAAGCATTTTGCAGCGCGAAATTGCGCAGAATTATACCACCGCTGCCCAAAGCTACAACGCCATGGCTTCCGGTTTCCCCGCCAATGTGATCGGTACATTGTGGGGCGCGGGGCAGGTGGAGCTGTATGCAGCGCAGTGACCCCGGAAAGGAGGGGGCCGGATGAAAATTTTGACCCGCACCGCAGCCGCCGTTCTGGCGGCTGTGACCGCGGCGGCAGTCTGGGCGGTACCGGCAGCGGCAGCTGCTTCCGTTCAGGGCATCAGCAGTACCAGCTGCATTGCCGATAATGCCAATATTTTAAGCCGCGATACCGAAACATATATCACCAACATTTCTGTTGCCCTGCAGGAAAACTGCAGCGGTGCACAGATCGGCGTTTACACCACCGATTACGTCGGCAACAACACCATGGAAGGCTATGCCTACGAGGTGTTCCAGGCATGGGGCCTTGGCAGCGCTGACCAGGACAACGGCATGGTGCTGCTGATGGCCACCGGGGACGACAACTATTGGGCCACCCCCGGCGAAGGGCTGGAAAGCGCGTTTTCCGGCAATGTGCTGAGCGATCTGCTGTATGATAACCTGGAAGCTTCCTGGGCAAAGCAGGATTACGATACCGGCGCACGCAAAACCGTGCTGGCCATGGCCGAGCGCATCTGCGATGTATATGGCGTCAGCCTGGATATGGACGCGATCGGCTCCGGCCTGGCAGATTCTTCCGGCAGGATTGTGGAAAACACCCAGAGCCGCAGCAATGGAGGGGCGGTGCTTACCTTGATTTTGCTGACGATTATTATTGCAGTGATCGTGATTGCGATCCTGAAAACGCCGCGCGGACCCCGCGGGCCGCAGGGTCCCACCTACACAGGCGGCCGCCGCGGGCCGAACGTATTCTTTTTCGGCGGACCGGTTTACCGGCCGCGCCGTCCCCGGCGTCCTCCCCCGCCGCCCCCTCCGGGCGGTGGATTTGGTAATCCCGGCCCACGCCCCGGCGGTGGCTTTGGTGGGCCTGGCCCCGGTGCTAGACCTGGCAGTTTCGGTCCGCGTCCCGGCGGCGGCTTTGGCGGAATGTCCGGCGGGTTCCGTTCCGGCGGCGGCAGTGCCCGGCCGGGTGGCGGTGCTGGGCGCAGCGGCGGGTTCAGCGCCCCGCGCGGTGGGGGCGGCA
>ULWC01034913.1_pt1 | contig 26515 bp, 24 predicted proteins | sample 1959931 | NCBI WGS metagenome assembly ULWC01 (sample SAMEA4835801, study PRJEB28245) | human gut metagenome | biome: gut microbiome; material: fecal sample | place: Denmark | collected 2008
ATATCTCGTTGCTCGCTAACTTTTAGCGGACAGCAATAATAAGGAATGCACACGAAAAAACTCGGCCGGGAGGCGACAGAAGCCGTGTTGGCTAAGGTGTACACCGGTCCGACCGAATTTACGAAGGATGTGGATGCTGTGAGTCAGTTTAAGGCTGAGCTGGCTGCCGGAATGCTGGAATAAAGTCCAGGCAGCCGCAGAAAATGAAGTCCAGGCAGCCGCAAAAATAGAGAACTGCGAAGGCGGCGATGAGAAGGAGGATTATGACTATAGGAAGCCATATCTTCCACGCCGCAGTCTTCTGCTTATAAGGGTCCGCGAGTCTGAGTTTCGGATATTTGGCAATGCTTGTGACCTTGCCGCCGAATACTACATTCACGAGGACCTTTGAGTTTATGGCCCAGCCGTTGGCGTTGAGGACAGGGCCGAGATTGCGCTTGCGGAGCTTGGTCCACGCGATGAAGCAGGACGGGCCGGAAATCACGAGCAGAAGACCCAGCGTCATCAGCAGGATCTTTTTGCCAGGAGTCGAGGCAATGCCCTTCGCAATATCGGTGATGGCCTTGCTTATGTATCCCAATGCCATGCCTAAGGCAGCGAAAATACCGGCGAACTTGGCGATGTCGAATATCTGTTTCTTGTCGATCGGGGCAGCGGCTCCGGCTCCGGCAGCGGCAGGCGCTGTAGCAGCGACATTCTGAAGCTGTCCCTGAAGCTCAGAATTGATCTTGTCATCCTTGTCGGCAGCCGACTTGTTGATGATTCGCCCGCAGAACTCCCAGGCCTTGCGGTATGGAGCCCAGAATGCCTGCTTGATGCTTACTGGATTGTCCACAACCTTCGTGATGACGGCATCGTAGTCGTTGCCCTGAAGATCGTAGAAAATACCGTTCTTGCCAGGTCGCAGGTCATTGATATCACCATCAGTCATCACTGCTACCGCGTCCATCGACTTTCCGAGTTTCTTGGATGAACACTTGAAATAAATCAGGAAAATGCCGCTGAGTTTCGCCATGTCGGCGTGCTTGGACATGTCTGCAACCCTGATGCATAGGTCGCAGCATCTCTGGTCAATGTAAAGCTGGCCAAGCTCGAACATGGCACGCACACCCGGTGCTCTCGAATAGAAATCAGAGAAAAGCACGAAATTCTTCAGAAGCCTGTAAAGGTCTCTGTAGTAGAGCATCAGCTTCTTCACGTCATCGATGGAGTCGGACTCTGCCTTCACTGCCTTGTCCTTTTCCACAAGGGCAAGCAACTCGTCTTTTCTGTTCTCCTTCAGAATCTCCTCCACTCTTTCGATACCGAGACTTTCCACCTCACAGCCTGCCTTGGAACCAATCCAGGAAGCATAAGCATTGAACTTGCCGAGAATGGCATTCCATTCTTTCTCATTGAGCCCTTCCTTGTTTTCAGGGGTGAAGTCCAATGTCAATGCGAGGAACTTGTCGAATGCAGGCTTCCAGGCAGGGTTGATTCCACCGAAAGGAAGAATACCGTTCTCTGTCGGCTTGGCTATCGGACAGGAAGCGATCGAGTCAATGTCAGTTACAGCCACATTGACAGACTCTGCCACGGTCTTGTCGAAAGACAGAAGTCTGCATCTTGTGAAAAAGTCCGATATCTTGTCTTTTACGGCATTGCAGGCCTCGTATGCCGCTGCGGTATTGTCACCGAAAGGTAGAATCTCTGCATTGGCCTGGTCCTTCCACTGGGCGTACTCGGCGCAAGCATTGTAGAATTTCTCGATAAGTTCTGCGGTGATTCCGGACTCTCCGCTTCTGTCTGATTCAGAACCGATTGTGGCAATGCAGTCGGCGATTGTCCGTGCCTGAGCCTCGTTGTCTGTAGTTACGGATGTGATAACGCCGTCGCCATTGAATTTGGTGCCGGTGAAAATCGCTTTTGTGTCCAATGCATCCTCTACGCTGATTTCCTGCTTGTCCAGTCCGAGATTCTTGAGAATCTGGCGGGCAGAGTCGTACAGCTTTTTGCCGCTTTCATTGTCGGTATTTATCTGATCCAGACTCAGTACGCTGTCTCCTTTAAGTATAAGGTCTTTGTCCTTGATGACGGAGGTCAGCCACTGTGCGGCCTGAACGACTTCGTTTACCATTATTTTTCCATCGTGTTCAGTGTCAATGAGATCCAGCGTCTGTCTGTCGAATTCGAGTCCGTCCACAGGGCAGCTTAGCACGGTCCAGAGTTTCTGGTCCAACTCGCCGAGATGGGCGATGTCTTCTCCGGATGCGATTTTTACGCGGATTGCCCCACCGAGGGAGCAATATTGCCAATCGTATGATGCCATAGTTATGTAGTTTTTTGATATTTTCTGATTCCGCAAATTTCATATAATTATCTGAAAATACAAGGATTTTACTATATTTGCTCGATTGGAGTATTATAAATTATTTTTAACCGGCGACAGCAGATGGCGAAGTACGCGGATACAGAAGAGAAGTGCAGACAGATCATAACGGATGTCAGGAACGGGGTGTTCGCTCCGATTTATCTGCTTATGGGCAGTGAACCGTATTATCCGGAACTTGTTTGTGGAGAGATAGTTAAAAATGCATTGACCGAAACTGAGAGGGACTTCAACCAGTCCATATATTATGGTATCGACGCGGTGGTGGATGATGTCGTTTCGGAGGCGAGGAGCTATCCTGTCATGGCGGAGAGGCGTCTCGTTGTCCTTAAGGAAGCACAGAATGTGAAGGAGAGGGATATGGAGCCGCTCGCACAATATGCGGTCGAGCCGATGGACAGCACTGTCCTGGTGCTTCTGCTGCACGGAGCGTCGCTGGACAAGCGCAAATCCCTGTACAAGGCCATTTCCAAATGCGGTGTGGTGCTGGAGTCTGAGTCAATGCGGGATTACGAAATGCCCCAGTGGATTACATCATATTACAAGAAACTCGGACTGCAGATAGCCCCTGACGCGGCTGCACTGTTTGCGGAATATGCCGGAGTGGACATTGACAAGATAGTTCTCGAGACCGACAAGCTCCGCAGAAGTCTTCCGGAGGGAACAGTGGCGGTGACTGCGGCTGACATTGAAAAGAATGTGGGCATCAGCAGACAGTTCAGCGTATTCGAATTGACCAAGACATTGGCCTATAGGCAGGCGCCGAAGGCTTTGAAGATAGCGGCGAATATCGGGTCCAGTCCGAAGTTCGTCATGTTGATGACTACCAGCGCATTATACGCGTATTTCTATAAGATTCTCAGACTGCACGCTGCATTGATGAAGAATCCGAGACTCTCTAACGGGGAGAAGGCCAAGCTGCTCGGAGTGTCACCTTATTTTATGGATGAATACGAGGCGGCTGCACGGAATTATCCTGTGAAAAAGTGTATGCAGATAGTGTCTCTGCTCGAGGAATATGACTTTAGAGGAAAGGGAGGAGACGGAGAGAGTGTTCCGCCGGCCGAACTGCTGATGGAGCTGGTTTCCAAGATATTGAACTGAAACTATTTATACAAATGGCATTAATTGAATGTAAGAACGTCTGCAAGAACTTCGGGACGAAAGTGGCATTGGACAATGTCAGCCTCGATGTCCCGGAAGGCAAGATTTATGGCCTCCTCGGTCCTAACGGAGCGGGCAAGACCACTATGATCAGAATCATAAACAGAATCACTATACCGAATTCCGGCGAAGTCCTGTTCAACGGCCGCCCTATCACCCAGCGTGATGTGGAGAAGATCGGCTATCTCCCGGAGGAGCGCGGACTTTACCGTAAGATGGAAGTCGGCGACCAGGCCATGTATCTGGCCCAGCTCAAGGGGATGAGCGAGAAGGATGCCCGCGCGGAGCTGAAGAAATGGTTCGTGAAATTCGGCATCCAGGACTGGTGGAAGAAGAAGGTGGAGGAGCTCTCCAAGGGTATGGCGCAGAAGGTCCAGTTCATCACCACTGTCGTGCACAAGCCGTCGCTGATGATATTGGACGAGCCGTTTTCCGGTTTTGATCCTGTCAATGCAGAGCTCATCCGGAAAGAAATCATGGAGCTGAAAGAGCATGGGGCGACCATCATCCTTTCCACCCACAATATGGAGTCGGTCGAGGAACTGTGCGACAATATCGCATTGATAAACAAGTCACATCTCGTGCTTTCCGGCGGAGTGGATGAAATCCGCAGACAATACGGAAACAATCACGTGGAACTCATCTATTCCGGAGAAAACGCATTGGCTCCGGTCGATGGCCTGTTCTCGGTCATTTCCGATGCTGATGACAACGGCCGCCATACGGCTGTGCTTTCGCTCGCTCACGAAGGACTTGGCAATGAGGTGCTTACGGCAGTGATAGGCCAGGGCCTGCTCGTGAATTCATTCAAAGAACTGCTTCCGAGAATGAATGACATATTCATCAAACTGGTTACAGAGGGCAAATAAGTAACCTTCAAAGCTAATAAAATCGGGAAATCATGAACTTGCATATAGTAAATATCATCATAAAGCGCGAATATCTGACGCGTGTCAAGAAGAAGTCGTTCATCGTCACCACGTTCCTCGTGCCGATACTGTTCGCGGCCCTGTGCATGCTGCCGTCCCTCATCATGGTGATGGCGAAAGAGGAGTCCAAGAAGGTGGCGGTAGTGGATGGGTCCGGGATTGTGATGCCTTTCCTCAGCAATACGGAAACCATAGAGTTTCAGCAGTTTGAAAATGCTGATCCGGAAGTGCTGAAAATGAAACTGGACAGCGTGGGAATGGATGCGTTGCTGGTTATCAGCCCTCTGGATTCAGCGAAAAAGACCGTGTCCGCGGTTTCATATGCGTCCAAACCGCTCGGTATGGAGACCTCCGAGTCGATCGAGCATAAGATCAATGATGCTGTCGAGGACTACAGAGTCAAGTCCTACAATATAGAAGGACTCGAGAACATAATGGAGCAGGTGAAGCCGGACATCAGTCTCGTCTCATACAAAATCGATGAACAGGGTAAGGAAACTCTCAATGAATCAGGACTTTATATGATTCTGTCAATGGTTCTCGGCATGATTATCTACATGTTCATCTCGATGTTCTGCGGTATGGTCATGTCTTCGGTCATTGAAGAGAAAGCCAGCCGTGTCGTGGAGGTGCTGGTGTCTTCAGTGAAGGCCACCGAACTCCTGTTCGGAAAGATTATAGGCGTCGCCCTTGTGGCATTGACCCAATTCTTTATGTGGATTGCATTGACAATGCTGATTCTGGCGGTAGTCGGCGGAATTGCCGGGCCGGAGTTTCTGAGCGGCGCTGCTACGGCGGACCCGACTGCGCAGATGGCGATGGTGCCAGGGATGGATGCTGCGAGCGCGCCTGTGCCTTCGGAGATGTCAGCGATTCTTTCTACTCTGGGCGGCATCGATTATGTGCAGCTTATTGTTGTGTTCGTTCTGTTCTTCGTCTTCGGCTATCTCCTGTATGCGTCGATGTTTGCCGCTATAGGTTCGGCTGTGGAGAATGAGGCTGACAGTCAGCAGCTTGTGCTGCCTCTGACGATTCCTCTGATGATAGGATTCCTGATAGCGATGTTCGCCTACAAGTCGCCTGACAGCGCCGTGGTGTTCTGGGGCTCGATGATACCGTTCACTTCTCCGATGGTGATGCTGACGAGGGTGCTGTTCGGTGTCCCGACTTGGCAGATTGTGCTTTCTGTGTCGATATTGGTGCTGACATTTGTCCTGTGCGCCTGGCTGTCTGCAAAGATTTACAAGGTGGGTATTCTTATGTTCGGTAAGAAATCCACTTTCAAGGACCTTTGGAAATGGTTGAAAATGAAATAGATATGAGCATGAAAAGATTCTTCGTCGCTTTTGCGGCCCTGATTGTGACCTGGTCCGTGTCCTATGCGGACGGATTCCGGGTGGAATGGAAACGGACGGCTATGGACCGTTCGAGAACAGGTGTTACGGTAGCTTCTGCTGATAATGTTAAAGAGGCGATGGGGGAGGTGCGCTGCGGAAAATACTATGCGCCGAACGGTAAGGTGTTCAGGAAAGGCGTTACGAAGAAGGTGGCTTCCGTCATGATCGGGGAGCAGCCGAAAATGGCTGACGTCAAGCAGATTGTGGCGTATTCCACCAGCCATATGGTAAGTCATGCTCCGGAGTCCGCACTGTCGGACTGGTTCATTGACCTCCTTATCTCCAAGTGTTCGGAACTTACCGGAAAGAGGGTGGACGTGGGCTTTGCCAATTTTGGCGGAATCCGTGTAGAGATGCCTGCGGGCGACGTCCTGCTGGATGATATCTTGTCAATGTTCCCGTTCAAGAACAAGCTTTGTTATCTGGAACTTAAGGGCCGCGATATCCGTGTGATTCTCCAACAGATGGCATCAGAAGGCTGGCAGGTAATCGGGGGAGTGAGATGTGTCGCTGACAAGGCCGGCAATCTGGTTTCCGCAGAGGTCGGTGGTGAGCCGCTGGATGACGAGAAGGTGTACGGGGTAACTACTGTGGATTTCCTGCTCGACGGTGGAGACGGCTTTCATATCGGTCGGAATGCATTGGATGTGCAGATCCTGGACAAATATGTGATAGACGTGGTGCTGCCTCATGTGAAGTCTCTGACTGCAGAGGGCAAACCTATTGAGTATCAGGTGGACGGCAGAGTAAAAATAGTAAAATGACGATAGTATGAAACATATAATTTCAGTTTTGGTTTCCATATTGGCGGCTTGCGCCCTGGGATTTTCGCAGGACCTTGTAATCCTTCATGTCAATGATACCCACAGTCACGAGGAACCGCTTCGTGACGGCGGAGCGCAGGGAGGCATGGGCGGAGTCATCGAACGTGCTGCCTATGTGGACAGTGTACGTACTACAGTGGGCAAGAAGAATGTCCTTCTTCTCCATGCCGGCGATTTCAGTCAGGGAACGTCGTATTTCACGGAACTCGGAGGTGATATCGAGATTGATCTTATCAATGCGATGAAATATGATGTGGTGACGCTCGGAAACCACGAGTTCGACAACGGTATCGATGAACTCGCACGCCGTTTGGACAATCTCAAGTGCCCGGTGGTCTGCGCCAACTATGATTTCTCGGAACTTGTTCTCGGCAAATACGTTAAGCCTTATGCCATAGTGCGCAAGGGCGGCATGAAAATCGGCGTTATCGGTCTGCTTACGGATGTCACGCGTGTGGTTCAGAAGTCGATTGCCGACAAGATGAAGCGTTTCGATGATATCGAGGTGGCCAACAAGTGGGCTGACTATCTGAAGAACGAAGAGCATTGCGATATGGTGATAGCATTGACCCATATCGGTTTCGACAGCGTGGGAATGAACGATCCTGCTCTTGTGGCAGGGACCAGGAACATTGACCTTGTGGTCGGCGGCCACTCCCATACTTTCCTGACCGATGCCGAGTACAGGAACAATCTGGACGGCAGGCCGGTTCCGATAGTCCAGGACGGCTGCTGGGGCTTGTTCGTGGGACAGGTGGATGTTTACCGGAATAAATAACTTGCTATGAACAACAATATTTCTGAGCAGGAACTGCTGAAGTCATTGTCCGAAAGGCACAAGTCTATTCTGAATATCCTGCAGTTGCAGGGAAGTGTCTCCGTTTCTGATTTGGCGGAGCGCCTGGAGGTTTCCGAGGTTACCATAAGGAAGGACCTTTCCTCGCTCGAGAAGCAGAACAAACTTTACCGCACCCACGGCAGGGCTATTCCTATCAGTCCATATATCGGCGACCGTCATATCAATGAGAAGGAAAAGCAGTTCGTGCTCGAGAAAAGGGCCATCGGCAAGGCTGCCGCGGCTCTTGTCAATGAGCATGACTCTATCCTGATGGCGTCCGGAACATCCATACTGTATGCGGCTAAGGAAATAGCGGAGAAGAAGGATATAACTGTCATATCTGCTTCAGTGTCAGCGTCTTCACTCTTGTCCCAGAACAAGGGTATAGATGTGGTTCAGCTTGGCGGACTCGTCCGTGAGAGTTCTGTGTCCGTGGTCGGTTCGTTTGCCGAGGACATGCTCAAGTATTTCAACTGCAATCTTCTGCTGATGGGGGCAGACGGTGTGGACTTAGAGTTCGGTGTCACTACGACCAATATGATGGAGGCCAATCTGAACAGGATGATGATGCATACCTCCCAGCAGACGGTGCTGTTGGTGGACAGCAGCAAGTTCGGCAAGAAAGGCTTCAGCAAAATCTGTGACGTCACTGAAATCGACAGAATCATCACCGACGAGAATATCCCGCAGATGTATCTGGAGAGCCTTCAGGATTTGGGAATAGAGGTGACTGTGGTGCCTATAGCCATTTCATAGGCAAAATGTTATAGGCATCTCATAGACAACTCGTTATAGGCAATACGAAAAACATCCTCGTTTAGAGGATGTTCATTGACTGTTCGCGGATTTTTTCCAGTTCGTCCTTCATTCGTACTACGATTTTCTGGATGCCGGCGTGGTTCGCCTTGGAACCCGTCGTGTTTATTTCACGGCCCATTTCCTGGATGATGAACCCGAGTTTCTTGCCAGGGAACGCTTCTCCGTCGATGGTGTCCATGAAGTATTTGCAATGCTGGCTGAGGCGTACCTTTTCCTCATTGATGTCGAACTTCTCGAGGTAGTAGATCATTTCTTCCTCGAATCTGCTCTGGTCAGGTTTCAGCATGAGTTCGGCGATGGCTTTCTCGATTTTCGCCCTTACTGTGGCGATTCTTTCTCCGTCGAACGATTCCACCTCATCTTCGAGGTTGAGAATGTTGCTCACTCTGCTTGTAACGTCCTTATACAGAGCGACTCCCTCGCGAGACCTGTAGTCGTTTGTGTTGTCGATGGCCTGGTCGATGGCTTTCTCCACAACCGGCCAGTTCTCGTCATTGATGATATCCTGTCTGGTATTGTCGATGACGTCCGGAAATCTCAGGACAGTGTTCAGGAACAATGCGGAGTCTGCATTGACCCCGAGCTTTTCTGACAATGCGCTGATCTGTCTGAAATATTCTTCGGCGAGGCTCTGGTTGATATGCTTTGCGGAAGATACTGCATTGGCCTCGAATGTGACGAAAAAGTCGATGGTGCCCCTATGCAGCTTGTCTGCAATCTTCTGTCTGACAAGCAGTTCCTTGTCCTTAGGCAGCAGCTGTGACTTAATGCTGATGTCGGCTGTCTTGCCGTTCAATGTCCTCAGCTCTATGGTGATTTTCCCTGATTCGAGCTGCGCTTCCGCCTTGCCGTAACCTGTCATTGACTGTATCATACCTATATTTATTTTAGTGGTCGTTCAACATTTTTCCGAACAGCAAAATTACTACATTACTCACAAACTTTCAAAATTTAACAACCTTGTTTAAAACAGGTCTGTTAAATTTCTGCCAGGGAGACGAGTCTGGTGGCGCTGGTGAAATATCGTCTGCTGTTATAAGAGCCCTAACAGACGGCTGCGCGATAGCATGCAAGCTCCGATAGGGCCACCTTTCTTTCCGAGTTTTGAGAATTTGATGCTTGTGTCCTTGCTTACAATGATAAGCGAGTGGCGATTGATGGCACTCTTGATAGGTAGCATCAGGTAGTCTTTTGCGATAGCCAGCCTTCCGCCTATAACTACAAGTTCCGGGTTGAAGATATTGATCAGTCCCGCAATTGCCTGCCCGAGAACTGAACCGATTTCTTCAACGCATTCAATTGCGAGCACATCTTCTTCCATCAGTGCGTTGAGGATATCATCAATGTCGATATTGTCCGGATTCTTGACTTTTGTGGACACTGATGATGCTTTTCCTTCTTTTATCTTTTCGACAAAAATTCTGTGGAGGGCAGAGCCGGAAGCACCGGTTTCAAGACAACCGATTTTTCCGCATTGACAAATCTGTCCGTTGTTGAGCATTGGAAAATGACCGATCTCTCCTGAGAATCCTGATTTACCGTATGATAACTTTCCATCGGTAATTATCCCCATTCCAAGACCCCAACTCAGATTGATGAATAACATGTCCTTCTCATTGTTGGCTTCTCCACAGATGTACTCGCCATAAGCCATTGCGCGAGAATCATTTTCGACAAATACTGGTGCGCCAAGTTCTTTTTCAAGCACTTGTGACAGCGGTTTGTCCTCTCCGATGAAATATGAGAAACTATAACCTGTTTCGTGGTTTACCCGTCCTGTCAAGTTGATTCCATATGCGAGAATCTTCTCCTGAGGTATGCCCAGGGCGGTTGTGTGCTTTCTGAGCAATGCTGCCAACTTGAGCAGAGAAGCTTCATTGCCTTCTAGCACGAATGGAATATCCTCTTTGTAATCGACAAGCTTACCTTTGAAATTGGTGATGGCAATGCTTATATGGTGTCGCCGTATGTCGGTCCCCACGAAGCATCCTGCGGATTGGTTCAGTCCATAAATGCTGGGGCGACGTCCTCCAGTTGTTCCTGTTTTGCCGAGGTCTTCAAGAAACCCATCGTCAATGAGTTCTCCAATCAGTCTTGTGACTGTGGGGATGCTTGAGTTGAGTTCCTTGCTTAATTCAGCAATGCTGAAATCGCCATCGTTTATGCAGAGCCTGAGAATCTGTTGCTTCATAATCGCTCCCTTGCCCTCTATGTTGTCTAGGAATGAGTTCATTATAAAGTGTTGTTTGTGTGATGAGTATTCTTTGTAATGGACTACAAAGATAATAAATTGAACTATCTAAATGGAAATGTATTATTAAAAATTTTATTATTCGCGCGGGATTATTTAATTATAACCAAAAATATGTACGTCGTCATTAGATTTATAATGAAAGTGTCTAATCCATTCTGATGGTTTTGGCTGGAAGCTGGATAAAAATATCTTATAATTAAATTTATTTAACAATAATATGACAATAATTAAAAAAAATAATTACTTTTGCATTGTGATTAAAATATTAAAAAATCTATGAACGCTATTAAAAGGATGCTTTTAGGGGCTAATTTGCTGATGTTGACAATATTGGCCTCTTGTTCGAGAGAATCGGACTATGTGGGGTTGTCGCTAATCCCTCCTGGGACTATTACGGATAAGGTAGATCTCGATGTACGTGCCGGAATTGTGAATAAGGGGACTTCTGCGGAATCATACAATATATATATGTATCTCGGAGATCCTTCAGAAGAACGCTTGCTTCTCAACGAGTCTGTTACCTTAAATCCTGGCGAGAATTATCAGTCGAAGTATATCTTGGAGACTGAAGGAATGGTCGGAAAAAACGAGGTGTCCCTGAAAATCGTGACTGCGGATGGTAAGGAAATATCGAAAGCGTCGGAATTCGAAGTTGTAAAATCAGATATCCGCTCCACTCGCCTGATTGACGGAGCTTGGGCAGGTCTGTATCATTGGAGTGAAGAGGAAGGAAAACTTTGGAATAAAGATATAAAGGAACTGAAAGAAGATCAATGGCGGGACGTAGTAAGATCGATGCATGAGATAGGGATGGACGTTATAGTTGTTCAGGAGGCGTTTAGGAACAATGATTATGTCGGTCAGCATCAGACAACTGTTGAAAACTATAAGGGCCGCGCATTTTATCCGTCAGAACTTTACCCGAGACGAATGCCGATAGCATCAAAGGATCCTATTGAAGCGATACTTTCTGAAGCTGATGCTCTTGGTATGTCTGTAATGATGGGCGTTGGAATGTTTGCGTGGTTTGATTTTACTGAGCAGTCATTGAAATGGCATAAAAATGTTGCTGAGGAATTGTGGAACAGATATGGACATCATAACTCATTTTATGGATTCTATGTGTCTGAAGAATGTGCCGGAAATCTTTATAATTCAGAACAGACTGATGATATGAAGGCTAAGCGCAAGAAAGAAATCGCTGATTTCTTCCGCGAGTTCAAGAAATTTACGCATACGATGGCTCCTGATAAACCAGTCATGTTGGCAACCAACAGTATGGGAGTTATGGATGGTGCTGATGCTTATCCGTCTCTTCTTGAAAATCTTGACATCCTCTGTCCATTTGGGTTTGCGCGTATGCCGGAGGGAGACCTTACCGGTAAAGAAGCGGCAGACTTGCTTCAGTCTTTCTGTGATGCTGCCGGTTCTCACCTTTGGTTTGATCTTGAAGCTTTTCTGTTTAACCCGGATATGTCTTTGTATCCACGTCCTATAGACGAAATCATAGGAGACCTCAATCTTTTGGATAATTTCGAGAAGGTTCTGTGTTATCAGTTCCCGGGTGTATTCAGTGATCCGTCTTGGTCGTTCTGTCTGGGAGAGGAACGTACTAAACAGTTGTTCAAGGACTATAAAACCTATATAGATAAGGTTAAGTCAAATAGAAATTAATAACCAATAATATTTATAGCGATGAAATCGATAGTAAATGTTTTTTTGCCGCTGGCATGCTTGTGCTTGTTGGCTTCGGCATGCAAAACAGATGGCTTTGGGGCGAATCCATATGACCCTTCTACACCTGTTACCGTGTCGGAATGGCCTAAGGTCTTGTCTTTCTCTCCTGAAAAAGGACAGGCGGGAGATGTTGTCACGATTAAAGGAATTAATTTCGGCACCGCCTCGAAAGTGACATTCGGAGGAATGACTGCGGAGTCATTTGAAATTATTGATGATGGAACTATTTCTGCTGTTCTTGGCCCTTACGGAAAATCTGGAGCCGTCGCTGTTACGAATCACAAAGGAGAGCGTTCTCTTCAGGGATTTACTTATATTTGGCCGGTCAAGCCTTCTGAAAATCCTAATCTTGCGATAGGAGCCAAGGCTACCGCTTCAGAACCATTTTCAGGTTTTTCTGCTGCCAATGTCAATGATGGTAACGACAAGTCATGTTGGGTAGCGTCCGGTAATGATCCGGCAGCTAGCCGTTGGGTTATGATTGAACTTGAAAAACTCTCTGAAATCAATATGGTGGTAACCAAGTGGGATCCTAATGCCGCGGCTACTGATTATAAACTTGAGGTATCCGAGGATGGTTCGGCATTCACTGTTATTGCAGAGGAAGTTGGCTGGCTGTCTAATGGCGTGGACAATGGCGTAAAGAAAATCAAATTTGCTCCTGTAAACGCAAAGTTTGTCCGCTTGTCGTCCATGTATAATAGTGTGACACCATACAACATGACTCTCGGTGAGTTCGAAATTTACAATGCTCCGGAACCCGTCAATGTTGCACTCCAGAAGGTCGCAGACGCTGATTGCGAAGCTAATCCTGATTCCAAGTTCCATCTTGTCGACGGTAAACTCGCGAATATGTGGCAGTGTGATAAAACTCATGAAACACATTGGGCTACAATCAACCTCGGCGAAGCTACTGAAATAAACAATATCATCATATCTATGGACGGAGGTGCTTACGCTAAAGATATGAAGATAACAGTTTCTGAAGACGGGGAAACTTTCGAGGAAGTCTATAACGTGACAGACTGGTCTGCTGCGTCAGAGCCGAGGGAACCTGGTGAGACTGTCTGGACCAAGGTTGTTATGAATGTGACATTTGCAGAACGTAATGTAAGCATTATCAGACTTGATTTTGGAAGTGCAAGCGGACCTTGGGGAATTGGTATTTATGAAGTGGAAGCATATAGACAATGGTAATGTTTATGGGACTGTGTTCGAAAATAACGGCAACGCTTGCAGCAATCTGTGCGATGTCTCTTTCGTTCTGCTCGTGTGAATCGTCGAGTACGCTGCCTCCTCCTAATAAAGAGGATAATGGATCGGCCGAGTCGGACATGACAGAGATTTATGATTATGTCCGTTCTTATCAGACTGCTTATATCCGTTCTCTACAGCTTCCTTCTGGTGCGATTAAAGATAAAGGTGTGGATAATAGCAAGATTACACCATATTTTGCGCATTTTGCCGTGCTTGCACTTTTGACGGAACCTACGGAGCAGAATCTTTCCGTTGTTAAAAACTACATGTCTTGGTATTTCAGTAAGCTCAATGGTTCATCTACTGAATATAATAGCAAGGAGATAGCAGGATCAATATATGACTATTTTGCTCCTAATGAGACCACAAAAGGAACATACGATTCTGTGGACTCATATGCTGCCACTTTTCTTGAGATAGCAATTCGATTTGCTGAGGTTTCTGACGGATGTGCGACCTGTCTGAAAAGTCATAAAGAGGAGTTGAGCAAAGTTACTTCTGCAATGGTTAAAACGATAGACTGCGCTGAAAATACTTTGCCTGGAGAAAATGCGAATGATGGATTAAGCATTGCCCATTATGGCTATCCTGTCAAGTATTTGATGGATAACAGTGAAGTCAATATGGGATTGAAGGCTGCCATTAAACTTAAAAGCAAGGGCCTCATTGAAATTTCATCTGATTTGGAGGCATTGCTTGCAGAAAACACAAGCAGTATCCGCGGACTTTATGATGAATCCAAGTCGAATTATAATTATGCCAAGGGTAATGCGTCGTCATGGAGCAAGTTTTATCCTGATGCGACAGCTCAGCTTTATCCGAGCCTGTTCGGCGTCGTCCCGGCAAGTGATCAGAAGTCCAGACTTGTTTATGACAAGTTCAATTCTTCTTTCCCGGATTGGTCTACGGGTAAGATGTATGGTTCTTTCCCATGGACAATGATTGCATATTCCGCCGCTGTAATGGGAGATAAGGAAAGGGTCGATGCTTATGTGACTCACATTTATGGCTTAAATGTAAAAGGCGAGCAAAAAGAGCATTGGTACGATGCGGAGGCTGGAGCATTACTGCTTGCAATAGATATTATCAGAAAAAAATAACACTAATTTATAAGGAAATGAAAACACAGATAACTTCCAAAATGCGGTTTCTTGTGACGCTTTTCGTTATGCTTGTTCTTGCGATACCTATGTGGGCGCAGAAAGGAAACAGGATAACTGGAAAAGTCGTGGATGAAAATGGAGAACCATTGCCGGGAGCGGTGGTGATGCTTAATGGACAGACATCATCTGCAGTGGAAACGGACCTTGACGGACTGTTTGACATAGTAGCTTCTAAAGATAAAAATGTGCTTACTGTCAGTATGATAGGCTTTGAAACATTATCTGTTGAGGCCCGTATTGGACAAAGACTTGAGCTGGTTGCTCATGAAAGTGCGTATAGCCTTGATGGTGTTGTATTTACTGGATATGGTTCTATCGCCAAGAAGGATATGACCGGAGCTGTCGGAGTGATAGGCGGCAAGGAGTTGAAAGCGATGCCGGTAACGAGCGTGAACAATGTTCTTCAGGGCAAAGTGCCTGGTCTTACCATTACTTCGACCAGTGGAACACCTGGCGCAGGGAGTGTGGCGAGAATTAGAGGAATCGGCTCCATTACAGGAAGTACGACTCCACTCTATATTGTGGACGGATTGCCTCAAAGTGGAATCGATTATCTTAACCCGAATGATATTGAGTCGATAGCCGTTCATAAAGATGCTTCTGTGGCAGCCATTTATGGATCAAGAGGAGCAAACGGAATCATTGTCGTAACGACTAAGAATGGACAGCATAAAGAGCGTATGCAAATAGCTTACGATGGATATGCTGCATGGCAGAATCCATGGAAACGCCCTCATATGCTCAATGCTGAACAATATATTCAGTATAAGAATCTTGCGGCGGATAATGCGAATCAAGAAAGAATTCCGGCATTCGCCACCCAAGAGAAGATAGATGCGGTTCTTGATTTTGTCAGAAAGAATACGGGAGAGAATGGAACAGACTGGTGGAATGAGATTATACATCAGAATGCCTTCATGCAGAATCATAATGTCAGTATAAGTGGAGGCACGAAAAATGTCGGAATAATGTCAAGTCTTGCTTATACCGGGCAGGATGGTATAGTCAAAGGTACCAAGTACCAGCGTGTTTCTTGGAGAAACAATTTTAATGCAAAAGTCTCTGAACATATATCATTGACATGAAACTTCAGCATTATCAATGAGAAAAGGAATCTTGTTGACGAGAACAACCCTTTCACAGGTACTATTTTTTCAGCGATGGGCGCTGATCCTATCACGCCTGTTTTCAGAAATAACCTAGTCGATGTGCCGGCTCTCTTGTCTCAGATTAAAGATGGCTACGAGGCTGATAATCTCTACTCTCAGTATTCGGGAATTCTTTTCTCCAATAAGCGTAACCCTGTTGCACAAATTCAAAGGATGAGGCAAAGTGATTATGATTACCTCTACATTATGGGAGGTGCGGATTTGGAAATCAAGTTCTGTGATCTGCTCAAATTTGACTCGAGATTCGGTATGAATCTTTCACGAAGCTCTGTGGATGGATTGCAGCCTAAATACAGGTTGAACGCAAACGATTACTCAAATGAGAACAAAGTTATTGCCAATAATTCACGTTCTGATTACTATGTTTGGGAACAGTTGCTTTCATATAACCAGAGTGCCGGCAAGTTTAAATTGGGCGTGCTGTTGGGAACATCTGCGGAAGTTACAAATGTCTCTTTTGTAGATGCTTCCATAGAAGGGCTGCCTAATAATGACAAGAATATGGCGGTTTTGGCTGCCGGTACAATCAATGCCAAGGTTGGTGGATATCCATATTCCAATTCTCTGCTATCATTCTTCGGCGGTCTCAACTTTGACTACGATGAAAGGTATCTTCTCTCGGCAAATCTCCGTTATGATGGTTCTTCTAAGTTCGCCAAAGGACACAAGTGGGGAGTTTTCCCTTCTGTTTCAGCAGCATGGCGTTTTTCCGGAGAAAAATTCATGAAGTCTGCCAGTCGTTGGCTCAGTGACGGAAAGATTCGTGCCAGCTATGGCCATATCGGCAACCAGAATATCGGCGGCGGAGCGTACATGTCGACTTGGGGAAGCACAATCTACGACCGTTATAATTTCGGCAGTCCTTCGACCGCTGTCATCGGTGCGGGTGTCACTTCTGTCGGTAATCCTGAGCTCATGTGGGAAACATCACGTCAGTTTGACCTTGGTCTTGACTTGAGTTTCTTTAACGGAAGTCTTGATTTTGTGGCTGATTACTTTGTTAAGAATATCGACAATATGTTGATGATGGAACCTCAGCCTACCACCCTTGGCCTCGCTTCCTACCCTTATGCCAATGTCGGTTCAATGAAAAACGAAGGATGGGAGTTCGGCATCAACTGGAGAAAAGGTTTCGGAGACTGGTTCTTCACAGCATCAGCAAACATATCTACATATAGAAATGAAGTTACCTCACTCGGAAATGGCGATGCCATATATGGATATGCATATAATAACAACGTAGTCACTAAGACTGAAGTTGGAAAGCCGGTAGGTTACTTCTACGGTTATGTTACTAATGGTATTTTCCAAAATGCCGAACAAGTCGAGGGAAGTCCTCAGAGAGAAACAGCGGTTCCTGGTGATGTGAGATATAAGGATTTGAATAACGACGATATCATCGATGATAAGGATAGGACCAAGATTGGAAGTCCTTGGCCGGACTTCGTTTACGGAATTACACTCGGAGCTGCATGGAAAGGATTCGACTTCAATGTGTTTATCCAAGGCTCTCAGGGTAATGATGTGATGAATATGACTCTTTTGGACTTTGAATCAGGAACCGGATATATGAATGCCAAGTCTGATTATCTTTCCAGAGCATGGAATGGAGAAGGCTCGACAGATCGTTATCATAGAATCTCCGCTGTTCAGGGCGATAACCTTCTGGTTTCAGATTATTTTCTTGAAGATGGCTCATATGCGAGAATCAAGAATGTCCAACTCGGTTACGATTTCTGTAATTGTTTGATAAAGAAGAACAAGATAATCAGTCAGTGCCGACTCTATGTGAGTGCCCAGAATTTATTTACTTTCACTAACTACTCAGGGCTTGATCCGGAGATCGGTTCGTCAAATGCTACTGTCAATGGTATTGATTCCGGATTTTATCCGCAGGCCAGAATTTGGACTATCGGTTTAAACCTTAAATTCTAAAGACAATCATGAAAAAGATAAAACTTATATTCGGAATGCTGTCTGTTGTCACTTTGGTATCGTGTTCAGATTTTCTGACCAAGGAACCTAAAGGAACCATGGATGAAGACAGATTTTTCACTACGCAAGACGCTGGATTCAAGAGTCTGATAAAATGCTATCAGATGTTGAATGACTTCTATCGCTTCGAAAGACCGCGCATGGATTTGTATAATATTTCGACAGATGATGCTGAAAAAGGCGGCTCTGATGCTGGTGACGGCCAGGCTGCTGCCGAGCTTTCATTCGGTAAGCCTTTAGCTTCAAATACAGACCTTTATAATCTTTGGGAAGGAATGTATATGGGAATTGCACGCTGCAATACTCTGATAGAAAAAATTCCTGTAGCGGATATGATTGATGCTGCCGGATATCCGCTTACGAAGGAGGTGAAAGCCAGATATATGGCTGAGGCAAGATTCCTTAGGGCATTCTATCATTTTGAGCTTTGTAAAATTTTTGGTGGCGTTCCAATCGTGGATAAAACATTGACGGTAGCTGCCAGCAAGAGTTTGGTCCGTGCGACCGAGGCTGAAACTGCTTCTTTCATAATCGATGAACTGAAAGCGATTGCAGATGATGAAAGTCTTCCTTCTAAATTGACACTGTCTTCAAGTGAACTAGGCAGGATTACTCGTGAAGCGGTTTGGGCTATGCAGGCGAGAGTTTATATGTATTTTGCCAAAGATGACGAAAAGTTGTGTGCTGATGCCAGAGACGCAGCTAAACGAGTAATCGATTCCGGAAATTACGAACTTGAACCTGACTATCAAGATTTATATCGTGCAAATGGATATCTTTCACGTGAATCCATATTTGTAAATATTCGTGGCGACGTGCCCTCGGAATATGTATATGGCTCTTTTCTCCCTTGTTATGCAAGTCCTAGATCAACAGGTGCCTACGGATTTGATCAGCCGACCCAAAACCTCGTAGATGAATTTGAAAATGGCGACCCTAGGCTTCTTTATACCATTATTGAACCTGGAGATAAGTTCCCGACGGCGTCAGGATCTGAAACTCTTGACTTTTCTACATATCCTAATACTGGATATCAGAGCCGCAAAGTCTTTTTGATCGAGAGCCGTCGTGGCCCGGGCTGGGGTGATGATGCATGGTCTTTCCATCATATCCGTTATGCAGATGTGTTGCTTTTGTATGCAGAGGCGTTGATTCGCACTGATGGTGATAAAACATTGGCTGTCAAGTATATTAACGACGTAAGAACACGTGCTGACAATTCTCGTAATGGTGACAAGGACGCAGTTTCAAGAGTCCGCAAGATTGCGAACAAGCACCTCGTTCCAGTTAAAGTATCTGACGATCTTTTGGCTGCAGTCAAGCATGAGCGCCGTGTGGAACTTGCTATGGAATACAATCGTTTGTATGATCTCAAGAGATGGAATTGTTATACGGAAACGATGAATGCCTTCGCGGTTCAGCCTTATGCCAACGGCCGAGGAGCTGCATTCCGTAAGGGCGTGAATGAGGTGTTCCCTATTCCGCAGAGCGAGATAGACCGTACCGGAGGTTCCATAAAGCAGAATAACGGATACAATTAAAATAATCGCAAATAAGTGCTGGACGCAATAGCTTTCTGTTCAGCACTTTTCTAACAATAATTTTGATAATAATAAAATTGGCAATAAATGACTAATGTAGATTTTAAACAGATTTCTTCTCGTTATAAGAGAGAACTTTTGGAAAACTGTCTTCCTTTCTGGCTTGAGCATTCTCAGGATAAAGAGTACGGCGGATATTTCAGCTGTCTCAACCGTGACGGGTCGGTTTATGATACGGACAAGTTCATCTGGCTGCAGGGTAGGGAAGTATGGATGTTTGCGATGCTCTATAATAATGTAGAGAAAAACCAGCAGTGGCTCGATTGCGCAATCCAGGGCGCTGAATTCCTGAAAAAATACGGACACGACGAGAACTGGGATTTCTACTTCTCCCTTGACAGGAAAGGAAATCCGCTCGTACAGCCTTACAATATCTTTTCCAACACATTTGCTTGCATGGCCTTCGCCCAGCTTGCAAAGGCCACCGGCAATGATGAATATGCGCTGATTGCCCGCCGTATCTTCGGACGGATTCTCGAAAGGCGCTCGAATCCTAAAGGTCAATGGTGCAAGGCATATCCTGGAACACGTCCGATGAAGGATTTCGCTCTTCCTATGATTATCTGCAATATGGCCCTCGAAATCGAGAATATCCTCGAGGACAAGTCGGTTCTGGATCAGACTATCGACACTTGTCTGCACGAAGTATTCGACGTGTTCTATCAGCCGGAACTCGGCTGCATGCTGGAGAATGTATCTTCAGTGGACGGATCTCCTGTTGATTGCTTTGAAGGAAGGGAAATCAATCCGGGCCATGATCTTGAGGCTCTGTGGTTTATGATGAATCTCGGGCTGCGTCGCGACGACAAGGCGTTGATAGAAAAATGTGTGGAAATCTCTCTTCGTGTCATTGAACGCGGATGGGATAAGGAATTCGGCGGAATATACTATTTCCTTGATGCCAAGGGAGTTCCGCAGCAGAAGCTCGAATGGGACCAGAAACTCTGGTGGGTGCATATCGAATCTGCAATCGCCATGCTCAAAGGCTATCAGCTGACCGGAAATGAAAAATGCCTCGAATGGTTCTTGAAACTGGATGCGTATCTCTGGGATAATTTCAAGGATAAGGAATATCCGGAATGGTTCGGATACCTTAACCGCCGTGGCGAGGTCCTTCTCCCGCTCAAAGGCGGTAAATGGAAAGGCTGTTTCCATGTTCCGAGAGGACTTTACCAGATTTGGCAGTTGGCTGAAAAATGTAAATAATTGTGAATATGACCGACAGACGGCACTTTTTAAAGTCTATAGCAGCGGCAGCATCTACTGCTGCTGTGGCGTCAGTACTTCCGACTGCTTGTGGAAGTACTGATGACAAGGCGATTGACGGGAGCTTGGCCTCCGGTTCGGGTCTCATTGTCCCGAAAGGGCAGGGCCTTCGTATAACAGGAACATTCCTCGACGAGATTTCTCATGATATACCTCATCAGAATTGGGGCGAGAAGGAATGGGACAGGGATTTTCGCTATATGAAATCAATCGGCATAGATACGGTGATCTGCATCCGCTCAGGTTATCGGAAATTCATTACTTATCCGTCTCCGTACCTTTTGAAAAAGGGCTGTTATATGCCGTCGGTGGACCTTATTGACATGTTTCTCCGACTTGCGCAGAAATATGGGATGAAGTTCTGGTTCGGACTGTATGATTCCGGAAGATATTGGGATACCGGTGACTTGTCATATGAAATAGAAGACAACAAATTCGTTATTGATGAAGTCTGGGAAAAGTATGGCCGCAAATATGACAGTTTCGGCGGATGGTATATCAGTGGGGAAATCAGTCGTAGAACAAAGGGGGCAATCGATGCGTTCCATGCTATGGGAAAACAGTGCAAGGATGTGTCAGGCGGGCTTCCTACCTTCATTTCCCCGTGGATTGACGGTAAGAAGGCCGTGATGGGCACGGCTCTCAAGACGCGTGAAGATGCTGTTTCCGTTCAGGAACACGAACGGGAATGGAATGAGATTTTCGACGGAATCCACGATGTGGTGGATGCGTGTGCATTCCAGGACGGGCACATTGACTATGATGAGTTGGATGCGTTCTTCTCTGTGAACAAGAAGCTTGCGGACAAGTATGGAATGCAGTGCTGGACAAATGCAGAGACTTTTGACCGTGATATGCCTATCAACTTCTTGCCTATCAAGTTCGACAAGCTTCGCATGAAACTTGAAGCGGCTGCTCGCTGTGGCTATGACAAGGCGATTACTTTCGAGTTCTCGCATTTCATGTCGCCCCAATCTGCATATCTTCAGGCCGGTCATTTGTATGACAGATATAAAGAGTACTTCGGAATATGAAAAAAGAAAACTTCGGATATGTAGTATTCCTCTCGGTTGTAGCAGCAATCGGGGGAATACTTTTCGGATATGATTCTGCAGTGATTTCCGGAACGACATCGATTGTCGCTACGCAGTTCGGACTTGATACCATTCAGCTCGGATGGTATGTGGGCTGTGCTCTTATCGGGTCGATAGCCGGTGTCGCTTCGGCGGGTGTCATAAGTGACCGTTTAGGACGTAAGAAGGCAATGCTGTTTGCTGCATTCATGTTCAGCCTTTCAGCAATCGGCTGCGCGATTTGCGGTTCATTTACGGAACTTGTCGTTTACCGTATAATCGGAGGTGTGGGTATAGGAGTAGTCTCTATTGTCTCTCCTATCTATATCTCAGAGGTCGCGATGGCAGACAGGCGTGGTGCGCTTGTGTCTCTTTATCAGTTGGCGATTACCATTGGTTTCCTTTTCGCCTATTTCGTAAACTGGTGGATACTTTCAGTGGCTGAAACGGCGGCATTGGACCCGGCAGCGCGTTTTGTGTCTGATTTTATGAACAGGACAATGGTTGATGAGTATTGGCGAGGAATGCTCGGTTCTGAGACAATACCGGCTCTGCTGTTCTTCTTCATCATATTCTTGATTCCGGAGAGTCCTCGTTGGCTAATCGTTCAGGGAGAAGGGGCTAAGGCGTCATCAGTGCTGCAGAAGATTTATCTTTCTCCTGATGAGGCTTCCCGCCAGAAGTCCATTACTGAAGATTCTATAAAGGGTGAGGTTAAAACAGAGTGGAAAGCACTTCTCTCTCCTGGTATCCTGAAGGCTGTCCTTATCGGCTCCGCCATTGCAATACTGGGGCAGTTCATGGGTGTCAATGCTGTTCTGTATTATGGACCTGAGATCTTCAAGGAGGCCGGCCTTTCGTCTGGAGATGCCTTGTTCTCACAGGTCCTTGTGGGCTTCGTGAATATGGGAACTACAGTCATAGCACTGCTCATTATTGATAAAGTCGGACGAAAGAACCTTGTTTACTGGGGCGTTTCCGGAATGATACTCTCGCTCTTGATGATAGGATTCTACTTCATCTTTCCTGAGCAGCTCGGAAGTATCTTCATGTTGGTGTTCTTCCTGTTCTATGTGTTCTGCTGCGCGATTTCCATCTGCGCCGTCGTATTTGTCCTCCTGGCGGAAATGTATCCGAACAATGTCCGGGGTATAGCAATGTCAATCGCAGGTCTGGCTCTTTGGATAGGCACGTACCTCATAGGTCAGCTGACTCCATGGCTTCTTGCCAATGTTCCGCCTTTTGCTCCAGCAGGCACCTTCTTCCTCTTTGCGCTGATGTGTGTCCCATATCTGCTCATCATGTGGAAGCTTGTCCCTGAGACCACCGGCAAGACGCTCGAGGAAATCGAAAGTTACTGGAAGGAACGCTAAGCCTTTCTGCTTGGCTCCATCATTTGTGTGCATTTATTTGCGTGCATTTATTCCCCAACCGTTTCTATTCCTGGGAACTATTGACTGAAAATCTACAACTTGTCCGGAAAGCCCCGCCTTCTTCCGGATAAGTTGTTCAAAATGAATAACTTATCCGTGAAACCCCACCTGCTTACGGACAAACTGAGCATTTTGAGTCAACTTCTTACAGTAATAAGGTTCATGGTGGCGAGCAGGACAGCCTCGCACCAGAGCGCATGGCCACCGCTTCGCTGTTCTTCGGCCGGCATCTGATGATCTGTCTCAATCCCCCTAACCCCCTTTTCAAGGGGGCACATCAGGGCCTTCGGGCTTTCCATCGCCGCACGGCTACCCTGCCCGCCGACTCCGGCCCGGCATCTGATGATGCCTTGGTTCCCTGAGGATTTACACTACACGGCCAGCCGCGCTGTCTGTGAGGAAAGAAAAACGGAAAAGAGGCTTCTTGTTGCTGGGCATGACCACTTCAGTCAGACATAACTGGAGATTGTAACCGGAGATGATTGTTTCCGTAAAGCATGATCAGAGAGAAAAACCGAACAACCTGAAATTGGTGCAACGGACGAAAGTGTTGATTCATAACAAGTTAGCAGATAAAGCGAAAGCCAGGTTACCCACTTTTTTACATAACCTGCATTTGGTTGTTTGCTATATCTTCTTGATACTCAATAATGTACACCAAATCACGACATGCAGGTTGTTCGATTCAATTCTGTGTTGTTCCATTCTTCGTAACGCACCGCATTTTTTTGTGAGCACCTCTGCTATTCCTGTTAATCGTTATCTCACAGAATGTGATTTTATCCGTGGAAACCTACCATCTCACGGACAAATTGCATTTCGAGAGTCAATGGCTTCAGGAATTGGTGGCCCGGGCCCCATAACCGGGTCAACCAAAAACCAGGGGAATTTACATTCCTGCCGAAATGGAATATGCCAAATTATAGCAACCCGGCGTATCCGGTAGCTCAACACTTATCTTCGAGATTGACCTGTTTGGAATTGCCTAAAATCAGGTGAACGTGCTGAAGAACATAATTAACCTATAAAATATACTGCATATTTAAGAAAAAGCAGTATCTTTGCAAGGTAAATATGTTCGACCTATGTATATTATAGACAAACTCAAAGAAGAAGGCTTCGTCTCAACTAAGAATTTGAGCGACTGGCAAGGACAACAGTTGCAGGATGCTGTTCGTAAAGGCAAAGCGGTAAGGCTCAAAAAAGGCATATATGCAGACGTTGACGCCTTGGCAAATACCATGGTGGATATACGGATGATAATCCCCGGTGGCATACTATGCCTTTGGTCGGCATGGTCTGTTTATAGTTTGACGACACAGGTACCCAATGCTTACTATATAGCCATTGAACGAACACGAAAGATCGTTCTGCCTGATTATCCAGAATTTCAATTGGTTTACCAATCCGACAATCTACTCTCTATCGGTGCAACCCGAAAAAATGTGCAAGGATACGATATTCCTATTTTTGATATGGAACGCTCTGTATGCGATGCAATCAAATACAGAAACAAAGTCGGCATTGATGTAATGGCAGAAATCCTCCAAACTTATCTAAGACGTCCGGACAACGATATCTCACGACTGATGGATTACGCGTCAAAGCTAAGAATACGTAAGACACTGAATCAATATCTTGAAGTATGGCAATAAAAGAAATACATAATTTCGGCTGTTCGGTAAAAGCCAAATTGTTGAATATCTCACGGAATGAGAAACTTGGGTACCAGATGTTGGTAACAAGATACCTTCAGGAGCGTTTGCTCTATCGTTTGTCGATAAGCCAGTATCACGACCATTTCTTCCTGAAAGGTGGAGCCTTGTTGTACGCGCACGAACGTTTTATGGCAAGGCCTACATTGGATATTGATTTTATGGGGCATCATATTGACAATGACAAGGAGAATGTAAAAAAAGCGTTTGCCGAGATTTGTGCGATTCCATACCAACAAGACGGAGTGACATTTTATACAGAAACTCTGAGAACCGATGACATTGCAGTTGAAAAGAAATATCCTGGTGTAAGGCTCACGCTGAGTGCCTCCATTGATACCATTCGCCAAGATGTATCAATGGATATCGGATTTGGAGACGTGATAACTCCTTGTCCTTCCGAACTGGATTATCCAAATTTAATTGACGGATTCCCTGCAACTAATATTTTGGCATATTCATTAGAAACCGTCATCGCCGAAAAGTTTCAAACTGTGATTGTAAGAGCGGAAGCCAACAGCAGGATGAAAGATTTTTATGACCTCTACACTATTTTACACGGAGGGAAATATGACAGTGAAATATTAAGAGAGGCTATTAACGCCACTTTTAAAAATCGCCAGACTGTCTATACGGATAACCATATTGTATTCAGTCATGATTTTGCCAACAATGCGGACTTAAACACACGATGGAACTCGTTTGTCAATAAACTTAAACTTCAACAAAAACTGACTTTTCCTGAAGTTGTAAGTTTCCTGCAAACTAAGCTGGATTCTTATTGGAAAGAATTAAAATAACTATATGTTTCGTTTTCTATGTGTTCTGCTGCGCGATTTCCATCTGCGCCGTCGTATTTGTATAAATCAGTCACTTGTCCGTAAGATCCTGTCCTTTCGCGGACAATCTGCATTCAGCGAGGTGGCAATGCCAAGCGGATAAAAGAATGTTAGTCAACAGAATGATATTTCGCCTGGTTGCCGCGGTCATTTAGGATGGCTGTCCGGTCAGCGTTGGCAGTGCCATATCCGCTGACTTGGCGATGGTATCTCTTGATGGAAATGACATCTTCACCAAGCACAGTCTCGATGAATGAGATTGTGCGGATGGTAAAATTGTGAGTGCCGCTCATCCATTTGGAAATTTCAGCTTCTTTCTTTCCTGCCGCCTTTGCGAAATCTGCCTGGCTCCATCTTTTGCGCTGAAGAATTTCCTTTATTCGTCCAGCAATCGCGAAAGACCTCTCACTTTCACGTCTCGCCTCCTCAGGCACAGCGTTGAGCATTTCTGCAAAAAGAGGATTGACATAATTGGCTTTGTTCATGTCTAAAACTTTGCTGCTAAGTTAAGCATAATTATTTGAAGAAGAATGGATAATTGCAAAACATGCTTAATTTAAAAGTTAAGAACATCGAAAGCTATGTAAAGTACTTTGCGTCTTGTTCCATTCGTCCGGAAAGCCCCACCTTCTACCGGATAAGTTGTTCAAAATGAATAACTTATCCGTGAAACC
>ULWC01044514.1_pt1 | contig 26155 bp, 16 predicted proteins | sample 1959931 | NCBI WGS metagenome assembly ULWC01 (sample SAMEA4835801, study PRJEB28245) | human gut metagenome | biome: gut microbiome; material: fecal sample | place: Denmark | collected 2008
ACGTTGCACACGTCCCATGCGCCGAGCTGCTTGAGAATCTGGCACATAACCGATGTCGTACATCCTGCAGACTGACCGTATACCGGGTCGGTCGACATGTCGATTGTAAACATATACAGAGTCTTGCCGTCCTGGCTCTTTCCGTATGCCGAGCGGCTGTAGACTTTTGAGTTGTAGGAGTCATCCTGATTGCGCACGGTCTGTTCGCCGCCAACCATCACCATAGAGTTGCCGCCGATCACCTGCTCAAGAGTGTAAGGCTGATTTGTTGCGGTGGAGTACCAGGCATAGTTGACTGTCACCTCGTCGCCCACCTGCAGCTGCTCGAGAATTGTCTTGTAAGAGCCAGAGCCGGCGATGCAGATGTCGTAGTCACCGAGTGTGCCGGCGGTGGTGTTGGTGCGCACCGCCCCTACTGTCGTCACGATGTCGCCGTTCGACGTCCATTTCTGACCGTCTTTCAGTTTGAGGTAGACCTCGCATGTCTTGTTGTCGACAGTGGTCCATGCATCGTTGACATATTCGATTGTCTGGAATTTCTTTGCAGTGCCGTAGAATGAGTTGTAGAGCACCATTTCTCCGTTTGAACGGCAGAATTTGTTGACGAGATAGAACTCCGGCTTCTGGTCGGCGCTAAAGCGTGGCGACGAGATGTAGCCTTTCCACGACATTGACTCGATGTGCAGGTCTTTGTCATATCCCATACCTACCACACCTGTGCGCGACGGATCTTCATTCCAGATGTCGTTATGGCAGTTGGTCTCGTTGACAATCTGACCGTTGCGCATTCCTCCATTCATCAATGTGCCGAGAGCGAACTGTGAATTTAGTCCGGCTCCCGACACACACCAGAAGTTGCCGTTTTGAGCGCCGATTGGCTTCTTTCCGGCTTTCTGCATACGCTCGTAGGCATCAACGAGTTTCTCTGTCGATCCTACACGTTCGTTTGCCTGCTGGGTTTCGATACGGTTGTAGGGATTTGTCAAATCTACTGTCATGTAGTTGATGTTCAACGGGAAGTCGGCAATGCGGATACGGTTGTATACCACACCAGGTCCTACCTGCTTGCTTGTAATCAAATTGTAGGAGTAGTCTTTTCCGTCAATGGTGAATGTTTGGGGAACTGGGGGTGTTTGGGTTGTCTTGGGTGTTTCAGCCGCCGTCATCGACAGGGCGCACATGGAAACAGCCAAAACTAATAAACTTTTTTTCATATATGTTTTATTGATGGTTTGTACACGCAAAAGTACTACATTTTGAACGCGCATCAACACCTGCTCCAATAATTTTTATATTGTATACATTTTTTTCGTTTCCATAACAGAAAATAGCACTTTTCCACCTTATCCAACGCAACGCACCCCGACGGAAATCCGTCGGGGTGCGCTGTTATTATATATTGTTATAATGTTACTTCACAACCACTTTCACTGCTTTTTCGCCTGCACGAACCACGTAGAGTCCGGCTGCCACAGAGATGGTTGCCTCGCCGTCAATCTGTGCCGACGCTGCCAAGCGGCCGTCGACTGTGTAGACGTTCACGCGGCCTGCAAAGCCTTCTACAACGATTGCGCCCTCTGCGCCACGCACTGCTGCGCCGCTTGCCTCAACGTCGTTGACTGATGAAGAAACTTGATTGGTTGTAAATCCTACAATATAATTAGTGCCATCAACAATGGTGTTGAATTTCATATCATACTCGTATGGATCCTTTGTCATATCATAACCAGAATTTACAGAAACACTGGCTGTCTTTCCTCCCATAAATGAAACTGGGGCATTCTCCACAAAATAAACAGGATTACTATTTTCATCCTCATTAATTGCTGCTCCTTCTACAACAAAGTCACCATTAAGCATTCCATCCCATACAAGGTTTTTAACCGTCAGGCGATAATCTGCACCTCCTTCTCCATTTGATTTAGGATAAACGAGCAATTGTGTTGGCTGGTTTTCTTTGATCGTAGCCCAACCATAAGTCTTTGACTTGTCTTCTTTTACAATAAAGTAGTAACCGTCAACAGTTTCCGACAATTCGCTGGATGTGAATTTAACTTTAATTGGAACTACATTTCCTTCATAAAGCCAATCTACATCCACATCCATATTGACTGTTCCTTTTGCGTCGATTGTGCCGTTTACCCTGACGTTTGCGATAATAGCACCGTCCATCAATTCTTTATTGTTTTCAACGCCACTATATGTCTTCAAACCGCTGGCATCAGAGGTCACATTCATGTTCTTAATCTTAATATCGCCAAGAGGCATCAACACCGTCAAATCCGGCAACAAGAAATCGCAGGTTCCATCATTGTAATCAGTTATGGTAATTTTGTGTGCATCATTTCCCGCGAGATAACCATAACCCATCTTTACGTTAAGATAACCTTGATAGGTTGTTTCAACTGGATATTGCAAAGTATAAGTGTGCGAAGTTGCGCCATCGGTATCTTTTCCTCCTTGATTTGTCACTACAATCTTAATTTGTTTATTAACATTGTCGATTGTAACGTCTGCATCGGCAAATTGGCTCTTGCAAACAGCAGCTACATCCTCCTTGCTCACTGAAGGCATATTCGTCTTTAAGTTGTAGTTGTAAACGCCTTCCTGCAATGCAATTGTCTCGCCTCCGACAGTCAACGATGTCAATGTTGAGTAGTAAACGAAATCCACATCGTCGACAAGAAGAGTTGTATTTTTCTTCAAATTGCCTCTATTCCAATAGTCACCAGCAGATATGATAACATTCATCATTGTTGGATTTCCTGCATTTGCCACATAGTCCAATGGAACAACTATGGTTTCCCAATCCTTATTTGCTGTAGACGAAAAAGCCTTGTCGCAACTTGCTACCAACTTGCCACTTGCCGATCCTGTCGCCTTTCCAAGAACAACACGATCCACGTCGTTTTGTTCTTCAGTCTTAGTTTGTGCTACATTTCCAATTTTAGAAGTATATGTACCATTCCAAAGATAAGCAATAATATGAGAATCTTCGCTATTTGAATCCGTCCGCTTATACTTTCCTTTTATAGCATCTGGTTTCTTGTCAAAACTTACTCCACCGAAAACACCACCATCACAATCCGATATTGTCGTTGATGCATATACCCATGGTGTCCCAAAATTAATAAAACCAGGAGCCGGAGAGCCAATCTTAATAGGCCCTAATTCCACTCCTACATATATGTTTTTCACCTGCACTACAGTATTAGAATTATCCACAACCTTTGTAACCAATCCTGGTTTTGTCTGTCCCATTTGATTAACATTCGAACCATTCCATTCTGAGGGTTCCACACCAGGTCTAACAACTTCTTTTTCATCATTGACAGAGCGACTGCTCCCGCAAGTCGTCTTCCAACTGTCGAAGCCCACATTAGGCAATTGCTGCGCATTAGCCGTAAAAGCCGATAGACTCAAGAGCAAAGCGCCGCTCAATAAAAATGATTTTTTCATATTTTCAGTTTTTAGTTTATATTCTATTTTTCAACACTCAGAGATTAAAACAATTCAACGTCCTATTTTGTTGCCCTCGCGAGCAATTATGCAAATATGCTCATTCGCAACGCATCCTTATCCTATGCACTCCTGCATGCGCCTCTATCTGCAATCCCGTGAATTTCAGCGTGCAAAGATGAGCATTAACGCTCTTCAAATATTGAAAATTCGGTGTAAAGGTAGCAACTTTTATGCTAACCAACACTATTTTACGACAATTATTTCTCTGTCCGACAGCGGCGTCTGTCCCAAACCCACTGCTGACGCGCCTTGCAGTGATGTCGCCCATCACTCAGCGGCACCGCGCTGCGGTGCATACCCCTCCAGCCTCCCAGCCCCGGACGCAATCCGGGGTTAACTGAAAACGTGTCCGCTTTGCGGACTTCCTCCCTCACGTCTTTCCGATATGCGTCACCACCACACTCCGTGGTGCACGTCTACGATATAGGCGACGCTGGCGCGAATCTACCGTCTGCATGATGCCGTGTCGGCGATGGAGTGCGTGATGGCAGGCGCTTCGCAGATGCGCTACTACGGTATAGTAGAAACAACGCACCCCGACGGGAATCCGCCGGGGTGCACCATTATCAATATGTTGTAATGATTTTTACTTCACTACCACTTTCACTGCCTTCTCGCCTGCACGAACCACATAGAGTCCGGCTGCCACAGAGATGGTTGCCTCGCCATCGACCTGTGCCGACGCAGCCAAGCGACCGTCGACAGTGTAGACGTTAACACGGCCCGCGAAGCCATCAACAGCGATTGCGTCCTCTGCGCCACGCACTGCCGCTCCGCTTGCCTCAACCACATTCACGCCAGCGTCACGCTGACCCTTGAAAGTAACGTTGATAGGCATTGTAGCACTCAAATCATCTGGATAATCAGTATACCAGCCAACGGTGATAGCCAAGTCCATAGCTCCATCGGCAGTCTCAGTGCCCGCCAAGTCGACCTTTGCGTGGATTTCGCCTCCGGCAAGGCTAAGGTCGTTGACCGAACCTACGATATCAAAACCTGCAGCGTTGGCAGTGCGAGTCACGCCCTCAATCACGATGTCGCCACATGGCAGCTCCGTTTCATTGATTGTGATGCGGAAATCAGGCAGTTTGAACATATAAACGCCTTCGTCGATTGTCTGGAGATAAACTTTCGCATCCTGACCGCTGACAATCTTCTCGCCCACCATTTCAACGTCCAATTTACCAGGATATTCTGTAACGACGCTGTCGTACTTCTGTCCCTTGAAAGTAACGTTGATAGGCATTGTAGCACTCAAATCATCTGGATAATCAGTATACCAACCAACGGTGATAGCCAAGTCCATAGCACCTTCGGCAGTCTCAGTGCCCACCAAGTCGACCTTTGCGTGAATCTGCCCCATCGCGAGGCTCAAGTCGTTGACCGAACCTGACAACTTACCATCCTTGCGTGTCACGCCCTCAACCACGATGTCGCCACAAGGCAGTTCCGTTTCATTGATTGTGATGCGGAAATCAGGCAACTTAAACACATAAGTGCCATCAGCCGACTCCGACAAAGACACACGAGCATCCATACCGTCGGCAATCTTCTCGCCCACCATTTCAACGTCCAATTTACCGTTGTAGTAAGTTTGTGCCGACACACCCATAGCCACGGCAAAAACCATCAATAACAATGCGTAAAATTTCTTCATATTCTTATCGTTTAGTTAATTATTTTCTTTTTTACCGACTGCAAAGATAGTGCAAGGCGAGCGAAGCGCAAAACAAATTTATTTGATTTTGCATTTCCGAGCCGCAGCCTATCTTATCAAAAGATAGTGCAAGGCGAGCGAAAAACCGTGCAAGCCGCAGCCTATCTTTTGAAACGACCTCTACATTCCGCCGGCAAAGCCAAGCGACAGCACACGCGCCGAGGCAGCACCGGCAACCTGCAGCGCATCGCAGCAGGCAATCACCGTAGATCCCGTTGTTATCACATCGTCGACAAGCAGCACATGCTTTTCCCCCACCTCCGGCTTCGCCACAAACACCCCTGCCACATTGGCATGGCGGTCGGCAACGCTTCGATGAGTCTGCGTGGAGTGACGCCTTACAGCAGCAAGCGCCTCCACCATCCGTATGCCAGTAGCCGCCGCGACCCCCGATGCTATATACGCACTCTGATTGTAGCCACGGCGTGCAAGCTTGCTGCTGTGGAGCGGCACCGGCACAATCATGTCCACGCCGTCGAAAAATCCGCCAGACAGCAGCTCGCATGCAAACAAGCGCGCCATGTCGTAGACAATCCGCGGACTGTTGCGGTATTTGGCATCTTTTAGAATCTCAGCGTAAGGGCTGGCGCGATGATACTCAAACATCGACACCGCACGCTCCACAAGCCTGCTGCCGAGCAGCATACGCTCCACCTCCGGACAGCCACCCTGAGCAATCCCCACACGCGGCATCACCGCCAGACATGACAGACACACCGACCGCTCGCCGGCGACCAGCCTCTCTCCGCACACAGGACACAACCGAGGGTAAAACACCTCGGCAACACTGTCAATCAGCCTCTTCAATCCCATCGTCACAAAAATCTTCAGCACCGTCGACAATCTCCCCCATTACCTTCAGCACAAGCGACGGCTCGTAGCCTCGCGACGCGCCATAGCGCATCAGCGACGCCTTGCGCTTGTAAGGGTCGGCAACCGTCAGAGTGCGACTTTTCGCCGCAAGCAGCGTGCGTAAATTCGCCACATACTCATCATCATCGATTTCAGCCATCGCCTCCTCAACCACATCACCAGCCACACCGTTGAGCCGCAACTGGTGGCGTATCTTCACCCGTCCCCAAAGGTCGAAGCGCGACTTGTCGTAGACAAACGCATGGGCATAGCGGCTGTTGTCGATAAACCCGTTGTCGACAAGCCATTCCACCACCCTGTCGGCATCGCCCGTCTCCGCGCCCCACTGACGCAGTTTGCGATGCATCTCCGCCTCAGCATGCTCGCCACGCGAGCAGAGCGACGCAGCCCTGGCGAGAGCCGACTCGTAGGTCAGCTGCCGCTTCACCATCGGTCGCCTCCTTTCACGGCACGCACAAAACGCGGGCGACGGCTGATGTCGGGACGCACCTCCACATCGACATATCCCATCGCTTCAAGCATCTGACGCATCTCTGCCGAAAAACGGCTGTTGATTTCAAAATACAGCCGTCCGTTCTGCCGCAAAGCCCCGAGTCCGTAGCGGGCAATGGCGCGATAGAAGCGCAACGGGTCGGCATCAGGCACAAACAGCGCCGTGGCAGGCTCATAGTCGAGCACATTAGGCTCCATCGCCTTTCTCTCGGAGTCGGCGATATACGGCGGATTGCTCACAATGATGTCGTAGCGGCACGCATCGCCCGAGAGCGTAAGGATGTCGCGCCTTGCAAACGCCACATCAGCCTTCAGCGCCTCGGCATTGGAACGCGCCACGCTTAGCGCGCCGTCGGAGATGTCGATGGCGTCGACCACGGCAAACTTCAATGCCAGCGCAAGCGACACGGCTATGCATCCGCTTCCAGTGCCGCAGTCAAGCACCCGCAGGTCGGTTTTCTTGTTGTCATCAACAATCCAGTCAACGAGTTCCTCGGTTTCCGGACGCGGGATAAGCGTTGACTCATCCACCTTAAATGTATGTCCGCAGAAATACGTTTGTCCGAAAATATACTGAATTGGTCGATTTTTCAGCAGTTCATCCACTACTTTATCAATTTTTCCAACGATAAACCCCGACAAAACACTATCTTTGTGGAGCAAAATGTCGACAGGCTCGTAGCGCATCAGTTGACGGAATATGATTCTGACAAAGGCGTCGATCTCCCCTTTCGCATATTTGTCGGAAAGGCGATGGCGAATATTTGCTATAGTCTGACTTAAAACTTGGTCGTGCATGTCTACAATCGATTTTTTCACTTGTACAAAGGTATTAAATTCTTATGAATATTGACGAAACATATATGAGCCGCGCGCTTCAGCTGGCAAAAAACGGATTCGGACGCGTGTCGCCCAACCCGATGGTGGGCGCCGTGGTGGTGGCTGACGGACGCATCATCGGCGAAGGTTTCCACCGCCAATGGGGTCACGCACACGCCGAGGTCAACGCAATCGCCTCTGTCGCCGAGGCCGACAGACGGCTGCTGCGGCAAAGCACCATCTACGTCACGCTTGAGCCTTGCTCGCACTACGGAAAAACTCCGCCTTGCAGCAAACTGATCATCGACACCGGCATTCCCCGCGTCGTGGTGGGCTGCCTCGACCCGTTCAAGGAAGTGAGCGGACGCGGCATCAAAATGCTGCGCGAAGCCGGAGTGGATGTGACCACCGGAGTGCTTGAACGCCAATGCCAATGGATCAACCGCAAATTCATGACCGCCCACACCCTCCACCGCCCTTACGTGACGCTGAAATGGGCGGAGTCGGCCGACCGTTTCGTTGACAGCGACAGCAGCCGGGAAAAAGCCGTGATTTCATCGCCAACGACAATGACGCTGATGCACCGCGAGCGCACCGGATATGACGCCATAATGGTGGGAGCCAACACCGTGCGCCGCGACAACCCGTCGCTTCTGCCTCGCCTGTGGACAGGAAGCACGCCACTGCGCGTGGTGATGAGCCACAGCAGCTGCGCCGACCTCGCCGACCGACAGATTTTCAGCGACGGCAGCCGTACCCTCCTCTACTCTTCAAGCGGACACACACTGCCAAACGCCGGCGAGGGCGTGGAAGAGGCGTGTCTGCCGGAGTCGATTGCCGACACACTCGCCGACCTCTACCGCCGCGGTGTCACGTCGCTGCTCGTTGAAGGCGGCCCGTCGCTCCACCGCGCGTTTCTCGACAGCGGCATCTGGGACGAAGCGAGAGTGGAACGCTCCGACGCAATTTTCGGCCACGGAGTTGAATCAGCCCCTATGCCCCAAGGGCACATGAAAGTGCAACGCATCGAAAATCGTTTAATATTCAACATTATACGATAAGTTTTTTGGTTTTGTTTGACTGTTTAACACATTTTCTATACAGTCATTGACAAAATAGTTATAAATTTGCACTTTAAATAAAGTTACATAGATGAGAAAATTAATTCCGATATATGCCATCCTGACAGCGTTGACGCTGATTGTTTCGGCATCATGCAATTCATCAGGCAACGGCGACAATGAGCCAACAGTCGTTTCTGCCAACACTCTGGTTTCAAACTTCAGACTGCAGAAGAACGACTCTGTAATGACGTTGCTCGACTCGATTCCTTTCACCATCGACGTGAACCGTCGTTTGATCTACAATCCCGACTCGCTGCCGAAAGGCACCGACATCACACGCCTCGTGGCGAGCATCTCGCTGGCTTCAAGCACATCGGTGGGCGAAATCTCCATCTCCGGAGCCACAACGATGAAGGACACCACCTACACCTACAACGCATCGGCAACCGACAGCATCGACTTCACCGGACGCGTAACGCTGACTGTGAAAGCCGCCGACGGCATTTCGACAAAGCAGTATCTGCTGCAAGTGAACGTGCACAATCTGGAGAGCGACTCGCTTTATTGGAACAAGATGTCGCGACGCAACCTGCCGGGCGCGCTTACCGACCCCGAAACGGCAAAAGCCGTGGCATGCGGCGGCACCACATACTGCCTCGTGGCTGAAAACGGAAATTACACGATGTCGTCGACAACCGACATCGCCACAAACAACTGGAACAAGCAAACCGTGGCATTCACCTTCAAGCCCGACGTAAACAGCCTCACGGCTACCGACAAGGCGCTGTTTGTGCTCGATGCCAACGGAAATCTGCACAAATCGACCGACGGCGGCATCAACTGGACCGCCACCGGCAACAAATACTCATCGCTGATTGCCGGCTACGGCGACACGCTTCTCGCTGTCGCAGCAAGCGAATCCGGATATTTCACCGTCGCTCTGACCGACAACGGCACTGAGACAAAAACCGCCGCGCCTAAGGAATTTCCTATAAAAGGATTCTCACAGGCGTTTAAATACAACAGCGACTGGGGAACGTCGGAGATGCTCTTCATGGTTGGCGGCGAGATGGCCGACGGAAACTACACCGGAGCCACTTGGGGATACGACGGCAAGAACTGGGCTTCGACAAGCAACAGACAGCTGCCGAAGCTTACAGGCATCACCCTCGTGCCTTACTACTATTTCCAACGCACCGAACACGGCGATTACGACAAATATCCCGTGCTGCTCGCCATCGGCGGACGCACGGCAAACGGCGTGATCAGCAAGAAGGTATACATCTCATACAACAATGGTCTGGACTGGAAGCTCGGCGACGACATGCTGCAACTGCCCGACTATATGCCCGACTTCTACGGAGCGCAGGCGTTCGTGTCGACAAGCACTCTTGAGGCAGAAACGCGTGCGGCATCGGTATGGCAGGCAATCAGCCCGCGGCGTCTGCCGGTGTGGCTCACCGTCGACAGTCCGGCGGCGACACGTGCAGCCAAACCCGTGACAAAATGGGACTGCCCATATATTTATGTGTTCGGCGGATACGGCAACAACGGCATGGTGCAGAACAGCATCTGGAAAGGCGTCGTGAACCGTCTGACATTCAAACCGATAGTTTAGAATGAGCATCGTCAAGACATACAGCCTACGGATAGCAACGCTGCTGGCAGCGTTGCTCATTTCCGTTTCGGTGACTGCCCAGGAATACCGCTATGAGGCGGGCATCGGAGGCGGCATCAGCGGCTATCTTGGCGACGTGAACCAAAGCAACGTGCTCAAGCATCCCGGTTTTGCCGGGAACGCACTGTTCAGATACCTCATCAACAAGCGCTTCGCCGTGAAAGCCGACTTTACGGTGGCAAGCATCAGCGGAAACTCCGACGATTTCGCCAACAAGTTTCCCGACAACGCGCATTATGAGTTCAGCCACAAATATTTCGACCTCGGCGTGGCTTTCGAATTCAACTTTCTGAACTTCGGAATGAACGACGACTACCGGAAGCTGAAGCGCATATCCCCATACCTGTCGTTGGGACTGGGGGCTACTTACTCGACAAGCAAGAATTTCGTGCCGAACATACCTATCAGTTTCGGCGCAAAATATAAAATCAACCGACGCCTCAACCTCGCCCTCGAGATGCGTGCAAGGATGATGCTCGGCGACGGCGTGGACGGGCTGAAAGACCTGTACGGCGTGGAGAGCGGTGTTTTAAAAAACAATGACTGGTGTCCCACTCTGATGCTCAGCATCTCGTATGAGTTCGGAGAAATCTGCAAGATTTGCCACTATGTCAAATAAATGATTTTACAGAATGTCGTTAGAAAGCAAAATACAAGAAATAGGGCAAAAGCCGCTGCCTGCACACGTGGCCGTAATCATGGACGGCAACGGGCGTTGGGCAAAAACGCGCGGCCTCGACAGGTCGATGGGACATGTGGAGGGGGTAAACGCCGTGCGCCGCATCACGGAAATAGCGTCCGACCTGGGTGTGAAATACCTCACGCTCTACACGTTCTCTACCGAGAACTGGAACCGTCCGCAAGAGGAAGTAGACGCGCTGATGCACCTTATTTCGATTGCAATCGAGCGGGAAACTCCCGACCTCGTGCGCAACAACGTGCGCCTGAAGATTATCGGCGACACGAAAACCGTGCCCGACTATGCTCTCGACCGGCTGCGCCGGTGTGAGGAAACGACAGCCAGCTGCACGGGAATGTGGATGGTGCTCGCCATCAGTTACTCGTCGCGGTGGGAAATCACCGACGCCGTGAAGCGCATTGCGGCAGAGGCGGCAGAAGGCAAGATTGACGCCGACAGCATCGACGAGGCTACAATAAGCAGCCATCTGGCAACGGCAGGCATCCCCGACCCCGACCTGATGATACGCACCGGCGGCGACTGCCGTGTGAGCAACTACCTGCTGTGGCAGATTGCATACTCCGAGCTGATTTTCACCGACACATTCTGGCCCGACTATACGAAAGAGGACTTCTGCGATGCAATCCTGCGCTACCAGAGCCGCGAACGGCGATTCGGAAAGACAAGCGAACAAGTGAACGAACAAAAATAGATTATACTACGATATAGATGAAACTACTTTTCAAAGATATGAGATCCAAACTCCTTATAGCCTTGGCGCTGTTGGCCACTGTGATGATTCCTGAGGTCAAAGCCACGGAGCCTACAGACACAATCTACAATCCTCCGATGTTTTTCACCGGAATGCCGAAAAAATATGAAATCGCGGGAATCCGGGTCAGCGGACTCCAGAACTATGAGGACTATATCGTCATAGGATACTCCGGTCTGTCGGTGGGCGACGTTGTGGAAATCCCAGGCGACGCCATCACAAGCGCCGCAAAGCGATTCTGGCGACAGGGTCTGTTCTCTAAAATCCAGATAAAAGTAGAAAAAGTGTGCGGCGACAAGGCTTGGCTTCTGTTCGACCTGCGCCAACAACCGCGCATCTCGCAGATAAACTATCACGGTGTGAAGAAAAACGAGCGCGAGGAGCTGCAGCAACGGCTGAACCTGAATCCAGGCAACCAAATCACGCAGAACATCGTGCAACGCGCAAAAGAAATCGTTTCTGCCTACTTCAAGCAGAAAGGCTTCGGAAACGTAGATGTCGACATCACGCAGTCGCCCGACCTCAGCAAGGAGAACGAGATGATTGTGGACATCAACATCGACAAAAACGAAAAGGTGAAAGTCCACAAAATATATATCAACGGCAATGACGTGCTGTCGGACAACAAAATCCAACGCACAATGAAGAAAACCAACGAGAAGTCGAAACTCTTGAATCTTTTCCGCCAGAAAAAATTCGTGGAAAAGGACTACGAAACCGACCTCGGACTCATCATCCAGAAATACAACGAACTTGGCTACCGCGACGCCAAAATCCTGAGCGACAGTGTGTCGGCTTACAAAGACAACCTTGTCGACGTGCATATCGACATCGAGGAGGGTCAGAAATACTATATCTCCAACATTTCGTGGGCGGGCAACACCATCTACCCGTCGTCGACTCTCGACGCAATCCTCGGAATGAAAGCCGGCGATGTGTACAACCAGAAACTGCTCAACAAGCGCACCCTTGAGGACGACGACGCCGTTGCCAACCTGTATATGAACAACGGATACCTCTTCTTCCAGCTCGTGCCTATCGAGTCGAAAATCGAGGGCGACAGCGTTGCGCTCGAGATGAGGGTGATCGAGGGTCCGCAGGCTCGCATCAACAACATCGTGATCAACGGCAACGACCGCCTGTATGAGAAGGTGATACGCCGCGAGCTGCGTGTGCGCCCGGGCGAACTCTTCTCTAAGGAAGACCTTATGCGCTCCGCCCGCGAAATTGCCCAGACCGGACACTTCGACCCGGAGAACATGGACATCAAGCCGGAGCCTAACCCCGACAACGGTACGGTTGACCTGATTTTCAACCTGCAGTCGAAAAACAACGACCAAATCGAGCTTTCGGCAGGTTGGGGACAGACGGGGATCATCGGCAAGGTGTCGCTCAAATTCACCAACTTCTCTATAAAGAACCTGCTCAAGCCAAGCTCCTACAAAGGCATCATTCCGCAGGGCGAAGGTCAGACGTTCACCATCAGCGCACAAACCAATGCGAAATACTATCAGGCATACAGCCTGTCGTTCCTCGACCCGTGGTTTGGCGGAAAGCGACCTAACTCGCTCTCCGTTTCGGGCTACTACTCACGCCAGACAGGTGTCAACTCAAACTTCTACGATCGCAACAGCTACGCCAGACCATCCGGTTTCGGCACAAGCAGCATGTACGGAAGCTACTACGGCTCAAGCTACAGCGACTACTACCAGCAGCAATATCAGAACGCATACGACCCCGACAAATACCTCCAGATGGCAGGTATCACGGTGGGCTTCGGAAAGCGTCTGACCTGGCCCGACAACTCCTTCACATTCACAGCATCGCTGGGCTTCAACTGGTATAAGCTGAAAAACTGGGACTACCTCTACTATATGCGCAACGGCACATCGAACGCATTCGTGCTCGGCTTGTCGCTGGCGCGCAACAGTATCGACAACCCTATCTACACACGTACTGGATCCAACTTCTCGCTCGACCTGAACATCACGCCGCCGGTATCGTTGTTCCGCAACAAGAACTGGGAACAGCTCTACAAAGACAGCGGCATCGGAACCAACGCGATGTCCACCGCAAACCAAACTGCGAAAGCAACCGCTGCGACACAGGAGATGTATAAATGGATTGAATACTGGAAACTCAAATTCAAGGCCCGCACCTACACTCCGCTGTCCGACCCCAACAGCAAATGGACTCTCGTGTTGATGACACGCGCCGAAATCGGTTTGCTCGGCAGCTACAACAAATACCTGAAATCGCCGTTTGAAACATTCTACGTCGGAGGCGACGGCATGTCGGGATCATACGGCTACGCGCAGGAGACCATCGCTCTGCGTGGATACGACAATGGTGTGTTCACCCCATGGCGCTCGGGCGACGGCTACGCTTACACGCGTTTCACCGCCGAACTCCACTTCCCGTTCATGCTGCAGCCAAGCACCACAATCTACGGTCTCGCCTTCCTTGAAGGCGGAAACGCATGGACCGACGTGAAGGACGTGTCGCCGTTCAACCTCAAGCGTTCCGCCGGAGCCGGTGTACGCATCTATCTGCCGATGATCGGTATGATGGGTATCGACTGGGCATACGGTTTCGACAAGGTGTTTGGCGAGAAAGGCGGAAGCCACTTCCACTTCATCCTCGGTCAAGAATTCTAAAAAAGGCGTAAATATCCTTTCACGAATAAACCCACAGCAAATTTCATTGTCATACAAAACATACACAAAAACCAAAACGACTATGAAACGATTTTTTATCACAGCAGCAATCGTAGCGATATTCTCAATTGCAGCACACGCGCAGAAATATGCGCTCGTAGACATGGAATATATCCTCAAAAACATCCCGCAATACGAGATGGCCAACGAGCAGCTCAACCAAGTGTCGCTGCGCTGGCAGAAAGAAGTGGAGGCTAAGTCGAAAGAAGCCGAGACTCTCTACAAGAACTACCAGAGCGACATGGTGTTTCTGACCGACGAGCAAAAGAAAAAGAAAGAAGAGGAAGTGGTGGCTAAAGAAAAAGAAGCCGCCGAACTGCAGGCAAAGTACTTCGGTCCGCAGGGCGAACTCTACAAAAAACGCCAGTCGCTGATGGAGCCAATCCAGAACGACATCTATGAAGCCATCAAAAAGCTCTCGGAAGAGAAGGGCTACCAGGCGATTTTCGACCGCGCGTCGTCGGCGGGCATCATTTTCGCTTCTCCACGCATCGACGTGAGCAATGATGTGCTCGCAAAGTTAGGTTATTCAAAATAATTTACTACTTTTGCATCAGCAAAAATGAATTAACAAATCAAACATTAAATACAAATGCTAAAAAAATTATTACTTGCAGTCATGGTGGCTGCCCCAATGTGCCTCTTCGCTGAGGTGAAAATCGGAACTGTCGACACTCAGGAAGTATTCACACTGATGCCTGAACTCAAAACAGCACAGGCTTCGCTTGAAGAAGTCAACAAGAAATATCAAACAGAATACAAAGCCCTTCAGGAAGAATTCAACAAGAAACTTCAGGAATACCAAGCTTTGGCGAAAGATACCCCAGAGACTATCAAACAGCGCCGCGAGCAGGAACTGAACGAACTCGGTCAGAAAATCCAGACTTTCGAGCAGGTTGCAAACCAGGACATCCAACAGCAGCAGCAGAAACTCATGGCTCCTATCTATGAGAAAATCAACACAGCAATCAAAGCCGTCGGCGACGAGAACGGTTACACATACATCCTCGAGGACTCTCAGGTGATCTACAAGAACCCGACTGCCAACGACGTGACTCCTTTGGTTAAGGCGAAACTCAACCTCAAGGACGCTCCGGCAACTCCGGCAACAACTCCTGCCAAGAAATAAGCAAGGATATAACTGCATAACAGCCGTCACGATTCGCTCGTGGCGGCTGTTTTTTTTGTACTCCAGCTGCACCACCCAAGCTAGGAGGATGACCGCGGAAGCGGTCAAGTATTCAGTTAACCCCCGACAGCGTCGGGGGTTGCTCGCGTCGGCTCTATGCGTTGCGGAGCATCGCCGCTGAAGCACCTGCCATCACCTCGTCGTCGCCAGCGGCACCGCGTCGCGGTGCAGACCGCTACTTCATCCAAGCCCTGGACGCGGTCCGGGGTTAACTGAAAGCGAGTCCGCATTGCGGACTTCCATTACAACATCACTGCTCTCTCACATCTCCGCAGCATCCGCACCCATCATCGACAGCTTCGCATCATAGATCGCACACTCCAGTTGCACCGCCCAAGCTGGGCGGATGACCGCGGGAGCGGTCACGTATTCAGTTAACCCCCGACAACGTCGGGGGTTGCTCGCGTCGACTCTATGCGTTGCGGAGCATCGCCGCTGACGCTCAGGCCATCACCTCGTTGCGCCAGCGGCACCGCGTCGCGGTGCAGACCGCTACTTCATCCAAGCCCCGGACGCGGTCCGGGGTTAACTGAAAGCGAGTCCGCGTTGCGGACTTCCATAACAGTATCCCTGCTCTCTCCCTCATCACATCTCCGCAGCATCCGCACCCATCATCGACAGCTCCGCATCCCTGCTCTCTCCCCCATCACAGCTCCGCGGCATCAGTGCCCATCATCGACAGCTTCGCATCATAGATCGCACACTCCAGCTGCACCGCGCCAAGCTGGGCAGATGACCGCGGAAGCGGTCACATATTCAGTTAACCCCCGACAGCGTCGGGGGTTGCTCGCGTCGGCTCTATGCGTTGCGGTGCATCGCCGCTGAAGCACCTGCCATCACCGACATCATATCAAGCAGACGGGAGACTCGCGCCGCCGGCGCGCTTCGAAGATGCGCTACTTCCCCAGAGAAGCACCCAATAAAAACATTTTTTGTCAGAGAAAACCCTCAGTGAATACTGAGAAGCACACGGCTGTGCCGTTTCTTAGTTAGAACTGTTACTTTAAACGGCAAAGTTAAGATAAAAAACTCACAAATACAAAGGGTTTCCCGAACGAAATCTGCACAATTTGCCAAGCACATACCATAGGGGCTAACCACCTGTCAGCCACGCTCTTTATTGCTAACACATTGCTTTACGCCAACGAAAATCTCACTCCCAACCATAGCAAAAACACGCATTTGTCATCACGCATCCACTCCTTGACTCTTCGACCAAAACCGCATGCAATCAAGCCCTGATTTTTCTATTATATGCTGTAAATCAGCACTTTCTGTCTGCGTCTCACCTGTCGGTTTCTAACTAAGAAACGGCACAGATGAGGCTTTAGATACCTAAAGTCGTAAATATCAACAATATAACAATCCGTGTTCGCCATTAGTTTCAACACTTTTTTCTGGAAATGGCCAACGAATTAAACTTATAACGGCAATTGAGCCGGTAACTTTTTTTGAAAACTCCTTTGTAGTTGCACAGGTTTGGTCGCCTTCAGAAACTGCATCGGAGTTTTTTGGTTTTAATGATAAAGAAACGGACATACACGTTTATTGATTTGTTTGCTGGTTGTGGAGGTCTATCAGAGGGCTTTTACCGCTTAGGTTATAATGCTCTTGCCCACGTTGAAATTAATCATTGGGCTTGTGAAACATTACGTAAGCGTATGGCTTATTATGGTTATAGCGACACCGATAAGAGTGTCATAGAGACTGACATTACCAACGAAAATATAATTAAAACAATAGACGATGTTGTCTCCGGGAAAGATGTTGATGTGATAATAGGAGGACCTCCGTGTCAAGCGTACTCAACAGCAGGCAGAGTTCGTGATGGAGAGGGCATGTCCAAAGATCCAAGAAACTTTCTTTTTGAAAGTTATGTCCACATTCTAAACCACTTTCTCCCAAAGTTTTTTGTTTTTGAGAATGTTACAGGATTACTTTCTGCCAAAGCCAATGATGAATATGTCTTCCCCAAGATAGTTAAAGCACTGAGCGTCAATTACAAAGTAACTGATACACCTTCGCTTTTAGTCCAGAATACGGCAGATTATGGTGTGCCACAACTCAGGAAACGTGTTATCATAATGGGAGTCCGAAAAGACATTAAAGATGTTGACATTTCGGACTTATACAAACACCTAACCAAGACTCATTGGAATCCAGAAACGCCAGAATCTGAAAGAAAGGGGCGGATAAAATTCGTTTCAGTCAGACAAGCGATAGGAGATTTGCCAAGTGTTGAGCCAGGTCAAGATGCATCATCGGACAAATATAATTATCCTTGTGACAATCGATTTCTACAAAGAATCGGACAAAAAGGAGTTCATCCTCTCCATGACCACATTGCACGTAAACACAACGACCTTGACCGGGAACGTTTTACCACGATGATACAACATAATTGGACTTTCGGACAACTTAGACGCAATATGCCACAATACGAGCATAAACATGCCCGTCTCTTTGACAATAGCTATGTTGTTCAATGGTGGGATTTGCCATCCAAAACCATTTTAGCTCATATCTGGAAAGATGGCTTTCAGTTTATTCATCCAGATGAAAAACAAGCTCGGTCTTTTACCGTTCGTGAAGCGGCTCGAATCCAATCTTTTCCTGATGATTTTGAATTTGCAGGCTCTCGCAGTGAGAAATTCAAGCAAATAGGAAATGCCGTACCACCCCTATTTGCAGAAGCATTAGCTAAAACAATCATGTTTAACCTCAACAATGTTTCGCAATGATTTTTGAAAACATAGCACATATCACCAACAAGAATGCGTTTCTTGAGCTTATCAACATATATATCCGCTTAGTTGAGGTTACAGCACAACGTTATAACCGGACAATCCCACCTACTTTGCATACAAATAGTTTTATATTGTCCGAATTGGAAGATATGGGAATTATTTCCGATGCAAATCAAATAAATGCTTTGCAATTTTCTCTAAAAAAAGACTACACTCGCTTTATTAGTTGTGTAAATTTCTTTCTGGAAAATAAACATTTATTTGACAAGACGATATACAAACTAAACAACAAATATCGCAGAAAACTACAATGCGAAAATATCAACTCTTTCAAACCGACATTTGCCGATTTTTTTGCCGGTGCAGGAGGTTTAAGTTGTGGCTTCACACAAGCCGGATTTAAAGTCATTTTTGCAAATGATTTTGAGGATGTCTGCATTCGCACATATAGATTTAACCATCCAGAACTTCCTTCTGACAAAATTGCACATCAAGACATTCGAACCATTGTTGACAACATTCAAGACTATATCACAACGACTGTTGATGTCGTTGTCGGAGGTCCACCATGCCAAGGATTTAGCAGTGCAAATCAACAACGAATAATTGATGACCCACGGAATGAGTTATATAAATACTTTATCAAAGGCATTAGCAAAATTGCGCCCAAATTCGTTGTTATGGAGAATGTAAAAGGAATGCTTAAAGTCGCAGACCAAGTAGTGGAAGACTATCATAATATAAGAGTTAAACGAGATGGAATATCCTATACTTACGATGTCGGATATGAAATCCTTAATTCTGCTGATTTTGGCGTTGCCCAAAGTAGAGAACGACTTATCTACATAGCCATAAGAACAGACATTGCGAAAAAAAACAACATTTCCCCACTCCGTATTTTCAAGGAAATTAAGCAAACTTACAATGGATGCCACCAATATTTGTTACGCGATGCTTTGTTTGCCATCAAACCGCTTGATGCTCCCCGTAAAAAGAACACAAACGAAATAGATGACGAACAAACTGGGAAAAAGATTGATATTAATCATTTTTGTGGAGATGAGAATGAATACCTTCGTTTGATTAATTCCGACCGTAAAATTCCTTTTGTGTTTAATCATAAAGCACGTTATGTAAACGACACCAATTATGACATTTACCGTCTGCTTAATCAAGGAGATGACGCATCTAACGAGAAAGTCAAAGGTATTATGCCATACGAGAATCGGCTGCATTGTTTCAAGGATAAGTATTATAAACTAATTGCAAACAGACCGTCCAGGACTATCACCGCGCACTTAAAAATGGATTGTCATTCACATATTCACCCATATCAAATTCGAGCCATAACTCCAAGAGAAGCTGCGCGTTGTCAATCTTTTCCTGATGACTATCTTTTCTTAGGAGCATACCTTAAAACTTATATGGAAATCGGAAATGCTGTTCCTTGCCTTATGGCAAAAGGAATTGCTTCAATTATAAAGAAATATTTATGAAAGAGCGTAAAATATTTTACAAGCAACTAACGCCTGCAGAGCTTGGCGAAGCCAAAACACACGAGAAGTATATCCGCTTCCCTAATGATTTTGACTATAAATCATTCTTTGGCATAGACGCTGTTAAAAATGAAAGTGTTCTACAACTGGATATAGATGCACGTTATAATGGGAATCCTGAAGATATCGTACCGCTTAAATTTGTATACTATGCTAATAGTAATAAGGAAAAGCGAATGCCAAGTCTTGGACCTGTTTTTGAAAAGTATCAAGTAAAAGCAGGTAGCATATTTGCATTAGAGGTTATTTCCGATAATGGAAACTCAGTTATTGATGTTTCTTTTAAGAAAGCAAATGAGCTCAATCTTTTTACGAATCCCGTTTGCTATACAGAAATAGTTAAGGATACCGTTTCTCCTCACGCCGATATTGTTATTGACCGTAAGAAGGGCAGGACACATTCACAAACAGAATTATCAAGCATTTTAAACGGGATGTACAATCAAGAGGGGACAGCTGGTATTCTTTTATTTGCATTGAAATATGGAGATGAAATTTCAAATTATAGCATTAAAGAACTCGTTTCTAATGCGAATCTTAAAGAATCTTATTATGTTGAACTTTCAAAAATGCTGAGGGTATTTAAATTAATTAAATCGAACTCCTTTAATATATGTTTTTTCGAAGATGCAGTTATACAAGATTTAAGTAAAGCTAAAACGAACTATTCACCATCCGCTTTGTCTACCTCCTATCTTACCGCCATGCGGACGAAGCCATTTTTGTTGTTGGCGGGTATATCGGGAACAGGAAAAAGCAGGATTGTGAAGCAGATGGCTTTTGAAAGCTGTCCGGACATCCCTGCATTGCGCAGCGACAAGACCGCTCCTGGCAACTATGAGCTGATTGAGGTGAAACCCAACTGGCACGACAGCAGCGAGCTGCTCGGCTACGAAAGCGAGATTGGCGGTCCGCACTATGTTGTGACTCCGTTTGTGCGCTTTCTTGTCAAGGCTATGCGCTATCCCGACGTGCCGTTTTTCGTGTGTATGGACGAGATGAACCTTGCGCCTGTGGAGCAGTACTTTGCCGAATTTCTAAGCGTACTTGAGAGCCGCAAGCTCCTTTCCGACGGCACCATCACAAGCGAGCCGCTCATTAAAGCGGACATCTTCAGCAAATATGCCGACCAGCTGCACCGCGATTTGGACATCACCGACACCGAAACATACAAGGCGGTCTACGACCGATTGAAAAATGACGGTCTCCGCCTGCCGAGCAACCTGATAGTTGTAGGCACGGTGAATATGGACGAGACCACACACCAGTTCTCACGCAAGGTGATTGACCGCGCAATGACAATCGAGATGAACATTGAAGACGCAGAAACGCCGTTTAAAAACTTCTTCGAGGGAGGCGACGCCCTGCACTATTACGACAATCCACAGCCGAAAGACCTGTTTCTGCCCAAAGTGGTGCAAGCCTCCGAAGCGTTGTCGATACTCAGTGTAGAGGATGCCTCCTACTTAAAAGAGAACGTCCCTGGGCTGCTCCATTCGCTCAACTCCGCGCTTAACGGCACACCGTTTAAAATAGCATACCGCGTGCAGAACGAGCTGATACTCTATTTCTTCTCGCTCCGCGAAGAGAACCCCGACGAGGCAGCCGAGGCATTGCTGGCACAGGCTATGGATGCCATACTGATGATGAAAGTGCTGCCACGCATCGAGGGCGACGAAGACCTGCTCGACAAGCCACTCAAAGCGCTTGCCCAGTTTACGGAAAACTATCCGCAGGCAAGCAGGAAAATCGCCGAGATGCAGGAGCGTCTGCCACAGGCACACTTCACCTGTTTCTGGCCGTAAAAAAACAGAAGCCATGGCAGTACTCTCTTTCCAAAGCGCCGACGGCAAAGTGGCAATAAAGGCAAGCACCGCCACCGACACAGCAAACTGCTGGCGGAGGTTCAGCGCGCGCGTTGGTGAAAACGCGTCAAGATATTGCAGCTACCGCTCATCGCTTGCCGGCCGACTTGCCATCGCCCTTCCCTCTCAGAGCCACCGGCTTACCGACGCAGGGGAAGAGGCCGCCATGCAATGGGACAACCTGCCGCCCGTCTTCTACGAGACGGCGGTCTACAACGTGAACATCTACCTCAGCGACATCGAATCGGAGCCTCGCGTGGTGCATAAGCTCAAAGAAGTGAGCGACCTTTTCACAGCAATCAGCGTGGGCGACAACAAGTGGGTGCTCACCGCGCCGCTGTCGTTTCTCAACGAACCCGGCATCTTTGAGCTCTCCTACCGATACAAGCCCGTGGGTATGGCAGAGCGCACCGACACGTTCGCATTTCGCGTGGTTTCACCCAAACTCGACACGAAGGACGACTATCTGCACATCCTCAACGACATAAACCGCGAATACAACGAAATCGTATTCCAGTATCTCACCAAGACCGTGCAGAGCCTTGACAAAGGCGGCCGTACAGACAACGACGTGATTTGGCTGTCGATTTTCCGACAGGTGATCGACAATTATATCAAAGCCGTCACCTATATCGTCACACGTCCGCATCTGCGGGAAACGAAAGAGGTGCACTACAGCCATGCCGGCCGCATAAAGCGCTGGACTCCGGCAATGGCTCAGAAATATGCGCAAAGCGAAAACCGCGGCACTCTCGGCCGCGACTATTTCCGCCACGAAGCTACCATCAACACCTGCGACACCGCCGAGAACCGCTTCGTAAAATTCTCGCTTGAACGCATCAGCCGCCGACTCGCCAAGGTGTTTGACCACATCCGCAGCCACGGCAATGAAATCACTGACTCAGAACTGAATACGCTCGACGAGTATGCTATAAAACTGCGCAAACTCTCCCAATCACCGCTGCTGCGCCGGCTCAAAGCCGAACCTCTGCGCACCGAGAGCCTGGTGCTGCAGAAGCGCACCGGCTACTCGCAGGTGTACCGCTACTGGATTATGCTTCAGAAAGGCATCGAACTTTTCAACGGCAGCACACAAATCGGAACCCGTCCAATATGGGAACTCTATGAACTGTGGTGCTTCCTGAAGATGCGCCGGATGGTGGCAAAAATTCTGAGTCTGCACTTCGGCAACAATGATGAAATCGTTGAGAATCCGATGCCGATGATCGAGCCGTTCACCGACAACAGCCAAGAGCATACCGTATACTACCGCAAAAACGAGGACGAGATCAGGCTGCACTATCAGCACACCTACAACCGCACCAGCGGCGACGTGCACACAGCCACCACCGACAACCGCCCCGACATAGTGCTCACCATACGCAAGCCCGACGGTTTTGAGCTCACCTACCTCTTCGACGCAAAGTATCGGGTGTGTGACGACAACGAATTCTCGAAAGAAGACAAAGATGAAATCAACGCACTCCGTGCCGCCGACTATCCACCGAGCGACGCCATCAACCAGATGCACCGCTACCGCGATGCCATCTATTATGGCAACAAGGTGGAGAACGTACGCCTCCACTCGGCAAAAGAGATTATCGGAGGCTACATACTGTTTCCCGGCAGAGGCGACGATGAAGCCGTGCGCAACCGCTACTTCTTCAAAAGCATCGAAACGGTCAACATCGGTGCGTTTCCGCTCCTGCCCGACCACAACGACCCCGACAATGAGGGCAGTCTGCTGTTTGAGCATCTGACAAAGATTCTTGTCGGACAATCCGCCTACGAACAAATTCGTGACTCCATCCCGCAACACGGACTCTCATACGCCCGTCCCGACGACCTCGTCCTGGTTGGCTACTACGAAACTGCCATGCTGCCTACAATCCTTTCACTACGGCTGTACTACGTGCGCACAGGCAACGAGCGTGGCTCAATCAACCTCGTGCCGGGATGCGAGAAAGCAAAATATCTGCTGCTCCACAACGGACAGAACAGAATGCTGTTGCCGCTCGACGGCAATGGTCCGAGATATTTCAACGCGCAGACACTGCGCGAGATGGGATTCTCACCAACCGGGTTCCACTATCTCGGCTTCAGCTTGAAATCCGACACTCCGATTACCACCGTCGACATTGTCGACCTGCCAGGCGGCAGACAGCACACCACCCCCTACTTCGCCTCCATCAAAGAGCTGCAACGCCCCCACACCCCGACAAAAGAGTAAAAAATATATTGACTATATATTTAGAAACAAGACTGTGACAAAGAATATAGGAAAATCTGTCAGAACACGCTTGCTGAACCTTGCCAAAGAGGAGAAGATTCTTTTTTTGTAATTTCACCGAAAAAGCATACCTTTGAACGTCAAAAAAAAGAACTACCGCTATGAGGATATTTGCCACTGCCATCGCCATTGCCGCGATATGCATATCGGGTCTGCGCGCATCGGCAACCGATTGGAATGAATACGTGCTCGCCGCTGTCGACTCGTTTCCCGAACGCGGCGGATACTATACCGGAGGCCGCCCGAACGCCGATTTCTCAAAAACGACAATACAAGCGCTCAACGAGGCATTCCAGATGGACAGTGCAGACAACCGGCCGTCGTTCACGCCTGCCCTCGCCCAACCGTCGTTCTGCTCCAGCGCCACCTATGCCGTGCTGATAAAAGCCCTGCTGATGTGGGACACCGACAACAACATCTCGCGCGAGGCATGGGAGAACATGCGTCCGCTCGCCACGGAGGACGACGGATTCGGATTCTGGGGACGCGCCAATGCCAACGGCCCAGGGCTGGGAGTGCTTGTGCACGAACTTGGCGCCGGCAACAGCATCGCCGCGTTTCGCGGAGCATATTCCGAACGCAACCGCGAGAGCGACAACGAACGCTACCTCTCCGACGAGGAATGGGCAGCCGACAGCGTCTGGGACAAAGCGACGCCGGGCGACTTCATGAAGCTGTTCTGGAACCGCAACCCGTCGGGAAGCGACAGCGGTGCGGTGATAGGATGCAACAACGTGGCAGGCGACGACCAGGAACGCGGCCACAGCGTAGTGTTTCTCGGATATGAGCCCAACGGCGACATCCGCTATTGGAGCAGCAACGGCCCCGGCAATGACAACCGCAACATGGGATACAGCATCGGCAGCTGCCCACGGTCGCACGTGCAGCGCGTGGTTGTCACCCACATCACCCGTCCCGACCGTTTCGACAATGCCCGGCAGATGCCTCCCGACAGCGAAAACCGCTTTCTCAGCGACCTCAATGGCCGCCGCCACGCCACAACAGCCGAGATGCTCCGGCAGATAGGCGCGGAATAGGCCATCGACGCCTATTCCAGCACGCCTTCCTCACGAAGGATACGGTCAATCTGGCGCACAAGCGTCCAGCGGTCGAAGTCGTTGCGGTTGGCAAAAACAATCACTTTCACACCACACGACGGAAACGAGGCGGCATAGTTCTGAAAACCGCCGTTGTCGCCAGTGTGATAAATCTTCACAGGCTCCCCCGGAGTGCGGTCGATGAAGAATCCGTAGCCATACCACGTATTCGGGCGGTTCTGATAGTCGCTCCACCGGCTGCCGCTCACCAGCGTGTGGGGAGCATAAGCCAGAGCCAAAGCCTCCTGGCTTATCACCTCGCCCCGCTCCAACGCCCGCATCCACTGCAGCATCTCATGGGTTGACGAGTATATCCCGCCATCGGCTTTGGTGGCGAAAAACGTCTCCTCGCCATAGTCGCACTCCTTCCACGGCGACCCCTCAACGACAGTGCGTCCCAGATACACCTCCTTGCCGGCGAAATCCTGCTCACCGCCGCCAGTCCCAGTCTGATAGGCATGCGCCATCCGTGGAATCCGCTTCTGCGGCTCGAAATAAGTGGTGTGGCGCAGACCAGCACGGTCAAAGACATAACGCTGCTGATAGTCGTCGAACGCCAGTCCCGACACCTTTTCAATCACGCATTCAAGCACTTGAAACGTAGGGTTGATGTATTCGTAAGCCTCACCAGGCTCAAAGCGGAACTGCCGCAACGTGTCCATATAAGCCACGCTCTCCTTATCGGTGGCATGGAGCATCCATTGGCGGTCGGTGCGCGGACGCGCGTCAATCACCCCCGACGAATGGCTCATCAGATGAGACAGCCGGATTTTACGCCACTGGCCACTTTCATAAGGCAAGAAATCAGCCACCGCATTGTCGGCACGCAACAACCCGCGGTCGGCAAGCGACAACACGCCAGCCACCGTAAACTGCTTTGAAATCGACGCAATGTTAAACATCGTGTTGCCGTCAATCCGATCGCCCGTCACAATGTCGGCCACGCCATATCCGCTGTCGACAATCACATCATCGTTTTTCGCCACCACGACAGCCGCCCCCGGCTCGCCATCGTGGAAAAGGCAGCGCATCAGCGAGTCGACCCGCTCCGCCGCCGTCGTAAAAGCAGGACTGGCAG
>ULWC01002157.1_pt1 | contig 25718 bp, 33 predicted proteins | sample 1959931 | NCBI WGS metagenome assembly ULWC01 (sample SAMEA4835801, study PRJEB28245) | human gut metagenome | biome: gut microbiome; material: fecal sample | place: Denmark | collected 2008
CAAAAAGTTGGGATACCCCAAGAAATGAGGGTACCCCAAAAAGTTTAGGGGAGGGTATCCCAAATTCTTTGGATACGGGTACCCCAAAAAGTTGGGATCTAAAAAAAGAAGAAAAAAGAGAAAAAAAGAATCCCAAAACAACTTTCTCCATTCCTCGACCTGAAGATGTGCCCGAACAACTTTGGGCGGACTTCGTCACGCATCGCAAGGCCAAGAAAGCACCGGTCACCGAGACCGTCATCAAGCGCACGCGCTCAGAGGCCGCCAAGTGCTCTATGACGCTTTCGCAGGCCATCGAGATGATGGTCGCTCGCGGCTGGCAAGGGTTCGAAGCTCGATTCGTTTTGGACAATCGTCCTAAAAACCAGTTCTGTCCGGACTACCGAGAGTCAACACCGGCACCAAATCCTGCGCACAACCCGTTCATACCTCGGCGGGCAAAGACGCCCGAGGAATTGCAGGCCGAAAAGGAGCAGCGTGAGGCAGAGGAACTTTTCGGAGGGCTTTTCCGATGATCCCGACAAAAGCCTCTTTGCCTTGCAAGCTTGAAGCCTTGCACACCGTCTGCTTTACGTTCGGCGAAGCGCGTGAGCATTTCCACGAGCGGAAGTTCCCGGTACTCGATGGTCGCCTGGACATCATCATCGAGACGACCGACCGCATTCAAGACGTTGATCTGTCCTACTGCCGATGCCTGAACGTGTGGATTGACGTACCCGATCCGGCGGACTATCGACGCGCCAGAACGCTCTGGACGGAGCTTTTAAAGCCGGAAAATCTCCCGGCAATGATCTACACGGACACTGACAAGGGTCTATGCCGTTTTGACCCATACAAATCAAAAAAGGAATTCTTCCATGCATGACGACTCTGAACTCATCGATCACATCACTCCGGAGCAGGTCTATCTGGACGCTTATGAAAGCCTCGACCCGTACTTTCGTCTGCGCAAGCCGAAGGCTTTTGAAGACGCTTTCCTGAGCATCATCGAAGGCCGATTTGACGGACAGCCTTGCCCGCTTATTCCGCGCCTGAGTCTTCGCTCTGGCGAGGTATCAATCTGGGGCGGCATCAATGGACATGGCAAGTCGAACTTGACTGGCCAGATCGCGCTTTTACTCTCTGAGCGTGGCGAAAAGCCCTGCATTGTGTCGCTTGAAATGACGCCGGAGCGCACGCTCGCGCGTATGTGCGGCCAATGGCTTGGACACCGTCCGACACAGGTCTCAGAAGGATTGAAGTTTCTCGACCACTTCCAAGAGCGGCTTTTGATTTTCGACTACGTTGGCGCAATCAATCTGCAAGTGCTCTATGGCGCAATCACGATTGCTGCTCAACAGCGCTTTTGCAAGCACATCTTCATCGACAACTTGATGTGCTGTGTGGCCGGCGAAGACGACTACAACGCTCAAAAGGACTTCGTGCAAGAACTGTGCAAGCTGGCGAAGATGCTTCAGGTTCACATCCATCTCGTTCACCACGTTCGCAAGGGTAAGGACGAGAACGAAGAGATCGGCAAATTCTCCTTCCGTGGCACGGGAGCAATCACCGATCAGGTGGATAACGTCATCACGATTCAGCGCAACAAGGCCAAGGAAAAGCGCCGCGAAGATCGCACGCTGACGCCTGTCGAAGACAAGCAAGAAGCCGACAGCATCATCAACGTCATCAAACAGCGTAACGGACGGTGGGAAGGACGCCAGTGGCTTTGGTATGAGCCGGAATCAGGAGCCTACTGCATGGACGGGTCTCGCAAGACACCGTGGCAATCGGTGATGGAGGTGGAGGCATGAACAGGAGGTTTTTCAAAGCTCTGGCTTTTGCCATAGGTGCCGAGGCCATGCTCTTGGGAGTGCTCACATTTTTAGGGCACGCACCGTCAAGCTGGATGCGAGCTCTTGAGGCTTTTTTGTATCTGGCTGCCTCAATCGGCGCTCTGACATGGTGCTTCTACGAATACTTTGGAGACAAGAAATGAACTACGAGATTCGACTTTCTGGCGATGACGCCTTGACCATCATCAGCTTGCTTGAGAACTCCGGGAGCGCCTCTCTTGCGGTCAAAGTGCGCGATCAGATGTACGCACAGCGTGATGCCTACTTGGCCAATCTTTCGAAGCAAGCTCGACCAGATCCGGAAAAGCCGATGACGGATGCGCAGGCCGTTGACTATCTGCGCGAGATCTTCGGAGGTGCCCGATGAAAAAAGATCGGCTCAGACAGATCGAGGAAGAAGGCTACAGGGCTGCACGGGCAGGTGAGTCCAAGTCGATGCACCTGCATCACACGAGAGACGAGCGCATGGCTTTTGAAGCCGGCTATTACAAGGGAACGATCGAGATCAACCGGGAACGAGAGGCGAGAAGGGAGGAAAAGCGATGAGCAAGTCACAGCGCACAAAAGGCGCAGCCGGAGAGCGCGAGGTTTGCCACATCCTTCGAGATCGCCTTGGGGTCGAAGCGCGGCGCAACCTCACTCAGACTCGTGAGGGTGGCTGCGATATTGAGGTTGGACGTTTCAACTTTGAGGTCAAGCGGCGGAAAGGCATCGCAGTCCACGATTTCATGGATCAGGCGGTCAAGAGCGTAGGGGACTCAGGCCGTACGCCTGTGGTGGTCTGCCGAGGCGACGGTAAAGAGTGGCTGTGCATCATGCGTTTGGATGATGCCTTGCCGTTAATCGGGAACGAGCTGTAGGAGGCTTCATGCTTTCAAAATCCGATGAAGAAATTTTGACCGACCGCCTCCGAAACTGGGGGCGATGGGCGGCGACTGGAAGACATGCCAGGTCCACAATTCTCTATCGCATGATGGTTCAAGCTGGAGAAATTAAGGTGGAACCTTCAGAGCCATATCGACAGATTGACATTTTTGATGCTCTTTTGGTGGACCGTGCTTGGAGGATGTTGGCTCAACGCCCGGCAAGGTATTGGATAGCTAAGTGGGCACTAGTAGCGCATTACGCATTCCCGTGGATGCCTGTACGAAGCTTTATTGAGTGGGTGAAGAAAGAGACTCTGATCCGGTTCGGGCATGAAATTCGCATCAACAGCAAGGACTATGACATCCTGCTGGAGACCGCAAAGTATCAGATCTTTAACTTGATCAACTTGCATGCCAGCAAAAAATTGACATCAATTTGAGCTTGACAAAATTTTTTAAAAGGCTATATTTGAACCAAGAAAATTTGTAAGCCTGTAGTCAGTGCCGTGATTGGGAGCCGTGTGGCTCCCTTGTCATGCCCGGAAGAAATAGAAAGCCCCGACCAAATTCGGGGCTTTTTTAATTGAATTAAAGCATCTTTGTAGGACGGTAGTCGACATGACCGCCCGGAACAGGATGCCCATATTTTTGTTTCCATGGACATTGGGGATCAGCTTTTGCTACCCAGTACAGTTTTTCGTCAGCATCAGCTATGAAGAACGGCGTCGGGTTCTCTTCTGGCTTGAACTCATTAAGTGCACGGGCACGATCCAAGATGGTTTGAAAAAGAAGAAAAAGAATTTTTTCAGGTGTCTCGCCTTCGTAGTGCTTCTTGGCATTCCATTTCGCTTGAATATGCGGGTCGATGATCGACTGCCAGGCAGATTTGTTCGATTTCAAAAAATCGATCAACTCGGCTCTTTTCATTGACGCAGTTTCTGGAAATGTTATAAGGCGCTCTTTAGCCTCCTTGAGCGTCATCAGGTTGAAAACCTTTTCTGGTTGATACTGCTTGCGCTCTGCCGGAAAACTTAGTTTTTCTGGTCTGGGGTCAAACATCTTGACGGTTTTGATGCCGTGCTCAAGGTAATAGGTGCGCCAATACTCGTACTCATGCCAATGCCAGTCGATTGACTCAAGTCGGCTGGCAACTTCGTGCGCAAACGCCTTCAGCGGAAAAATGTCAATCGGTGAGGTTGCGCAAAGCCGATCTTCAATCTCTTCGCGGATTGTGCCGGGGATTCCTGAACACAAAGCAAGAGTGTCACGAATGACAATAGGGTAAAGATTTTTAACTTCGTTGACGTACCGGCTTGAATCAATCGTTGGAATTTCGCAGCTGCGGGGTTGTCTCTTCGGTTCCTGCACTGGCGCACGGCTCGGTGTTGTGTCATAGGTTTTATAAGTTTTTTCGGGTTCGGACTTGCCGAACAAAAGCGTGAACAAAGCAGAAAGAAAAGACATTGGTTTATCTCCCGGGAAATCGTTAAAGCATAACAATTTGAGTTGTAAAGGCGCCTTGTGATCAATGACAAAACTCAAAATCGTTTACCGCAAGATTGATCATGCCAAAGCCAAAAATTGAAATAGACATCAAAACTATTGAGCAGCTTGCTTCGCGCGGATTGACGCTTGAGCAGATTGCATCTTCGATGGGGTTCAGCGTGCGCACGCTCATGTCGCGCAAGACCGAATCTGCAGAAATTGCAGAGGCTATAAAGCGAGGAAAGGACAAGGGGATCACAATCATTGCCAACAAACTGTTTGAGGCCGCCAGCGGCGGAAACACTGCGGCAATGATTTTCTTTTTGAAGACGCAAGGCGGATGGAAAGAGACCCAAAAGATTGAAGCCGACGTTACCCAGCGCGAAGTGCCGGAGGGACTTCCGGCCATTTATGCGGCACTAAAGAAACAGACGAAATGACAGATCCATTTGCTGAACTCTATGAGCCGCATCGCTATAAGGTGTACTACGGTGGTCGAGGGTCTGGCAAATCGTGGGCTGTTGCGCGTGCTCTGATTGCCATGTCTGATTTCGGCATGACTCGCATTCTGTGCTGTCGTGAAGTCCAAAACTCAATCAAGGACTCAAGCTACCAAATTCTCAAGGACATGGCCGAGCGCATGGGTCTGGCGAACCGCTTCACTTTCAAGGATGCTGAGATCGTCCACAACGGCACCGGAAGTCGCTTCATCTTCAGCGGCCTGCTGCGCAATGAGAACTCGATCAGGTCAAAGGAAGGTATCGACATCTGCTGGATCGAAGAAGCGTCAAGTGTCTCGCAGCGCTCTTGGGATGTCTTGACGCCGACAATCCGCAAGACTGGATCCGAGTTATGGCTTACTTTTAACCCTTTAACCGTTGACGACCCTACAAACGTCTTTATCGAAAATCCTCCACCGAACGCTTTTGTCCGCAAGGTGAACTACTGGGATAACCCGTTCTTCCCGGAAGTCTTGCGCGAGCAGATGGAATGGGACAAGCAGAACGACTTCGAAAAGTATCTGCATGTTTGGGAAGGGTATCCGCTGACAATCAGCGACGCCCAAGTTTTCAAAGGTCGATTTGTCGTCGAGCCGATTCCGGAAGATCTCTGGAAAAAGGCCGACCGTCTCTTTTTCGGCGCGGACTTTGGCTTTGCGCGAGATCCGTCAACGCTCGTTCGGTGCTTCATCCTTGATAACAGGCTGTATATCGACCACGAAGCCTATGGCGTTGGCGTTGAAATCGACGAGCTCCCGCAGCTCTATCGATCTGTGCCTGGGGCTGATCAATGGCCGATTAAGGGCGACTCAGCACGTCCTGAGACGATCAGCTACTTGCGGCGGCATGGCTACAACATCGACGGCGCGGAGAAATGGCCGGACAGTATCGAAGAAGGCATCAACTTCATCAAGAGCTTTGACAAGGTCGTTATCGATCCGCGCTGCAAGCACACAGCGGACGAGTTCCGACTGTATAGCTACAAGACCGACAGACTGACCGACGAGGTGCTGCCTGTCGTTTTGGACAAGAACAATCACACGATCGACGCATTGCGCTATGCCATGGTCGACTACATCAAGGCACGAGGATATGGCTTCAAAATCTCGCAAGACGAATCGCCGGAAAGCTTCTGGCTTTGACGTAGCGCAGGCAGAGCGCGAGACGTACTCTGTGGACGCTCTGCCGACCGAGACTAATGAAAAGGACTTGCGTGCTCTGCTTAAGCCTGCTCGATCTCTGGCGGGAGACGCCAAGCATTACGAAAAGCTTGACGGTGCGATGGATGCGGCGTTTGCCGGAGGTATCGTCCCGAAGGTCGAATGGTCGGCAATTTCCAGCTTCGTGAGCTTCGTTGGCTACGGTGTACTCCAACAGCTGTCGCAAGACGCTCTGATCCGTTTGTGCATCCAGACTCGCACCGATGAGATGCTTCGATCTTGGATCGACATCAAGTGTGACGACGAAGAACGCAAGAAGAAGCTTGAGTCGGAGATCGCTCGCATCGGTCTACGTGAAACACTTTCGAAGGCACTCACAACGATGGGGCTGATGGGTGGCGCCTTTTTGTACATCGACACCGGGAGCGAAAAACCTGTCGATGTACTAAACAAAACACCAAAGAGCCTCGAGTTCAAGAAAGGCATCGACTTCCGAGTGATCGACCCGATCTTTACGACGCCACAGGGATTCAATGCCTCGGAACCGCTGAAGGCGGACTTTTACAAACCGTCGGTCTTTTTTATCATGGGGCAGGCAGTACATGCGTCGCGCCTCATCCGTTTTGTCGAAAACGAGGTGCCGGATCTCCTGAAGCCGGCATACAACTTCTTCGGTATTCCGCAGGCGCAGCTCCTTTCGGACTACGTGACGCACTTCCGGAAGAACCGCGAAGAAGTCAATCAACTATTGCACAAGTTCTCGACAAGCTTCATCAAGACCGATCTTGGCGCACAGCTCTTTGCAGGCAAGGCGTGGGGGCCGGTTAGCGACCGCGTGCGGTTCTTCGCAAAGTTCCGCGACAACTCCGGCGTTGGCCTGCTTGACAAGGAAAAAGAGGACTTTGTCCAAGTCAACACGCCGATTACAGGCTTGACTGACATCGCGCGTCAGTCACTCGAATTTGTGGTGTCAATCAACCAGTCGGGCGTTGTGAAGACGCTCGGCTACTCGCCGCAAGGCTTTAACTCAACGGGTGAAAGCGACATCAAGTTGCAGGCTGACTTGATCGCTACACGCCAGGAGAAAATTCTTCGTAAGCCCATCGAAGAGATCTTGCGGCTTTTGCAGCTTGAACTTTTCGGTGACATTGACCCTGATCTGACATTCGACTTCAACCCGTTGGACGAAGACGATGAGCGCACGACTGCCGAGGTCGAGAAGCTGAAGGCAGATACCGCGGCTGTTTACCTTGACCGTGGGGTGCTGGCTGAAGACGAGGTGCGCGAGAGTCTGCGCACGGATGACCGACAGCCGTATGGCGATCTTGAAGGCGAAGCGCCGGGCATGGCCGAAGATCCTTTTGCGCAGATGACGGATCCGACGCAAGGACAAGGCAATGGCGAAATCTTCTAACTTGCGGCTTCGAGCCGTTCGCCCCAATGCGGGGCTGCGGGAGGCCTACGCAAAGAAACTGCGTGAGCTTGTCAGTCGCATGGCTTCAGACGTAGCCAAAGAGATTGAAGCGCTCTATCGAAAAGAGGAGCCAAAAATCGCCCAAGACGCCAAAGCTAAAACACCCGCGGACAAGCTTCAAAAGATGCTTGATCGGCTGCGCAAGAAGTGGGATGTTGAAGTGGCTGATTTCGCAGACCCCACGGCCAACTGGTTCGTGACTAAGACCCGGGGCTACGTGGATCGCGCTCAGAACGCCGCAATCAAGGCTGCCGGTGTCAAAGGCTTTGACATCCGGTTTGACAAAGGCCAGGTCTCGCAAGACGCCTTCGATGCCCTTGTCAACGCTAACACGTCTTTGATCCGATCCATTGGTACGCAATACCTGCACGATGTCGAGGGGCTAGTGATGCGTGCGGTTACAGCCGGACGTGACGTAGCCGGCCTGAAGTCCGAGCTTTCCAAGCGCTACGGCATCACTCAGCGCCGCGCCAATTTCATTGCTCGAGATCAGTGCAACAAGGCCACTGAAAGTTTGGCTCGTGCTAATGACATTGAAGTTGGCGTTGAAGAAGGCGAATGGGTACACATCCCGGGCAAGCAAACCAGTCGAGAAACGCACAAGGCTTTTCACGGCAAGAAGTTCGACATTAGCAAAGGTCTTTTTGACCGCGAGGTCGGGCGCTATGTCTTGCCGGGAGAGCTACCCGGGTGCCAATGCACGTATAGGCCTGTTCTATCGAGAAAGATATGGAAAAAGGATTCTTAGCCTTGGATGCGCAGATCGTCCGCGAGTCGGTGCGCACGCGCGACAAGAACGGCTATCTGCAAGTCAAAACGTCAAGGCTTACACAGGATCAGGTCGCTCCCTACTACGGTCGAGAGATCCCCGGTTGGGAAGAGCGAAAACTGGATCCGGAACGCATTTATTACGGCTGGCGAAATCCAGACGAACTGAAAGCGGCACTCGCGACATTCAACGGGGTGCCGCTTTTGATTGAGCACAAGTTCGACAGTGCCCAGCGTCCGAACAAGGAGTTGCGCATTGGCATGGTCGGTACAAGTGCGAAGTGGGAGCCGCCGTATATCACGAACGCACTGAGCGTTTGGGATGAGCAAGCAATCGAAGCCATTGAGGACGGATCTCTTCGTGATCTGTCTTGTGGCTACCGATACACGCCGGACTTTACGGCGGGCAAGACCCCCGACGGCGTGGAGTACGACTTCGTGATGCGGGACATCGCCTGCAATCACGTTGCTTTAGTCAACGACGGTCGGGCTCCCGACTGTTACGTCGAAGATTCAACCCCAGAAGGAATGTCAACTATGCCAGGCATTGAAAATAAGGGTGCACTTGATGGCTTCGCGGAGTTCGCCCGAAAAGTCATTGAAAACGCACAGACCGGACTGAGTCCGGAAGCAATTGAGGCTCTCGCAAAGCAGTTTGCCGAAGCCTACAGCTCTCTTGAACAGCATAAGGAAGAGGGCGCTCCTACTCCTCCGGCGGAGGATGAAGAGCCTGATGATGCAGGTGAAGCGCCTGCTCAGGAAGGCGGTGAAGATGAAGGCGAAGAACCGCCTGCTGCTACCGATGGCGACGAATGCGGCGCTGAAGACGAGGACGAAGGTGCAAAGGACGAAGACGAGAAGGAAGGCGCGATGGACGCCGCTCTGATCGCAAAAAAGGTTCGCCAGCAGCTTTCGGCTCAGTACCAGGCAGCAAATCAGTGTCGTGGTGTCTTGGGCAATGTCGATGCTTTGGCTTACGACAGTGCTGACGCAATTTATGCCGACGCACTCAAGTCGATGGGCATCAAGGGTACTCCTCTGGCCTCGGCCAAGTACGTCTTTACTGCGCTTCAGACTGTGAAAAGCAAGACGGAAGGGGCTCAGGACAGTGCTCTGAAAACCAATAAGTCCGACGAGGACTTTCTGAAAAAGTTTGTTCGATAAGGAGGTGAGCTATGGCTCTCCAGTCTCAGGTTTACACCACGATGGCACCGGCAATTGCCGGTATGCCTGCAAGCGTCGGCGAAACGCACTACACGGCACTGACCTATCAGGCCGCGTCTGAGCTGACGGTTGGAAATTTCTGCTTTGCCGATTCGACCAATGGCGGCACCAAGGTCAATAAGGCCGGCACCGGCATTCTCCGCGGCCTGGTGATTTACACCCGGCAGTACATCGCCGGATCCGTATCCGCTGGAAAGGCTATGACGATTCCCGTCGGTGCCTTCGTGCAAATTGCAACGAACGGCAAGTTCTGGGTCGAAGCTCAGAACGCTAGCGCCAAGGTCGGCGACTACGTTTTTGCATCTCAGACGGATGGTTCGATCACGACCCAGACCGGCAACGCTAACAAGGAAGGCTTCACGATGACCAACTTTATCGTCGAGAAGGTTCTTGGTACGGAAGCGAAATCGCTTGTGCTGATCAGCAATCAGCAGCCGAACGTGGTGCCTCCGATGGCAGCCGCTGCTGGTGTTGGCGGCTAAACAATTTTTGAGAGGTTTTTGAAAATGCGAAGTGAACTCATGAAGCGCCTTGGCTTCGACCTCTGCAGCGGCAAAGGTCGCTTTTTGCCGACGGAAGGTGAAACGCCGCGTATCGCGATGGATGCGGCTTTGCAGACGACGGCTGGCGTTCTGACGCCCGCTCTTTTTGCAACTTACTACAGCCCTGAAATCGTCGAGATTCTTCAGGCTCCTCGTCTTTCCACCGAGATCTTCCCGGAAGAAAAGCGCGGTGACTGGAAGGACACTCAGACGATGTTCCCGGCGGTTGAGCACGTCGGTCAGACGACGGCCTATACCGACTTCGGTCGTGGCCCCGTGTCTGAAGCAAACATCGAGCAGGTAATGCGCGACACGTACAAGTTCCAGACGTTCATCCAGTGCGGTGATCTGGAGCAGGATATTGCTGCTGCCCAGCGCATCAATCTGCTCTCCGAAAAGCAGACGGCTGCGGCAAACGCCATCGACATTGACTCCAACTCCTTCAATCTGTTCGGCGTGGAAGGTTTGACGATCTACGGTCTGCTTAACGATCCTGCTCTGCCGTCCGCTCTGTCTCCCGCAACTGTCGAAACCAAGACAGCCTGGGCAGATAAAGATGCCAATGCGATCTACAACGACATCCTTTCGATGTTCAATCAGATCGCCGCTGCAGCCAATGGCTATATCAACTTCAGCGCTCCGCTGAAGCTGGTGGTTCCGCCCTCCATCCTTGGTCAGCTCGCTAAGACGACGACGCTCGGTGTGGCTCCTGTGCTTCAGACGCTCAAGGGCTTCTTCCCGAACCTCGAAATTTTGGCTCTGCCTCAGCTGGAGGACGAAGACGGCGTATGCACGGCCATGCTTGTGGCTACGGAGATCGCCGGCAAGCCGACTGCCAAGTTCGGCTTCCTGGAAAAGCTCAAGACCTATCCGGTTCTTGTCGAACACTCTGCAATGTCGCAGAAGTGGGCTTCTTCGACGACCGGATGCCTGCTTTTCCGCCCGTTCGCGATTGCTCGCATGACGGGTATCCAGGCCACGGATTAATCCGTTGATCAACCTTGGGAGGGCTTCGGCTCTCCCTTTTTTTTGAGCGTAAAAAATGGCAACACGTAAAAACACCACACAGCGCAATCCGGCAGCGCCGAAGGTCAAAGTTATTTCGGAATCCGGAGCAACAGTCAATATCGGGAAAGTAGCCAAAACCACTGAGACGGTGACGGTGCTGTTCCGCTCCCGCAGCTCTCAGACGTTCACTCTGAGCAATGGAAAGACGGTCACGATCGCCGGTAACGCGGTCTATCTCGCAAATGCCAAGGGCGGCGCATTACCGGCTGGTGGTTATGGCGTCACGGTCGTGGACAAAGATCTGTGGGAACAGGTCAAGAAAGAGTTTGGTAAGGCATACGCCCCGTGGTTCCGTTCCGGTCGTCTGGCCGAAAAGAAGACCGAAACGCAGGGCGTGAACTATGCGATTGATCACGCTGATGAGAAAACGGGTGACGACCCGATGCCGCAAGTTAGTCCGTTGAAGGAATAGTGATGAGCGCTGTTGTCTTTGAAATTTCCGCCTTCCGCAAGGTTTATCCGGCTTTTGCCGACGAGGTCCGCTTTACGGATGAGATGCTAACGGCGTGCTTTAACCAAGCTGTCGAGCTGATCGGAAATGACGACGACAGCGCGATTCCTTATGCCCCGGATGCGACGCCGCCCGTGAAGACCCGTGAGGTTGTTCTTCAACTTTTGACGTGCCACTTGGCGACGCAGAACTACTTGTGGGGAGACACGCAGGCGGCACCGGCACAAAGCGCTGGTCAGGGTTCCGTGAGCGTCGGCTTCGGCTCGCTTGCCGACGCAAACAACCCGGCTTGGTGGACTTCCACAAAGTGCGGTGCGCAAGCGTGGGTGATCTTGCGTCGATATGCCACTGGACCGATCTACTTCGGCGTCCAGGACTTTTATATGGGCGGCTAGATGAAGGTCAAGATCAAGTCGAGTGACGGGCTGAAAAAGCTTGCGCAAGCGGCTAAGGGTTTAAAAGCTGAAGTTGTGGCGGGCGTCCTTAGTGGCGCTACGAACGACGAGAGCGGCGAAAAGGTCGCTGGCTATGCCCGGATGATTGAGTACGGAACGGCGAGAATGCCGGCCCGACCTTTTCTGCGGCAAACGGTCTCAGAAAGCGAAGACGAATGGCGCAAGCAGATCCGACACGGCTTAAAAGCGAGAGGTCTCGACCACGCTGAAGAAGTTCTGGGCGCGGTTGGTCGACTGATGCGAGCTGACATTATGGCCACGATCCGAAGAGGAGATTTCGAGCCTTTAGCAGAGTCCACAGTCAAGGCCAAAAAGCGGAAAGGCAGAGCTGAACCGACCGCTCCATTGATTGACACGACAAGCTTGATCCGATCAATCGGAAGCGAGGTGCGCAAATGAATTTGCACAGCATTGTTCGCGGTGCCATTACCTCGGTTGCCCGCGATCTGCCATGTGATCTGCTCACGATGACAGGCGAGCAACAGCGAGGCGAACGCGGTGATTTGCTTCCGGTTTTCAATCAGCCGGTGCAAGTCAAGGCGCAATGGCAAAGCCTCAAGTCAGACGAAATCGTTCTGAGTGAAAAGATTGAGTCGGCGTCGATCGTGCGCAAGGTTTACCTGTATGCCGAAGATGATGCGGCCACGCGCCCCTGGGCGATGTGGCGACCGCTGGGAAGATCTGGCGATCTTTTGCAAGATGACAAAGGCAACTATTGGCTGGTGGATGCGGTTATCGAAGACTTCACACATGAAGGCTGGGTCTGCGTACAAGCCATTTTGCAAACGAGCAAACCGCGCTTTGTCTTGAAGGAGGTCGACGATGCCGAAGGTCAATGATGTGACTCAGGTTGACATCCTGAATGCACTCATCGGGTTTTGCTACCAATACTCAGCCCCGGCGCTGTCAGACGAAATGCATGTTTTGGATGGCTTTGGTAACAACCGAACGCTACCGAAGGACGGCAATGACTTTTGCATCGTGACACCGATCGCGATGAGTCGATCCGGAACAAACATCGAGCGCTGGGAAGAAGATGACCAGGAGTTACTTGAGCTGCAGGAATACGTCAATTTGGACGTACAGATCGACTGTTACTCCACGAACGGATTTGACGCTATGGAGCGCGCACAAACGCTCGAAACGGTAGCGCGATCAGAGTACGGCGTCGATCATTTTTTGGGCTTTGGTATCGACTGCCTTTACGCGGAAGGAATTCAAAACCTTTCGGCTGTTATTGATGCGAAGCAGTACGTAAGCCGCTGGATGCTCACGCTGCATCTTGGCTACTGGAAGCGCGTCAAGCTCGCGCAGGACTTTTTCAATACCGCGATTGTCGACGTGGTGAATGTCGACTCGAAATTCAAACCTTGAGGTAACTACCTATGTCTATTAAGGCTGGCTATTTAGTCGCGATCACGCCGCGAACAATCTCTGCTGGCGCTTCCGACTTGGAAACAAACGGGATGCTTTTGACGAAGAGCGCATTGCTTCCGTCCGGCACTCCGGCAATGGCATTTGCATCAGCGGCCGCAGTGGCCGCTTTTTTTGGCGATGCTTCTGACGAGGCTGTTTTCGCGCAGCAGTACTTCACCGGACTGACAAATCAACAGAAGGCTCCGACGTCTTTAGTCATCGGACGACGCATCGATGATGATGCGCCGGCATGGATCCGCAGCGGGGCGATCTCGGCAGACTTGGCCGCTTTCAAGAAGGTGACTGATGGCGCCATGAAGATCACGATTGATGGCTCAGAAAAGACGGCTACCGCAGTCGATCTTTCGTCCGCGAATTCGCTTTCGGAAGTCGTGCAGACCATCGCAACGGCTCTCACGGGTTGCACCGGGTCTTACGACTCGACCACGAACACGTTCACTTTGACGTCCTCGACAGATGGTGCGAGCTCGACGGTGAGCTATGCCTCAACCGGCGATGACGGTACCGATCTCAGCGCAATGCTGTGCATGACGCAGGCCGAAGGTGCGGTGCTTTCGCAGGGCGTGGATGCCATGACCGAATCGGCTACCCTCGATGCGATCCGTGCAGTGACGGCCAACTGGGCACAGTTCACTACGCTGTGGGAAGTAACGGAGCAGGATGAAGCCGAAGCCTATGCGGCTTGGGCAGATATTGATGACGATTATGTCTATGTGTTCTGGTCTTCCGACCGAAACATGGAAAGCACGTTGACGCAGGACAGCACGATCGCAAAGGCCTTGCAGGACAAGTACAACTGCGTCTTCATGATCTACTCGCTCGACTTCTCGACAGCGGCTTTTGCTCTCGCATATCCGGCCACGATCAAGTGGGATGCTACTCAGGGCATGAAGGTCATCTTCGGCAAGTCTGCCAGCGGTCTTTCTCCGATGGTCACGGATGAACAGGTTGCAACTGCGCTGGACGATCTTGGCGTCAGCTACGTCGGCCAGTTTGCCACGCGAAATGATGAGTTCATCATTGCCAACCGCGGCGAGCTGACCGGGTCCATGTATGGCTTCTATGACACTCTGATTGGTTCGATCTGGCTGCGATCCAAGCTGCAAACGTCGATCATGAACGGGTTTGCGACGGTCAACCGTGCACCCTACAACAACGTCGGCTACACGATGCTCAAGTCTTGGTGCCAAGACCCGATTACGCAGGCCAAGAATGCGGGCGTGATCGACGAAGGTCTTTCTCTGAGCGAGTCGCAGAAGTCTCAGATCCTTCAGGAGACGGGGGATTCCGAAGCAGTTGGAGAACTGCAGTCGAAGGGCTACTTCTTGCAGATTCTGGATCCGGGCGCTTCTGTGCGCGCTCAGCGCGGATCTCCTGTCGCAGCACTCTATTACGCCTATGGCGGTTCCATCCAGAAGGTAGAGCTGCCCGTCACGGCGGTTCTTTGATGAACAATTTTTGGAGCATAGAACATGCCTCGTAATAACAAGACTTCGGCGAATGTAGTCGCCATTTTGTCGATTGAACAGGTAGCTCCTTCTGGAATCCGCCTGGAACAATTTTCGACCGATGCCGGCATTGCCGCAGATGCAGTGCAGGAAGTTCAGGCTGAGATGACGCTGGACGGTCAGCTGACCGTAGGCTACACGCCAAATCCGTATGTGGTGAACCTCACGATTCAACCGACTTCGCCTGTGGTGCCTTATCTTCGTGAAGCACAACTTGTGCAGAAATCGATGAAGACTCCGCTCGGTACTGGTTTGACGGTTTACTACCCGGCCACTGATCGAACCTATAACTTCGTCAATGGGGTGATTACTCAGATGACGCCTATGCCTGCGGCTAATCGCGTTCAGGATCCGATCACGGTTCAACTGACTTTTGAGGATTGCCAGTAATGCGTGAAGTGAAGCGAATCACGATCAACGACGGAGAAAATCCTCTCGAATTCGAGATCACGCCCATGTCGGCGCTACAAGCAGAACGGTGGATGCTTCGGGCGGCTTTTGCGCTAGGCTCCGGCCTTTCTGCCATTACGAAACAAGCGACTGCACAAGAAATTGTTCAGTCGCTTTCTTGTGTTGACTTTGAGAAGGTTGCGCCGCTTTGGGAAGAGCTGCTTACGTGTTGCCAGATCAAACAAGGCGGCGCATACCTTCCGCTTGATCCAAGAACCGTCAATGGGAAGATCGATTATCCAACAACGATCTTTTTGCTCAAGGTTGCTGCAGTCGAGGCGACCTTTGGTTTTTTCGGAAACGGCGGCTTTGCGAACTTCCTTACGTCGATGCGTGGCGTGCTGAACTCTTAAAAGTCAAGGGTACAGCAAAGTTTGCCAACCTCCCTCCGGTGTGCGGACGCTGTGTCTCCTCACGTCTTTGCACATTGAGGGAGGTGCAAACCTTTTACAGCCTCGAGGATGTCTACGACCTCGACGAGGTTTTGATGCTTCAGAACTATCACGATTGGCTTGCGACACGAAAGGACGATTAAATGTCTGTTGTAGACGAACTGTTTATTGCCATCGGCCTTGATGCTCAGGACTTCGCCAAAGGAATTGACAAGGTACGCTCGAACCTGTCCGAGGTGGCAGGAAAAGCAAGTGAAGCTTTTGGTGGAATCGGCGACGCCAGTGCTAGGGCCGGAGCCGCTTCTGCCTTGTCTTTTGACAAGAGCGCACAGCGAATCGGACGCCTGGGCGATGCAGCGTCAGAAGCCGCACAAACCATCGGGTCTGCGTTCAGCGGACTGACACCGATCTTTGACGCAGTGCGTTCACGGGTGGGTGCGCTGGCCGCTACCTTTGCACTTGTAGCAGGTGGTGTCGAGACTTTCACGAACTACATCGAGAAATCCGATGCGCTAGGGAACTTGAGCACTCAGCTTGGCATTGATGTCAAAGAGCTGGACGCCTTCGGTAAGGCCGCTGAAGCCGCCGGCGGTTCGGCAGAGTCGATGTTCTCGACGATGCAGAGCTATTACGAGCAAACAGGACGCCCGGCGGAAGAGGTTTTTCAGCTTGCCAAGAAAGTCGAAGGCATGAGTCGCGGCGCGGCGCAACGCTACCTGCAAGCGCAGGGGGTGGCTACTGATGCCATTCCCATCTTCTTGCAAGGTCAGAAGGCGCTTGATGACCTGATGGCCAAATATCGCAAGACGGCTTTCACTGCACAAGATGCGAAAACCGCCCGTGCTTTTAAAGTTGCGTGGATGGACTTTAAAACGGCATCGCAAGCTGTGGGCAACACTCTTGTCCGCATTGTCCTTCCGGCAGTTACAAAACTGCTCGATGGCCTGTCCGAAATGGTCAGCGTGATCGGAGAAAACGCGCGTGCGTTTGTGCTTCTCGGTATTGGATTTGGCGCAGTCTTTGCGGCAAAAAATATCAGTGCGATCAAGCAAGCTGTTGCGGCGATGAGAGCGTTTGGGGTGGCTGTCAAGATGGCGGCCTTGCCGGTAACCGCTATTGTCGTGGGCGTTGCAAGTCTGGCTTTGGCCATCGACGATTTGATCGGCTTTGCCAGTGGTGCCGACAGCATGTTTGAGCGGATGCTCAAAAGCTTTGGCATGACCTCGGAGCAGATCGAGGATCTGCGAGAGAACATCCAATCGGTCGGGAAGGCATTTGGATGGCTATGGGATGCCGTCAAACCGCTTTTAAGCGGAGCTTTATCGGTAGTCTTCAAGGTTCTTGCCGGTGCGGTTCTGGGCGTCGTGGTTGTCATTGAAGGTTTGATCCTTGGCTTTCAAACGCTGTGGGAAACGGCAAAGAAAGTCGGCAAAGACATCGCAGGAGCCTTCTCGGGGGCCATTGACTTTGTCGAGCAACTGATCTCAGACGTTGCAAGCTTTGGCAGTAACCTTGCCAACCTCTTTTCGGGTATTCCGGACGCCATTGTCTCGGGGCTTGAAAGCGCGTGGGATAGCGTGGTTGCGTGGTTCGGAAAGTGGGGCGACCTGATTAAAGACAAGGTTGGCGGAGAAATCAAAGGCTTCTTCAAAGGGGTTGGAGATTTCTTCTCCTTCGGCAGTGATGATGACGAAGAAGGTCAAAAGGCAGCCACTCTAGTACGCGAGCGCGAGACGGTGGCGGCAAAGCAAGCTGCATATCGCGCTGCCTCACCTACCGTTACCACCAATGCCTCTATGAATGTCGTCAATCACATTGAGACACGAGACAATCCGCAAGCCATCGGCAGAGCTGTCGAGACTTCAGTGGCCGGCGGCTTCAATCGCCAGGCGGCACTCATCGGTCAGGCGATGAGTGGCAACAATTTGAAGTGAGGTTGCGATGCCTAAGAACTTCTCACGATGGGCGATTTTGAACGCGAACGATCAGCCCATCTGCCAGTACGTGGGCATCACAGCCTGCAATCTGGCTGAGGCCGCTCAAGTATTGACAGAGCCTTTGGAAGGTGGACAGCTTGCTGCCTACAACAAAGTACAAGCGCCGGATTCGGTCAGTTTGGCTTTGGCCATTTCCGGGGATCCGTCAGTTCAGACTCAAGCTCTGAACGATTTGAGAGCCTTGAAACAGGCGATCGGATCCGAATCGCTGTGCAAGCTGGTGACGCCGTATTTTGTTGTCGAGAACTTGGCGCTTGAGACGATCAGCCAAGCTCGTTCAGTTACGCAGAACGCAACTTCGCTTGTGGTAGAGCTCGGTTTTATCTCTATCCGCACGGTTCAGACTGGTACTGCGCTAGTGAGTTGGTCTCCACGTAATCCGACGAGCTCGGACGCTGTCAATGCCGGTAAGGTCCAGCCAAAGACGCTGGCTGCGCGTTTGAGTGAGGGATTGTGATGGCTTGGATGGAAATTCCTTTATCTGCGATTCCTTTTCAGATCGTCAATGCGGTTGTCAACGGACAGAACTACCGGATCACTGTCCGACAGCTCGGATCCGAGATTTACACGTCGTTGGTCGTCGATGACGAACAGGTCACAAATTCAGTGATGGCCGTAGCGCGTGGGAAGTTGATACCTTGGTCTCAAACTATTGCACAGACCATGCTGTACTGGATCGACACGCAAGGTAATGAGCGCCCGCAATATACGGGACTCGGAGATCGTTGGCGGCTCGTATATGAGGCAAACGAATGAGTTCGAGTTACTCACAGAAGCGCATCCGCATCACGATCACTCTTGATGAAGGTGGCACCAGTTCTCAGATGATCTTTACCGAGCACGCAATGTCGGTACGGATTCAGAAGCAAGGCGCTCCGGAACTGCCTAAGGCTCAGATCTCAATCTGGGGACTTTCGCAGGCTCAGATGACGCAACTCACGATGTTGTCTTTCGACGCGAGATCCTTACGTCGTAATGTCATCGAGGTTGCAGCCGGAGAAGGCAGCTCTGGATTATCGGTGGTCTTTCAAGGCGAGATCATGAACGCCGCACCTGACCTCAACGCCGCACCGTCTCCGGTAATGCGGCTAGAAGCAATATCAGCCGCCTATCCGCAACTCATCCCTTTACCTCCCGTTGCGGTCAAGGGTGAGCAGACTGTCGACAGCCTAATGCGCAGCTTTGCGCAGCAAGCAGGAATGGAGTTTGAGAACATTGGTGTGACTGCCTCGCTTTCGAATGTGGTGATTAACGGCGACCCGATTACGAAAGCGAAATGGGTGGCCGACACCGTGGGGGCCGATCTGATCGTGGACGATCAAAAAATGGTTCTGGTAAACCCGTCTCAGGCACGTGGGGAAGCCGTAGCAATTGACGCGATCAATCCGCAGACAGGTCAAATCGGATACCCGAGCTTTGACAGCATGGGCATTCGTGCTCTTTGCTTCTTCAACCCCAACCTGAACGTGGCGGGGCTTTGCAGGATTGACAGTTCGATGCCGCGGGCTTCAGGGGTGTGGAAGATCTACAGCGTTATTCATGCGATTTCAGCAAATATGCCCTCCGGTGGGCCGTGGCGAACTGAGATCGCTGGCACATGGATGGACTCATGAGCGAGCTTAAGAAAAACGTCAATCCGATGAGCTACGGATCCGATCTGAATGCTCAGGAATTTTTCATTCGTTCGATTATCAAACGAATGATCTCAACGGCTATTCCTGTACGTGTGGATGCGGTTGAATCAAGAGCTGGAGATGGTTCCGGCGCTTTGTACGTTGATGTGACTCCTCTGATCTGCCAGACGGATGCCGATGGCAATGCGCTGGATCCTGTGAGCATTCCGCACTTGCCTTATTTCCGTCTTCAGCACGGGACTGCAGCAGTGATCTGCGATCCCAAGGTCGGAGACATCGGTTTGGCTATTTTTGCGCAACAGGACTGCTCGCGATTGAATGGCGGAAATGCTCCTGTCGCGCCCGGAACATTCCGATGCTTCGACATGAGCGACGGCTTTTACATCGGCGGCTTCTGGGGCCAGAAACCGACTACCTTCGTGCGCATTGAGGATAGCGGCGACATCACTATTACGGGGCCGCAAACGGTAACCGTCAACACGACAACCGCGACCGTCAATGCGAGCGGATCGACGACTGTCGACAGCCCGACGGTGACGATCACTGGCGACACCACGATCCAAAAGACGCTGACCGTGGTCGGCAAGATCACAGGCACGGGCGGCATGGCCGTCTCGGGTGGCGGCGGCGCAACCGTGACGGGCAATGTGGCTGTAACAGGCGGCGACGTGAGCGCAGACGGTATTGGCTTGAAGTCGCACATCCACGATTGCCCGCAGGGCGGAACGACAAGCACGGGGCATTAAATGCACACAGAAAACACGTTGGCCTTAACGCCAGACTGGGATCTGCAATTCGACTCAAACGGCAATCTCAAGTTTCTGACAGAAGTCGAAGCCATTTGTCAGAACGTCTGCAATGAATGCCGGCTTTTCATTCGTGATGCCTATTTTCGCTACGACGAAGGCATTGACTGGTTCACTGACCAGCTTGGCAAGCCGCTCCAAGTCGCAGTCGTCACTGATCGATTGCGGCAAGCGGCTTTAAGAGTGCCGGGGGTTGTTTCAGTGGTCAACATCGAGCTGACCGAAGTGGATCAAAAGACTCGAACCTTGCACGGCAAAATCGAAATCGAAACGGAATACGGTTATGGCACAGGTCACATTTGATGAAAAAACGGGTGTCTCGATTCCGACAACTCGAGAAGTGCGCGACGATCTTGCGGAGGCAGTGCAAAACGCCATGCCAACGGCGGCCAACGGCGACTCTGTAAACGTGGACTCGACCTCTCCACTGGGACAGATCATCGATATTGTGGCCGCAGAGCAAGAAGCAAAAAATGCTGAGATCGCCTTTCTGTCTAACCAGTTCAATCCGGCGCTAGCGCGAGGTGCGTTTCTGGACGCTCTGGCAAACCTCTACGGACTTCAGAGAAAGGTGTCTGAGCCTACCGTTGTCGTGTGCACGTGCACGGGCTTGAAAGGTACTGTTATCCCATATGGCGTTCTGGTCGAGGATGACCAAGGCAATCAACTACGGCATAACGCAGCCTTAGGCGCGACGATCGGTGACAACGGCACAGTAGACACAACTTTTGCAACGATCGAGCATGGTGCAGTCGAAGTTGGTGCAGGAACCGTAAACAAGATCGTTACGGTTGTGCCAGGCTGGGACGCTGTGACGAATGCCGCTGCCGGTGTTACGGGCCGAGATCTCGAACCCGATGGCGAGCTCTATAACCGAATGATTCAGTCGTATGCGATTAACTCGCATGGCACAGTGGCAACCCTTCAAAGTAACTTGGCCGAGCTTGACGGCGTTCTCGATTGCGTAGTGCTTGAGAACTACACAAATGAAGAGCAGGAACAGTTTTCGGTGACACTGGACCCGCATAGCATTGCGGCTTGCGTGGTTGGTGGCGACGATGAGGCTATTGCCCGCGCAATCTTCGAGCGAAAAGCGGCTGGCTGCGGTACAACAGGCAACTACGATGTCTCTTGTGTCGATACAGAGCACTACAACGCCAAGTACACCTACAAAATTATTCGACCGACAGCCGTCGACTTTGATGTGGAGGTCACCTTCTTTGACGCAAGCATGGACGCTGTGACTCAGGCAAACATCAAGGAAGCGATCACTCAGGACTTTCTGGGAGAGCTCGAAAATCCGCGTGTGAAATTGGCTACTACGGTCTATGCGGATCGGTTCTATCAGTGCATCAAAAATGTCACAAGTTCTCCGATTCGATCGATTCGCATCGGGTTGGCTGATGGAGGTTTGTCTGAATCTGTCGAAATCCCGGCTACTCAAAGCCCGACGATTAGCGATGAGTCGATCAGCCTTGTCTTCGGAGGCTAGATATGAGCACGACACAAACCTGGGAAGATCTACAGCAGGTCGAAGACGTGCGTGAAATGGCGGATGTGCCCAGCAAAGCAAGCATCGCCATTCAAAGTCAGTACGCCCATGCTCCGAACTTCAAAGCGTTGGCTTCGATCTTTCACGAGTCGCTTGACGCTACTGCGCAGCTCGATCAGCTACTTCAGGACGTAGCAGATGCCAGAACGGCGAAGGGCGTCTTCTTGGACTGGTGGGGCAAACGAGTTGGTGTGGATCGACTGATTGAGGTAGACGGAGAGTTCGTGCGCTTCGATGATGACTATTTCCGCTTTCTCATCATGTACCGGGCACTTTGCAATTTGTCCGATTCGAGCGCTGCCACCATGAACCGGTTGCTGTCGCAGCTAACGGATCAGCAAGTCTTCATCGTGGACTATCAGAACATGTCCATCAGAAGCATTGTGGTGGTTGGCTCGATGAGCGACTTGCAGATCACGATTCTGCGAGCCTATGGCTTACTGAACCGACCTATGGGTGTGATGACCAACTTCCTGGTGATCTACCCTGACGATGCCATCTTCGGTTTTGCAGGATCAGACCTTCAGCCTTTTGACCAAGGTGTTTTCAATCCGGGTCAAGAGTTCCCGATGAACGCTTGAACCACAACCAACACTCAGAAAACAGAACCCGCTCGAAGCGGGTTTTTTATTTGGCGGAATTTTCGAAATGGCGACGAAATATCCACAACATCTTTTGACGACTGCGCTTGCGGACCGAGGCGACAAGACGATTCCGCCGGCGACTTCGCAGCAGGCTGGAACGGGTCGATTTTCTCAAGCAGAAGGATGGCGTCAAGAAACAAGTCAGCCGATTGGTGAAGGCGGTATGCCCCCTAAGCGTGAGGACTTTAATGGCGCTTTTTACCTGTTGTCTCAGCTCCTTCTTTGGTACCAACAGGGCGGCTTGATGAACTACTCAACCTCGCTTGACTACGAGGTTGGCAACGAGGTTTTGTATCAGGGCATCAAGTACAAGTGCCTGAAGGCAAACGGGCCTTCTAGTAAGCCCGTGACTCCTGGAACCGATGCGACGACATGGTCAGACACCAGCTCATCGGTTCTCTACGTACCGCAAACCCTTCAGGCGGGTCAGCAACAACAGGCGCGCACGAACATCGGCGCTTTGGGCAAGACCGAGACGGCGGTAAGTGCCCAGAAACTCGCAGCATCCATCTTGATCTCACTAGTCGGTGATGTGACTGGGAGCGCTTCTACCGATCTTTCTGGGAATGTGCAGATCAACACGATTGAAAACCTCGCACGAGGTATCGATCAGGCATTCCAGGACTTTGCTGAAGCTCACGAAATTAAGTGACAGGTGAAAAATGGCTGAAAAGACGAAATTTCAGTACGCGAAATCTCCGACCGGTGCCTTGTCTGGAGCGTCATTTATCCAGCAAACAGAAGACGCGATCAACGACATCGGTGGAAAGCTGATCGAGTACAACGCTGTCGCCGAAGAAACTAAGCGCAAAGCCGAGCAGGCAATCAGCACGTCAGAGACGGCGCTGAACACTGCAAACCAGGCTTTGACTCAGTCCGCGCAGGCTGTTGAGACTGCGAACACGGCCAAGGCTCAATCCGACTCGGCTGTGACCGAATCACGAGACGCAAAAGAGGCTGCAGAGGCTGCACAGCTTGATGCAGAAGAATCTGCTCGTGATGCCGAAAGTTCTCGGCAAGCCGCAGAAGATGCGAACGAGGCGGCTCAGGCGGCTGCACAGCGAGCGCAGACGGCTCAGGATACGGCCGAAACCGCTCAGGAAAACGCATATGCGGCTCGGCAGGCTGCTTCTCAGGCGCAGGAGTCTGCCACCCGCGCAGAAGCAAATTCTCTTCTTGCTCAGAGTCAGGCTGCGGAATCGGCTGCGGCAGCAGAGGCACTGGCAAATGGAGTGGTTCGGTACGACAGCTCTCAGACTCTCAATGCATCACAAAAGACGCAGGCCCGGACCAACATCGGAGCTGCCGATGCCTCTGACACCTACACCAAGGCCGAAGTTGATGCGAAGGTGTCTAGCGCACTTATCTTCAAAGGTTCAGTTGCGACCTATGACGATTTGCCGACAGATGACAACGTCACGGGAGATATGTGGAACGTCTTGGACACTGGGGCAAACTATGCATGGACCGGTGAAGCCTGGGACAAGCTCTCCGAAACCGTTGACTTGACTCCGTACCTGACGAAGTCAGATGCAGCAAACACATATCTGAAAAAGACCGACAACGCGGTAAGTGCGAGCAAGCTTCAGACTTCTCGACGCATCAGCGCGACTGGTGACGCGACGTGGTCTGTCGGTTTCAACGGCACGCAGGACGAGTCCGGGACGCTCACTCTCGCGGCGTCCGGCGCCACGGCAGGAAGTTACGGACCGAATGCCGCAGCAACGCTGGCCTTCGGTGGCAGCTTCAACGTTCCGTATGTGACGGTTGACGCCAAGGGCCGAGTGACGGCGATTAAGCACTTTGCACTCAAACTCCCGGCAGCTCAGACCGATGTTTCTGGAAATGCCGAGACGGCATCGAAACTGGAAACGCCCCGAACCATTGCTATCTCTGGTGCGGTGACTGGTACGGCAACGAGTTTTGACGGGTCGAAAAATATCTCGATTCCGACTACCGCCGTTGACGGCAAGAAGGTTTCGGTCTTTGGCAAGGCCACTTCTTCGTCTGCGGGTACGATCGGCGCGGTTCCTGCTCCTGCAGCGGGTGCTCAAGGTAAGTATCTGCGAGGCGACGGGACTTGGCAGAACCCGCCTAACACGACATACGCGGTGTTTAAGGGAGCTACATCAAGTGCGGCTGGTGGTACTGGATTAGTTCCTGCTCCAGCAGAAGGCTATCAAGACCGCTTTTTACGCGGAGATGGAACTTGGCAAACGCCGACAGATAACAAAGTCTCACAGACCTCGAGCACAGCCAACGGTAAGTACCCGATTCTTTTGAAGGCATCAACGGCAACGTCAAATGCGACGGCAGGGGCTCTTTTTGATGCGGATGTGTCGATCAATCCATCAACTGGAACGGTTTACTTCCGAAAAATTTCAGGGAAAAACACCGCTAGGCGATGGGTTGATGCCGCAAAGGCCGGGGGCTCCATTCTTGAAAGCGAAGACAACTCGACCGGAGGTGAGTTCTCTCCTTTTATTCGGTTCAAGTCAACGAACGGTGTCTTTGTCCTAAACGGACATCAAGACGGTTTCTTGATTTCGTACCTCACAGACGAAAACGTAGAGGCCGGTTCGAACACCGTTACCGAGTCTTTGGAGTTCACAGAGGCAGGGGTTCTTGTCTCCACCGGAGGTTTTAAAGGCTCGCTATCTGGAAACGCATCAACAGCCTCTCGGTGGTCCTCTTCTCGGACGCTGACACTTGCAGGAGATCTGACGGGCTCGGTTTCTTTCGACGGCTCGGCGAACTTCACGCTTACGGCGACTATCGCCAATGGTTCAGTCGAGACCGCCATGATCGCCGACGACGCCATCACGGCGGCAAAGCTGGCTACGAACTCGGTCACGGCCGACGCCATTGCTGCAAACGCGGTTGGCGCTTCTGAGCTTGCCAACAACGCGGTAGATGCCGCGGCAATCGCTAGCGGAGCAGTGACCTTCGCAAAGATTGCAAGTGGAGACATTGCTACCCAGTCAGAGGCTGAAGCAGGCACAGCAAATAACTGCTTGATGACTCCTCAACGAGTCAAGCAAGCAATCACGGCCAACGATCCTGGCGTCCTTCAGGCGTTCTTGGATTTCGCAGACGACAACAACATTTCCTGATGTAGGGAGACGATCCTATGGCAACAGCCAACGCGACGGTTCGAGCCGTCTTAGACTACCTGAACGAGAAAAGTTCTAGCTCCGTACCAACCGGAGCAATCTGCTACTTCGCAACGACAGCCGTCCCGACGGGATGGCTTCTTTGTAATGGGAGCAACGTTTCTCGCACAACCTATAAGGCGCTCTTTGCCGCTATCGGCACAAAGTTCGGCACAGGCAACGGGTCAAGCACCTTCACGCTGCCGAATTTGGATGAGCGGTTCATCGAAGGCACGACCACGACTTCAGACGTTGGTAAAAAGCTCGAAGCTGGCTTACCCGACATCACTGGTCAACTTGGACAAAATTCAAATCCCG
>ULWC01060888.1_pt1 | contig 25664 bp, 26 predicted proteins | sample 1959931 | NCBI WGS metagenome assembly ULWC01 (sample SAMEA4835801, study PRJEB28245) | human gut metagenome | biome: gut microbiome; material: fecal sample | place: Denmark | collected 2008
CCCCTCTTTTTCCCCGGTTCAACTCAGTTGCCCGCAAGCGGTTCCCATCTCACAAATTTCATATCCGGGCTCGTAGCTCAGCTGGGAGAGCAAGCGCAACATAACACGGGCCCGGTCAGGACAGCAAACTGCACAAACAAATCGAGCGAAAATATACAAAATAACTAAATATGGGCCTATAGCTCAGCTGGGAGAGCGTACGGTTCGCATCCGTAAGGTCGTCGGTTCGATCCCGATTAGGTCCACCACAAAAAGCCGTGAAATTATAAATTTCACGGCTTTTTTGCAACTTTTTCGCAAAAATGGTGGGCCCGCAGCTCAACCGTTTCCCTGCCTTTTTGAAAAAATGCTACCGAACAATTCGCAGGCCCTCTCTACATTCCCTTTTCGCACTTCACTGATGGCCTGTTCTCACATTACAGAAAAACCAAAAAATAAGCGGAGCAGCCAGAAACGACTCATTCGCATCCAAGCAGAATGCACATGAGGGTTCGCATCTCTTTTGTGGACAATTCATATAAATCCTTATTTATGCCGGGATCTCAAAAGGAGATCTCGGCTATTTTTGATTGGAGGTATTCTTTGTGAGGGAAAAATTTTATGCAGAGCTTTCCCGCCGCTTGCGGGAAAAAGGAATCGAATCATCCTGTGCAGGAACTCAGAATCTGAATGTTTTGCTCCATGGCCAGCCGGTTCTCTTCGTAGCCCCCAGCAGTGAAATTTTCATTTTACCTGCAGGAAGCCAGAATGAGGAGGTCAATGACCTGTATCACCGAGTGGGGGCAACAGCTGACGAGGTCTATGAATATGTGGAGGCAGTTCAAGGTGCCCCTCTTCTTCATGCCAGTGATCTGAAAGAGGAGTTCCGCCTACTGGCAGACTTCGGATGTGCTGTGCTTGCTGGCCGAGAACGAGAAAATGACCGGGGGTACCAATTTGTTACATGGGTTTGGGATTTCGACCGGCGCGGTGTTAGCCACGGCCATTACTATGAGGGAAACTACCATGCGGCCAAGGAAGACTTTGCTGTCCGTTCCGGACTGATCTCCAGAGCTCAGTTATTCTCCTCTGAGCAGCTCACAGAGCTGTATCGGACCACCGATTTCTTCCTGGAGGAAGGTCCCGAACCTGAAGAAAAGCAGATGAAGGCTCTCCAGGAAGCCAGAACAAAAATCGAATATACCGTCCCGGATCTTCAAGAACGACTGGAACTATCCCAGGAACCAGAAATGAATCTGTAGAATAAACCACCGAGGGGCCCGTTGCCGCCGTTAGGCTGCAAACAGCGGGCCCCTCTTTTTTTATGCCCATTGGAGGTGATACCTATGAACCGCCGCCTTTTTTTCAAACCTCATGCATCCACATACAATCCGGAATCCGCATCCAAGCCTGTCTGCCGCCTGTTCTCCCGCTGTGAAGGCTGTCCTTACCCCGCTCATGGCTTCCTCTGCTGGGCCAGCGATCAGGAGTGCCTGCGGACAAGGATGGAAAAAATCAACAGGAAGGAAGAATACAATGCTGATCAAAGCGACGCTCAGTAATACCAGGCACCCAGAATACGGCGAGGTCACCATCCCCCTCCCCATCAAAACCAGCGAGTATGACCGTACCATGGAAATGCTGGCCAATTTGGAAATCGGTGACGTAATGGGCCGAGATTGCAAAATCATGGAACTGTCCAGCCCATATTCGATCTTACAGAAGTTAGAGGGCAGCGAAGTCAACATCGATGAGCTGGACTATCTGGCCAAAAGATTAGAGAGCTTCGAAGCGGATCAGGATCTTCAATTCCAAGCTGCTGCCTTTGCGAGAGGAGTTGCCTCTATGGAGGATTTCATCAATCTCACCTTCTGCAGTGATCAGGCCACCGTCATCTATGACTTTACAAAGCTGGAAGAAGCCGGCCGGCAGCATTTCATGAACCTACATGGGGGCTGTGCCAGTACGGAAGAACTGGAAAACCTGGATGGTTATGAGACTGCTCTGCTCCTCATTGATGGCGGAGGGGCTGAGATTACTCCTTATGGGGTGCTCTATGACAACGGGATGCAGATGGAGCCGCTCTATAAAGGCGGCCCATTTCCCCCGTATTTGTATGATGCCTATGAACTGGTTCTGCCCATCACACCAACTCAGGCCCCCAAAAATAAAACCTATCTCTATCTGCCATCGTCCAATCTTCAGCTTGAGCGCACACTGCTCCGAGGTGGGATTATGGAGCGAGAGGGCTGGTTTCACAAGCTGGAGCCTATCCAATTATCCAGTGTGATTACGGCAAAATTGGATACACGGCGTGATTCCATACGGGAATTAAACGAAATGTGTCGGTCCATCCATCAGCTTAGCCATGTTGATCGCTCCAAACTGGATGCAGCTGTAGAGTACGCACAGGCAAAAACAGCCAGCCAGATCCGGAAGGTAGCGGAGCATCTGGATCAGTTTGACTTTGCCCCCGGTGTTCATACCCCAGAGGAGTATGGGAGATATATGATCCGTGACTCCGGCCATTTTGACTACAATAGTAATCTGGATGAGTTCTATGATTTCGGGAAGTATGGACACCAGCATTTGGAACAGAGCCAGGGAATGTTTACAGAGCAAGGGTATATCTCCTATCAGGGCATTCTAAGTCTGGAGGCCCTGATGAAGGAACCACCAACTGAGCAGGTTCAAAATCAACAGGAAGAAGACCTGGAGATGGGAGAGCTTACTTGATGTTGGAAGAAATCTCAAGTATCTAAAAGTATAACAGGATTACAGGAACAGTCCCTCAAGATAAAGTTATAAGGAGGAACAAAGCCGTGAAAATGGAGGAATTGGTCAACCTGAGTTATGAGGAAAAGATCTATGGATATGTGGAGCAGGACGATGGCTATGAGGAGTACATGTTTCAGAAGACTCCCGAAAATATTGCCAGCTTTATCGGAAGCCGACCGATGGCCAAATCCATTACGCTCACAGATCCACTTGACCGGTTGATCCTGAATACATTCGGAAACTTTATCAATCAGTGCCCGGACAAGCAGCTTCTGGAGGAGGTCAGGCAGTACCTGCTCCCCATCCAGTATGGAGAGGCCGAGCCGAAGTCCTTCTTCTGCCCGACTATGGAGGAGGTAGAGGAATATTACGCACAGCAGGAAACTGTTGGTGGAGAGCTGGATTTAGGGTAGACTTCCTCAGTAAGTTGTGGTATTGGTTGTGTCCACGGAGGTGTGAAATGAGAAGCAACGAAGTAATCAGTAGGAGCCAGTTCTTCAAAAAAGCAGCTAAAGAGTTGCTTGCGGACGGACAGCCTCACTCCTATGGTGAGATTGTGCAGTATATCCGAACACAAGCGAAAGGGACCTGCCTTGATGGAAGCATTGAAAGTAATAATGTATGGCAGTCACTTCGCAGTATGATGCAAGAGCCTGAATCCCCATATCAAAAAATTAAGTGGGGAACCTACCAGAAAGGCTCACCCCAGAATCTGAATGCTAAGCCGGTTATGGATACCCGTGATTTGCAAAGAGAAATATACCAAATCGTGGATCAAACGGTTGGTCTGCTGGACCGGTTTGAGGAATACTGTTCTGCAGCACAAAAGGATATTGATCTGGCAGACGGACATGAAGTATTTACAGCAATCCATCGACAGATCAGTCATAGCTTGGACAATGCCATAACAGGATTGAGCTGCTGGGTTGCTGAGTTGGAAAATATGCAGGAAAAGCATGAGACTGGGCTTCTACAGCACAAGGAGGCAGATGACTTGACTCTATCCATGTAATCCAGCATCACTCACAATGAGAGTTGGAGGTGTAGAATATCATGAAGGTAAAATCCTTTGCATTACGGCCCGCTTCCATAGAGGAGGCGGGTTTGTTCTATTCTGACGAGGAGCAGGATAAGGCGCTCGGCACTGTTGGCCATCTCCGAATGGATTTCGGCTCCGGCGGGGATGGCTTCCACCACTCCTGGTGGCCTCACAATGAGGATCGGTTCAACACCCTGGAATTTAAGGAGAGCCTGCAGGAATTCGTGGATGCCATGCGGCAAAACGGGCCGCTAAAAAGCTTGGCCGCTATGAATACCTACTGCTGGCACAATGGAGGAGAAATTGCGGAAAATGACCGCATCTACGGTTTCATTGCAGAGACAGAGCATTATCAATTCTGTCTGCGCTGCGCACCCAGGCCGGGTGACTACCAGGGCTACCTCTACTGCTATGATCTGCGCCAGCAGGAAATGTCCCAACAGGACAAGATTGTAGGCCGCGTGAGCTATGCCGATGGAACAAAGCAGGAGTTTACGGACTCTCAGCAGTATCTCAGAACAATAAAAGAAGAACTGCCATTCCGAAATACGACTGGATTCAGGTATGAAACTTTGACAGATGATCCGGAAATCAAAAAAGTGGCGGATGATATTCTCCTGGATTTTGCTGGCGAAGAAAATCCACGGCGGTCCTGTAACTATGGCCTGACAGAAAAGGGCCTGCAGGCTCTCCGAGATGTGGCAGACCCATCCCTTCCCCACACTTACGCCTGGTTTGTAATGACCAACTGCAATACTCCACTGGAGGAGCTCCACCGGGACCTGACATTGGATGAGGCAATTCAGTTATTCCAGGACAGCGACCGTCCGGAGAAAAGGCTTGGCGTTACCAAGGATGCCTTTGCAACTGTTGATATTGTTCGTATGGTGGATGGGGATCAAAGCTTCTTTACGGACTATCAGAAGTTGGAGAGCTTCAAGAACGATCCGGCTATTTTCGAGGCAGTGGAGCGACTTCATCAGGAGTTAGAGAATATGGCCCAAGATCAGGGCATGACCATGTAGGAGGTGTCAAATGCAAGTACAAAAAGAATGGCTGGACTTTCTCAGGGAACAGTATCCCAAAGGAACTCGCATCCGGCTGACGGAAATGAAAGACGATCCATACGCACTCGCCCCTGGCAGTATGGGCACTCTCAATTACATCGATGATGATGCACAATTTCATATCAGATGGGACAATGGCAGCGGCCTTGCCCTTAGAATTGGCGAAGACCGCTTCCAGGTACTTCCCCAGGAACCTCAAACCTTAAAATTCTATATGCCCCTCACGGCCCAGCTCTATGGCCGTGATGACTGGGGAGATCTGGAGGAGTATGGAGAAGCTCTTGATGGGCGCAGCCTCCGTGATTACCAGTCTTCTATCCATGAAACCATGTTGGAAAACCATCTGCCGGAGGAAAAAGAACGGGGCCTGATGCGCTGGTACGATAAAGAGGACAGCGTAAATAAGAAGGTTCAGTCCGTAAGATTTGATGTGGAGAGCCGCAACGGTCAACTCTGGTGCATTGCAGAATGCAGGATGATCGGAGAGCTCTTGCCGGAGGAAAAGGAAAAGCTGGCGGACTTTATTACGGGACAGGCTTCTGATGGCTGGGGCGAGGGGTTTGAACAGCGAGCCATCGAGCTGGATGAGGGCGAACTCTATGTGAGCCTTTGGAACTCCAGCAACTGGAGCATCCAGACAGAAGAAGAAAAATTCGCTCCTGATTCCCTCACCCGCCTGCCAGATCTTTGCTGGTCGGTTCTTCCGGGCGAGGGTACTCTGATCTGCATCAAGCGTGGGGAAAGCGGTTACTACCCCAGTGAGTGGAGCACCAAAGACCGAGCACAAAATCGATGGCTTGCCGATTACAACAATAAGCGTCGCGGCATTACATCGGCTCAGGAACAGGCTATGCTCACCGGCAGCATGTTCGGCTGGGATGTGCCTGGAGCAGATCCCAAGCAGTATGAAGATCACCAGGCACCGCAGGCCGAAGAAATGACGATGGGCTGAACCGCTAATTTTATTAACAAGTAGTAATCAGCCTGTCAGTCATATTTGAGAACGAGGAGGAATCTCTTTGAAAAAAGTCTTCACTGTATATGTAAGTCCGCTGGAAATGGGAAGTACAGCACACCGATTGGTGGATCTCCCTATGGAGCAGGAAAAGCTTGACACGCTTATTCTGGAACTGAACACCGGTCAACCCCTCTATACAGAAGTATCCGACTACTGTGGGCGAGACTACCTTGTGAATCACATGCCGGAGGACATGGATCTGACAGAGTTGAATCTGCTGGCTGAAAAACTGGCCTCTTTTGAGCCTGTCCAAGAAGCGGCCCTTGAGGGCCTTGTCCGCATGGATCTGGATAAGGGAATGACGGAGCTGCCTCTGTGTCGGCTGATCGATCTGGCCAACAGTGCGGATTGCTGTCATGTGGCCCCAGGTATCGGAAATGATGAGCAGCTCGGCCACTTTTATGTGGACAACGACTTTCCCGTGATTCCGCCCGGCCTTCCGGAGGAGGTGTATGAAATCCTGGATTATGAGGCAATTGGCCGTAAAGCCAGGATGGAGGAAGGCGGTGTGTTCACCTCTGCGGGGTATGTGGTGCAGCATAGTGACCTGGATGTGAGCTACTCACAGTCTCTGTGCGGCCCGCAAATGGAGGTGATGAGCACATGAAACACCGCCTCTCCCCTCTGCTGGAGGGGATAGAGATGAACAAATCGGAACATGACTGGATAGAACAGCGGTTTGAAAATATGACAGCGAAGGAAGAACTGCTGTTCAGGGGGGCCATGCAGATAGAGGGCCCGAAAACTGCCCAGGAAACACTTCAGATCCTGCACAGTTTAGATCATTACCAGCTCCTCTATGGAGCGGATGATGACATATCGCTGGGACGATTTGTCATGCAGCACATTCACCCCCCTACGCCTGCAGCGCGAGGATACCTTGATCCCGAAATTGTTGGGGCTGCTTATCGAAACAGAGATGTGGGGATTTTTGTAGAGAACCACTATGTAGAGCGCCTTCCGCACAATCGGTCGCTCTCGGAAATTGAACCGAACACAGATCATCCCGCTGTTGGAGATTATGCTATCCGCATCAAGCTGATTAGTCGAAGCAATATGGAAGGAGTCTGGATCGGGTTTCCCGACACAGGTGAGTACATGGATACCGCACACCCGGATGAATTGCTTCTGGGGCTGGATACCCTGAATGCTGAGACGCTGGATCAGTGTATGGCAGTGGATGTGGACTGCGCCCTACCTCAGCTTACCGATATTCTTGCTCAGTACAATACCGCCGGCGATCTGGTTCGCCATGCCATCGACTTTGGCTATGTCTGGGCGGAACAGGGCCAGGGGGAACCTCACTGGATGGATAAATGGCAGTGCGTTATGGAGTTAGAGGATTGCCATCGATTGGATCTGGCGCTGGATTTGGCTCAGAACCTCCACTGCTACGAATTCATTCCCCGCGGAGTGGATCTTGCCCAGTATGGTATGGAACTTGCGAGAAAGGAGGGGGTACTTGACCAGGATTCACTGCTCAATGAGTGCTTTGACTCTGTGGCTTATGCCCAGCACCACATGGCGAAATACGGACTATCAACAACAGACCATGGGTATGCTGCTCGGAACGGGCAAGAGATCATCTGTGAGTACAGTCATCCAGAGCAGGAACCTGACCTGACAATGTAATAATCGCATATCACATAAGGGGCCGTTTTTCCGAAAGGGACAACGGCCCCTTCTTTTTTTATGCCCTTTTTCGGGAAAGCAGCCCCGGAAAGGAGCTATTTATGGAAAAAGAATGGCTGGCGGAGTATTTGAGGCGATACCATTTTGGCCAATTCAATGCCACCACCAGCCGGGAACTGGAGCTGTCCTTTGGGATCAAGGGCATTGAAGTGCGTCACCTGGTCAATCAACTGCGACGGGAGGGCATCCCGATTGCCAGCAATGGGAACGGCTATTTCTACGCAGCCACGGATCAGGAAGTGAGAGCCACAATTGCTCACCTGACCCGGCGTATCAGCGGCATTTCCGCCGCGATCCGTGGATTGAATCGCGCATTGGAGAAGCCCGACACCGGTCAGCTCAGGCTACGGCTGGAGGGGGGTGATCCCCTTTGAATAGTTTTATGAGCTGGGTAGGTGGAAAGAAGGCGCTTCGAGAGGAGGTAGTTCGCCGCTTCCCGCTGTTCTATGAAAGGTATGTCGAGGTGTTTGGAGGCGGAGGCTGGGTACTGTTTCACAAACCACCCGGCAACGATTTTGAGGTCTATAACGATTTCAATGGGCTTCTCTCCAATCTTTACCGCTGTGTACGGGATAAGCCTGATTTGCTTATCAACTCCCTGAAATATGTACTCAACTCCAGAGAAGACTTCGACCGAGCTCGGCTGGCGCTTCGGCGGAAACGCACCACAGATATCCAACGGGCGGCATGGTTTTACCAGATCATCCGCCAAAGCTATGCCGCCGCCCTTACCAGCTTTGCCAGTCAGCCCCATGACCTATGGAGTGACTTTCCTCTCATTGAACAAGCCCACCGCAGGCTGGCCGATGTGGTGGTGGAAAATCAGGATTTCGGAACACTGATCAGGCACTACGACCGCCCGGTGACCTTCTTCTACTGTGACCCACCCTATCACGCCACTGAGGGGTATTACCAGAACATTGGCGAAGACGGCTTCAAAGAACGGGACCATATCCGCCTACGGGACGCACTATTGTCCATGGAAGGCAAGTTCCTGCTGTCCTACAACGACGATGCCTTCATCCGGGAGTTGTACGACGCCCCTGGCATTCAAATCGAGCCTGTAACCCGGCTGAATAACATTCGCCAGCGGTACGACCCGAACTCCCAGTTCGCAGAGCTCCTCATTGCCAACTATGACATGGCGGAACGGTCTCATGCCACCACACAAATCAATCTGTTTGACTATCAGAAAGGAGAATTTGACTATGCCTATGTATTTTAAGAATTGCTTCAACCCCAAGAAAGAGACTTTGGAGATCCCCCGTAGTTCTCTGCATCGTGCTAACCTCTTGGATGCGGAGGAACTGCTCCTCCACACAGGAGGCGGGTACATTATGGTGACCCGGGATGCGTTGGACACCCGTGAGTGCCTGCATCTTCTCCAGTTTCTCACCTCTATCGCCAAGTCCGTGCTCTTCCAGCTGGTTGTGAACAGCAATCAGGACGAGGGAGACGAGGAGTTGAATGACGACGAGTGGGATGAGGATTATGGAGATATGCCCGATGGAGACGCCCCCGATGCAGATTTTCAGGAGGACTCTGAGATCTCGATCCCCGACTGGATGCTGAAGCAGGCCGGCCTCAGCACGGAGCATGGACTGGAGATCTCCGTGGAAGATGGAAAAGTAACGATATCTGCCGCCAATCAAGTCCAGAAAAGCAAAGAGGCTTCATGCGGGGGATGCGGTGACCCGCTGGCGTGTTTTGATGATGGCTTCCTCAGTTTTCTGTTGATGGCCGGTGTCGATTTGGAGCGGTTGGAGCAGCAGATGTGTCAGGAGGCCGAAGACCATGCGTGATACCTATCTGTACCGCTGGTCTGCAGAAGATGCCCGCCGACAAAATGAGCTGGCCCTTTGGCGGGCCAGCCATCTGGAGAATATCGCTTGCAAGAAGGCAATCGAGGAGGCTGTTCGGCAGCACTACGACGGCGCCTATCTGGATGACAATTGCCTGGGCGATGTCCTTCAAGAGTTCGGATACAAGAGGACAGCTTGGGTATTGGCCAATACCCTCCAGCAGCAGGAGTGGGATGGCCGCTTTAGTCGCCAGAACAAGGCATGGGCCAAGCAAACCTATATACCGTCGGATCAGCAGCACAATCTGGACTTTGTGGTGACATGCCACTCCACTGTGCTGGACGGTGTGGTGAACCAGTACCGCAGAGCATACCAGGCATTGGGGCTGTTTGATTCCCACCAGTGTGAGCCGGATTCCTTTTCCAATCTGGACTACGAAGGCAAGGTACTGGTGCTCTCTCCTGAAACCTTAAATGAGGCACACCTGGACCCTCATAATCAGCTCTGGCTGGCCCACGATGGCTTTGGCTGCAGTCCCCATGCCATAGGCCGCTCCATCCGTTGTACCTGTCTGGGCGACGGGGAGCAGACACGCTGGAACCGAACCGACTTCATTGGAGTATTGTCCCAGGATTACCTTCCGGACTGGGCAAAGGCGAAATTGTCAGAGCTTGGCGTAGAGAACATTCCTATGAGCCGTGCTGATCTGGAGAAAACTCTTTCCCAGAAAATCGAAAGCGGCTGGCAATCTTATGCCCAGGATATCCTCTCCCGCTCACCCCAGGAGATTATGGAACAGGCGGATGAGATCGCCGCTGCCCGCCTCTGCCGGAATGAGCTGACCAAGAATGTCGGACAGTATTCCAGAGATCTGCTGGAGTTTCTGAATACCATTCCCGAACCTTTGGAGTATCTGCGAGACCGGTGGGTGAGTGAACAGAATGTGGATCACAAGGAGGAGATGAACCATGTAATCTGGTCGCTTCAAGAGGAATATCAGAACGAGGCACAGATGGAGCAAGAAATGCCAGACGGCATGAACATGGAATGAGGTGAGCAACAAGTATGAATGTTTCCTTCTATACCATTGACGACTTGCGCCTGCCGGCCAAGCGTCTATTAAAGAAAGGCTGGACAATGGAGCGGTTTTCCACTTTGGAGGCGGCTCTGTCCAATTACCGCGCCCTCCCTGACTCCGGCATCAAAGCACTTGGCCTTACCGATGGCGCTCATATTCTGGAGGTAGTGAAATGCCTGCCTCTTTTTCCCGGAGATAAGGAGGGCGAGAGTGTGCTGGCCTCGGATTACCAGCAGTTTCCCCTTTGGGCACAAGAACCGGAGGCCGCCAAAGCCACTGTCACCTGTATTGCTGCTTTGAGACTGAGCTATGGCGTATATGGAAATGTGCTGGCTCCGATCCCGTCCCCCGAAGGACTGCCGCAGGAGCTCCGGGGGAAATTATTATGGCTGGGCATCAAGGGTGGGCCCCGCTCTGCAATCAACCGTGTCTATGTGGCCGGAAGGGGTTGGGAATCCCCCAGAATCTTGGATCAGAAATCCGATCCCATGGCCCTGGTGTTGAAATATCAGGCGGACGGGATCACCGAGCAGGGCGCATATATCTCTTTGGAAGTGGAGCCCTGGGAGTATGAACTGCTGGCTCTCCGAACCATGGAGCGTTCGGCCCGGCATAGATGAGACAAAATGCGAGGACACCAAAATGGGAAAACGAGGAGGTCCGGTTAAGTGGACCAAAGGAAGGATTGAGGCGGCGTTTGCGGCATTTGTGGACGCCAATGGCCGCCTGCCTGTGGCGAGAGAACTGAACCCTCAGAACAACCTGCCGACCCGCAGGACATTTGAGACCAAGATGGGAGTCTCCGCACAGGAATACGCGGCACGCCGCTATCCGGAACTACTTGCGGCCCGAGATGAGCGGCAGACAGATCATATCCGCCAGTACCACTCCGAGCGGCAAGCGTGGTCTGTAGACAGGCTAATCCAGGCGGAGCAAGCATTTTTCCAGGCGTGGGGACGCCTTCCTACCGCCCGAGAGTACACCGCTGAAAACGGGCTACCCATGTACTCTGTATTCTGCGCTTTAACGCGGGAGGCGTTTGAAGCGCGCTTGGAGATGTTATTTCAGGAAGTACCAGCTCAAATCGAGGAAGATCAGGAACCAGATGAGTCAGACAGTATGTCGGAAATGAGTTTTCATTTCTGAAGAAGATGGGCAGCGTCTCTGCCAAATCTTCGGCTATTGCCTGCCTTATCAACTTTCAATATGAAGAAACAGGAGGAAATTTATGAGTCAGAAGAAAACTATGTCGTCCCCCATCTATGAGCAGCTCCCCATGCAGATCAATGTGAAGATCTATCGCCCCAGTGTCAAGGGCCCTATCTTGGCGGACGCTTCGGTTAACCTCAACGGCTGCTTTGCCGTCCGAGGTGTCCAGGTGAAGGAGGGAAAGAACGGCCCCTTCGTCTCCATGCCAAGCCGACAGGTGCGAGGTGGATACAGAGACATTTGCTTCCCCTGTACCCCGGAGTTCAAGAGGACTTTTGATCAGGCTGTGCTGGAAGCCTACCAGATGGAGCTGGAGCACGGGCTCAACCAGCGCCAGGAGGAAAGTCCGGAACAGGGCGATCCCACCATGGATGGCATGAGCATGTAAGGAAGGAGAAAACTATTATGAAACGAAAACTCGCATTCTGCGTCGCGGCCATGTGCCTGACCATGGCCCTGGCCCCCTCCGCTCTGGCGGTGGAGACGACAGCTTCGTCCCCTTCGCCCCAGGTCTGCTACCCCACATCCGTCTCTCGGAGCGAGGATGGCACGGAGATCCGCAAGTATTACGACCTATCCCCGGAGGACGATCCTGCCGGCATCCCCCGCTCTGATTTTGAGCAGGACGGCTTCCGCTATACTCTCATTGACCTGCTCAAGCAGGAATTGCCGGAGAATGAGAGTCGTCAGCACACGGAGACCGTTTCCCTCCAGAGCAAGAGCAAGGATATGGAGTCCGTCTTGGCTCTGCTTCCCCAGGAGAAAGAGTTCATCACCGAGGATGGACTCTCCGGTGTGCTGACCCTCCGGTTGGATACTGTCCAAGTGGAAGTGGCCGGCTACGGCAGTTCCACCCGCGAGGTCTCCGCCACCCGAAGCTACCCCAACCTGGCCAACCAGGATACCGCCAATATTCCCAAGACTATCGAAGATAATGGCCGTACTCTGACACTTCAGGGCATTGACTGGCAGACTGACAACACCGCCACCACAGACGGCTATGCTTTGGGTGATCGCTTCACGGCGGTGGCCACTTACACTGGTACGGCCACCAGCAGCTATGTCACCGGCTATACAGTCACCGCGGATTACGCCGGAACTGTCAGTCGGATTGCTTTGAACAAGACCCGCTATGTGGCCATCTTTGAGGGCACGGCCATTGAGCCGCTGGCTCCGCTCCCGGATGCGGATAACGGCCCCGTCCAGTTCAACTGGGCCTATGTGCTGGTACCGCTGGGGATCGTATTTGCCGCCGGCGGTGTCATTGGCGGATGCCTGCTCTACAAGCGCCGGCATGAAAATGACGAGGAGGTAACCGAATGAAAAGATTATGTTCATTTCTCTGTCTGGTGTGCCTGGCCGCGGCCTTGGCTGTCCCGGCAAGTGCAGCAGGGCCGATGGAGTACTCTATTGACGCTCCTGGTGACCCGGACTATGGCACACCTACATCTTTTGAGCCTGTGGTAACTGTGGACGGCGGAGTTCGAAAGAATGAGGATATCAGTAAAAATGCCGCTCTTATCCCGCCTGGATTTGGGACAGCCAGCGCGGATACTTTGAACACTGGGACGCCCCTCACTCCCAACCTGGCTCCCGGCTCCATGCCAGCTACCGGAGCAGTGATCAATGGCACATCTATTCCCGTTTTCGTCCCCGGCAGCACAATCCCAGATGTTCCGTCTACATCTACACCCTCGATCTCGGCTTCCTCCACAGGATTTACTGAGGTGACCGGTGGACTTTACTACTCCGCCGGGCACTTGGGTACGCTGAAGATCCCGGCTATCGGCCTCTCTGTCCGCATCTATGAAGGCACGGATAGCAATACACTGGCCAAGGGTGCCGGGCACTTTGAAGACACCTCCATCTGGGATGGCAATGTGGCCTTGGCTGGCCATAACCGGGGTGTCAACAACCACTTCGGTAAAATCCACACTCTGGAGCTGGGAGATGAAATCACACTGACCACAAAACTGGGAACCCGTACCTACGAAGTGGTGTCTGTGTCCAAGGTCATCGAAACTGACCGGAGTGGCCTGGATGCCACTACAGAGAACATGATCACACTCTATACCTGTGTAATGAACCAGCGGGATTACCGTTGGTGCGTCAAAGCGGTGGAAATTAGATAATCTGCTTCATTTCTCGTTCCTTTTTTCTACATCCAGCGGATTTCTTCTTCTCGACTTTTGTCCTTCCTTTCGGTATTGTATGCTTACAGAAAGCCGCTATGATATCATAAAGGAGGAACAAAGTCATGAACAGAAAGAAGACCATCCTACTTGCCTCGGCATGCATCGTACTGGGCATGGCAATGGCGGGACCGGCTGCACAGGCGGCAGAGGAACTCCTGACCGCAGTCCGCAGCACCCACCAATTCTATCTGGATGGGGAGCAGATTGAGCTGGAGTCGTATATCATCAACGGGAATAACTATGTCAAGCTGGCAGATGTGGGCAGGGCCCTGGACTTTAATGTCTACTGGGACGGGGCGGTGCAGATTGAAAGCGGTGTGCCCTATACAGGCAAAGCCTCGGAACCGCTCTCTACTCTGGAGCAGGTACGGCAGGATATTGCCACACTGGTCAACCAAGTTCGCCGTGAGAACGGTCTCTCAAATCTGGCTGTCGACCAGCGACTGATGGACGCTGCTCAGGTATGCACCGACAGGAAGTATACCTGGCACCACACGCAAGAGGAATGTGAGGCGGTAGCAGACGCAGGATACCCTTACGGCTTCCGCTCCAATCTCACTGTCTTCACCGGCGCTGCCATCTCAGATATCCCGCAGCAGGCGGTGGAAAATTGGGTGGGCTCTCCCGGACACCTCCAAGCAATGCTTGACCCAGACGCCGACAGCCTCGGTGTGGGCGTCACAATGGAACATGGTGTCACTTACTGCTACCTGCTCTTGGGCGACCCCACCACTAACAACCCTTATGGATAAATGCTGAAGCAAGCGGAATGGCCCCTCCCATACAGGAGGGGCTGTTCTTTTTTTGCTCAAAATTCAGAAGAAATGAAGATGATGCCTGTGAATTAAGCCTCATCCGGAGTGAGGAACGCTCTTCCAAATCAGGAGTGGAAGAAATCAACAAATTTTGAATATCGGAAAAAGAACAGGCCGTAGGGATCAGCGCCCCACAGCCTGTTTGTTCCTGCTGGAATGCCTTGTCCCTTCGGTCTTTCTTTTCCGAGGAAAGGAAACAACATGAAAAAACAGACGCATTCTTTGCAGATTAGAATCATGTCCATGTTTCTGGCTCTGGTGTGCATCCTGGGCCTGCTTCCCGGCGCGGCCCTGGCTGCCAGTCCGGACACCATCAAGCTGGAAGACTGCACCTATAACGGCGTCCACTATGAGTCCCCCGCGCTTGGCATTTGCTATATGCACCAGATGCAGTTTGATGTCAACGGCGACAGTGTCATGGGGTTCTGTTCGCAGAAAGGTGCCGGCATGGGCTGGTCGTTGGAAGGCCATACTTGGGACAGCCCCAAAGCCATTTCCGATGACACCGTTGAGATCATGATGGCCTATTTTTATTCCCATAGCCGTGGCATCTTTACGGATAAGGCTCACGCAATGGGTGAAGATGGCATCTGGGGAAGCGAGTATACCTGGGTCATGAACGCCTGGGTGCAGGCAATCATCTGGCGCTATAAGGCCGGTTCTCTTGGCGACCCAGCAACCGCTTGTGCCGAAGAACTGGTCTGTGTCTACAATAACATCTACAATGCCAACTACACTGGCATCGATGACTTGCTGGACGGCATTTCTTTCCGCGACCGGGCCCAGTACATCCTGGATCTTGGTGCTCAAGGTGTTTGGGGGGACTGTGCGGTATATGAATACACCTATGCTGGTCCCGGCTCCAGTTATCACCCCGCCAACGATGTCCAGTCTGTGATGGTGGGTGAACTGACCATCACCAGGGAACAGTATGAGCTGACTGTCCGTAAAGTTGATGCCACCAACCCCAGCAAGGGACTGCCCGGTGCCCGATTCCTTATCCAGTCCGTCAACGGCTCCTTTTCCAAGGAAGTGGTGACTGGAGCGGATGGAACCTATACCCTCTCTCCCTTGGATGCGAACACTTATTCAATCGTTGAATTGGAGGCCCCGGAGGGGTACCAGATTGATAACGCTGGGCCGCAGTATGTAGTTCTGCCCAATGAGAGCGGAACAACCGTCACCGTAACCTTTACGGATACGCCCGAAATCACCAGTGAAGGCAGCATCCGAAAAGTGGATGCGGATGATCCAACCAAGGGCTTGGCCGGAGCTGTTATCCGCATCGATGGTGTGGATAACAGCTTCACCGGTACCTACACCACGGGCGCTGGCGGCTACCTGGAAAATGTGCCTTGGGACACCATGCCCATCGGCTCCTTCGTGGCGACGGAGGTAACCCCGCCCAACGGTTACACCATCAGCAGTGACCCGAACAAGATCCGCCAGGAGTTCTACTGGGATGGCAAGAGTGATGTAGACCTTGTGTTTGAAAACGATGCGAAGGTCAAGATTGAGCTCAAGAAAGTGGATGACTCGGATGATCCGATCCGGGGTGCGGTATTCAACATCCTGAAGGATGGGCAGATCATCGGCTCCGAGGCCACCGATGCCTCCGGCATTATCACTGTCACTGGTATCACTGAGGGCCTGTATGCCTTCGTGGAAGTCTCGGTTCCGGCGCCCTTTGCCCGCCTGACAGAGCCCGTGATCGTCCATGTGGATCAGGCGGATATTGATGGCGGCGGCACGATCGCTGTCACCGCTGTAGACCATAAACTCCCCAATCTCACCATTCTGAAAAGAGATGGGCAGTCCGGGGAGGTCGTCCCTGGCGCGGTATTTGAGATTAAAGGTATCCACTATGGCTACCATACGGATGTCACCACCGAAGCGGACGGCACTGCCACACTGACTGGCATTCCTGTGGACAGCTATGAAGTGACAGAAATCTCCGTCCCTGACCCTTATGTGGTAGCGGCAGAGCCTACTCAGACCATCTGGCTTGGGCCCGGTGATGATCAGCAACTCATCTTCGATAATCTGAAGCAACCTCAGCTTACCATCGCCAAAGTGGACGCAAATGACCTCGACACCACGATTCCCGGAACAGTATTCCGAATTGAAGGGGTGGACAGCGATTACCAGCATACCGTAACAACTGGTCAGGACGGCACCGTCACTCTCCGGGTGGCTCCCGGCACCTATAAAGTCATTGAGCAGTCCGTCCCGGCCCCCTATTATCTGCCGGATAAAGACGCAGATCGGGAGCAGACTATCTCTCTCAATGCAGGGGACGAGAAAAAGCTGGTCTTCGAGAACAGTAAATCCCCGGAGCTGACCATCTACAAGGTGGATTCCGTGGCTGGTGCTCCCGTGGAAGGTGCTCGTTTTCATGTGACCTACACCTCCACCGGTGAGGCCGACGACTCGCCTGAATCCTTCGACTTCGGGGTGATCACCACCGATGCAAACGGTGAGATCCGTCTCCATGAGCAAGGGCAGCGCCTGTATCCCGGTGAGTTTACCATCGAAGAAGTGGAGCCTGCCCCTGGCTTCCAGATGAAGGAGCCCACCGTCCAGAAGGTCATCCTCCACGGTGGAGAGAACAAGACGGTGCGCTTTGAAAATGTACCCCTCAATGCCATTATCGTAGAAAAATACGATTCCGTCACAGGTGAGGCTCTCTCCGGCTGCACCTTCCAGCTAAAGTTCCTCGGTGGAACCTCCGGCACTGGCGGTACCATCATTGGACAGAAAGTAACCGGAAAAAACGGTACTGCCATTTGGACTGGACTCACCGCAGGCACCTACATCCTGGAGGAGGTAGACCCTGCGGACGGATACAGCATCATTCAGTCTTCCGAAACCATTTTCCTGGCTGAGAGCGGTGAACAGTCTGTAGTTACTGTCCGGTTTGAAAATATGCCGGATGGAAATCTACTGATCCGCAAGGTCTGTGCCACCAATCCCAGCGTGACTCTGCCCAATGCGGAATTTAAAATCACCTATGCAGACGGGACACTCATCGGTGACTCCAATGGTATTTTCAGAACCGATGAGAACGGCGAGATCCTCATTCAGGGCCTTGCTCCCGGCAAGAGCGTAGTAGTAACGGAGACCCAGGCGCCTCCGGGATTCCTCATCGACACCCAGTCTCAGACTGTACAGATCAAAGAGGGCCGCACGGTCAGCCTCACCTTCAAGAACCAGCCCAAGGGTGAGCTGATCATTCAGAAGCGTGACAGCGCCACAGGCAAGCCCCTGGCGGGTGCTCAGTTCCGGGTGACTACCGCAGCAGGCTGTGAGGTGGGCCTGGATGGAGTGATTGGGAGCTCTACTCTCACTCAAAATGGCATTTTTACCACCGATTCTACCGGTGAGATCCGGATCACCAATTTAGCTCCCGGCGCTTATGTGCTGACTGAAATCAAGGCGCCGACCGGTTATGTGATGGATGCTCCTTCCACCAATGTGGTGATTGGTGAGGGCGGCGATACACAGACAGTTGTTATCACCAACTCCAAGGCCGGTTCCCTCATCATCGATAAGCGGGATTCTCGCACAGGAGAGCCGCTGGAGGGTGTCACCTTCAAGGTCACAACTTCCACCGGGGAGTATGTCCCGGACGAGAATGGCTACATCTCCAGCAACGGTCTCTACAAGACCGACCGTGAGGGTAAAATTCAGATTGATGGCGTAGTAGGTACCTTGGTAGTGACTGAGGTTCAGAGCATCCCTGGCTACTCCATTGACCCTGCCACGCAGACTCAGACCGTTCAAGTCAATCCAAATGATACCCAGACACTGACCTTTTACAATACACCCAGCACCACCCTTGTTGTCGAGAAGTACATCGAGGGTACCACCACTCCTCTGGAGGGAGTGACCTTCCTGGTGACAGATTCCAGTGGTGCGGTCGTAGGTTCCAGCAACGGTGAGTACATTACGGACGAGAATGGCCGCATTGTTATTACCGATTTGGAGCCCGGCACCACCATCACCGTGCGGGAGATCAAGACGGTGGAGGGCTATGTCCTGGACACCGCGCCCAAGAGTATCAAGATCAAAGCTGGCGAGGTCCAGACGCTCCGGTTCTACAATAAGGTTCAGGGAACCCTTGTCATCCGCAAGCTGGACTCCCAGACGCTGAAGCCCCTGGCCGGGGTGGAGTTTGAGCTGACCTATGCAAACGGTGGCTATGTGGATGATGCCAACGGCCATTTGTCCAGCAAAGGGCTGTATAAGACAAATTCCAACGGTGAAATTCGCATCAGTGGTATCACCGGTACTATCGTTGTCAAGGAAACCAAGACGATCCCTGGCTACACCATTGACCCTGCCGGCCAGAGCCAGACCGTGGTGGTCAACCCCGCAGATACCCAGACGCTGACCTTCTATAACCAGCCCATCGGCGGGGTAGAAATCATCAAGGTCAATGCTGCCGACAAGACGGAGCGCATCCCCAACACCACCTTTGAGATTCGGAAAGTGGACGATGAGCTCATCGATACGGTAACCACCGGAGAGAATGGCCGTGTCTTTGTCTCCTTGGAGGACGGCGCCTACTACGCTGTAGAAATCGAGGCAGCGGAAGGCTTCCAGGTGGACTCCACGCCCCACTATTTCGAAGTGGAGGATGGGAAAACAGTTACCCTCACTGTGACCAACAAAGCATTCAGCGGTATCCTCATCCATAAAATTGATGCGGCTACCCGTGAGGGGATTTATGGTGTGACCTTCCTCCTCTACGATGCCAATAAGAATCCTATTGGACAGTACACCAGCGATGATCGGGGCTATGTCTACATCGATGATCTGCCCAGTTCCGGGCGGTATTACCTGCGTGAGCTGGAGAACGAGGGCTACATCGTGGATGAGCAGCTCAAGACTGTATATGTTACAGACGGTACCACTACCGAGATCACCTGGGAGAACACCGCTGTTACCGGCCAAATCCAGGTAACCAAGACCAGTGCGGACTATAATTCCATGAATGGCTGGCCCGCCGGAACCCCCATCCCCAATACCGAGTTTGAGATTTACAATGCTCGGACGGGCAATCTGGTTGACACGATCAAGACTGACAAGAACGGCGTGGCTGCCTCCCGTCCGTTGCCTTTGGGCCGATACAAGATTGTAGAATCCAAGGCGGCGGACTTCTATGGCCTGGACCAGACCCCCATCGAGGTGGAGATCGAGTATGCCGGGCAAATTGTCAAAGCGGCTATGACCAATAAATCCTTGTATACCAATGTTTCTATCAAGAAAACTGGTTATCTGGAGGTCATGCCCGGTCAGCAGATCCGCTATGACTTCTCTGGCATTGGCAATAACTCCACCACCAGCCTGACCTCTTTCTATTGGAGGGACACGCTGCCCTCTCAGGCACTGCGGCTGGATAAGATCGTCACCGGCACCTACAATGTCCCCGGCAATTACAAGGTGGTCTACAAGACCAACCTGAATCCAAACTACCGGACTATGTATGATAACCTGAGCACCCAGCAGAACTATGTGCTGGATGCCTCCCCCGCAGCGCTGGGGCTGGCCTCCAACGAGGTCATCACCGAGTTTATGGTGGTGTTCGGTGTGGTACCCGCCAACTTCCGGCAAGTTGAGTCCCCCCAGGTCTACTGCAATGTGGTCTCCTGGCTCACCGGCGGAACCCAGTTTGTCAACCAGTCGGATGTGGGTGGCGTTTACAACGGCCAGTGGATCATGGCAACCTCCCGTTGGGTGACCAAGGTCTACAAGCCTTCTGAGCCTCTGCCTCGTACCGGATATTAAGCCATATCCATCTCATGCTCTCAGGAGGGCCGTCCATCTGGACGGCCCTCCATTTTTTGATAGGAGGAAAAAGATTATGAAGCGCAAGCGCATTTTTCATATGTTTCTCGTCATCCTCGCGCTGTCCCTTTGCCTCTGTGTACCTGCTTTCGCGGCAGATGGTGATGTGGCTGGGGCTGTGGAACAGACCTGGACGGATGCATCCGGACAAATCAAGACCGTTGTAGATAATGTGGTATTCCCGGCTCTGAGCATGGTTCTGGCTATTGCCTTCTTCGCAAAGCTCGCAATGGCATACTTCGACTACCGGAAACACGGTCAGTTCGAGTGGGCTGGACCTGTGATCCTGTTTGTCTGTCTGGTGTTTGTCCTGCTGGCCCCCAATTACATCTGGGGTATCATCGGAATGTAAACGGAGAAGGCAATGCAGAGAGAAGAAAGCAAAACGGAAAGAGGTGATGCACTATCTTTATCTGGGATTTTGTCGCTGCCACCGTCATGAACAATATCATCGATTGGTTTTACGGCCAGATCATCGGATTCCTCGGCAATTTTTTCGCTGAGATGGGGAATATGGGCACGGAACTATTTGACCTTGACTGGGTTCAGGCTATCGTGCTTTTTTTCTCTCAGTTGGGGTGGGCACTGTTTGGTGTCAGCCTGGTAGTGTGCATTTTTGAATGTGGAATTGAATATTCTACTGGCCGCGCCAACATCCAGCAGACGGCCATCAATATTCTCAAGGGTTTTCTGTCTGTCTGCCTCTTCACCACGGTTCCAGTGCGCCTCTATACTTTGTCTGTCTCCCTGCAGGGTACCTTTTCTGCTGGACTGACCGGCTATGGAAGCAGCATCGGGACAATCGGTGAGGGCATCCTGGAAGATCTCAGCGGTGTGGAGAGCATCACGGAGATGGCCGGGGAAACACTGAGCTTTGGTCTTGGTGTCATTACCAGCCCTATTATGGTCATCTTCTGCATCATACTCATGGCATATGCAGTAATCAAGGTCTTCTTCGCCAACCTCAAGCGAGGCGGCATCCTGCTTATTCAAATTGCGGTGGGGAGCCTCTATATGTTCTCTATCCCACGGGGATACACAGATGGTTTTGTTCAATGGATGAAGCAGGTCATCGGCCTGTGCCTTACCGCATTCCTTCAATCCACCATCCTTGTAGCAGGGCTGATGGTATTCAAAGGCCACGCCCTGCTTGGCCTCGGCCTCATGCTTTCCGCAGGAGAGGTGCCTCGAATCGCCGGAACTTTCGGCCTGGATACCACTACCCGTGCCAACATCATGAGTGCGGTTTACACTGCCCAGGCCGCCGTCAACACCACAAGAACCATTGCATCGGCGGTGATCAAATGATGCAGGCACTGTTGACAATGGGCAGTTTGTTCGACGGAATCGGCGGATTCCCACTGGCAGCAGCAAGACTTGGCATCAAGACCATTTGGGCCAGTGAAATCGAGCCCTTCCCAATGGGGGTTACCATGCGGCGGTTTCCCAGCATGACACACGAAGGAGATATTACCAAATTAAACGGCAAGCTGCTGTTCCCAGTGGACATCATCTGCGGGGGCAGCCCATGTCAGGATCTCTCGGTTGCCGGAGCGAGAGCCGGATTAGCTGGCGCCCGCTCCGGTCTTTTTATGGAGCAGATCCGTATTATCAAGGAGATGCGCACAGCGGAACAAGAGCGAGGTCGGACAGGAGAACACATCCGACCACGATTCATGGTGTGGGAGAACGTGCCTTATGCGTTGAAGTGCATAAGGGACGTTATGAGTTGTAAGCAATTATGAAAAGACCTCCTTCCAAAATATTGAGATTTCTTTGAGGATTAGAAAGACGCTGCGCATAATTTCCCTTTATACTGTGAGCATCACAATATAAAGGAGGCAAACTATGCACAGCAGAAAGGCAGTTCCAATCATCGACTTGATGAACGCGGCAAATATGGAGTTGATCCGTCTGGACTTCAAATCGTCAACCCTCAGTCGGCATAGCAAGGAGTTCCGAAACTTCTCCAATTTTTGCAGAGAAAACGAGATCACCGCCTACGACACAGAAACAGGACCACAATATTTCCAATACCGTTATGGTTTGGACATCGGTGACCCCACCGCAAAACTGACCAAGCAGCAACTGGACACACGCTGTTCGATTCGTTTTTTAGATGACATTTTTCAATTTGGGTATGCACTGCGATACAGCCATCATGACTACACCGTGCCACGGCAATATATCGGTTTACTGGAAGAATACCTTGCATGGTGCCACAGAAATAAAAGTTCTGCTGGTACTATCCGTGTCAAGCGGACAAAGATGCGGCAATTTTTCTGTTTTCTGGATGGGCGTGGAATAGAACTTTCAGAACTAACCGCTGCAGACATTTCGGAATTTATGACCACACTGTGCCGCTACCATCGCGCAACGATCCATGTATTCAGCAGTGTTTTGCGTGATTTCTTCCGATATCTACATGAAAATGGGATATCGGACGATGACTTATCTCCAAGTGTTCCAAGGCCCAAAATCTACGTTGAAGAAAATATCCCCGAAACATGGAGCCCAGAAGAAGTGCGGCAGTTGTTGTCCGTTATTGACCGTAGCAATGCGATTGGAAAAAGAGATTATGCGATGCTTCTTCTGGCGATCCTTCTTGGTATGAGGGCGGGAGACATCTGCGCATTGAAATTCAAAAATCTGGACTGGCACCAGAAGCTGATCACCTATACACAGCAAAAAACACAAAAGGTTAATACACTGCCTCTGCTCCCCGTAATTGGCGATGCCATCATTGACTATCTGAAAAATGGGCGACTGGATTCCGAATGTGATAATGTGTTCATCCGCCATATCCATCCTTACGGAGAATTCCAGTCCAGCACATCTCTTTCTGAAAACCTCAAGCGATACATGAAATACGCGGGCATGACAGTAAAGAAACGCAAAGCAGCCCATTCACTGCGTCATACTCTGGCAAGCAGTCTTTTGTATGATGGCACACCGCTGATGACGATCTCCAATATTCTTGGGCACAACAGCCCCAAAACGACTTCCGTATACACCAAGGTGGATCTTCCGGCCTTGCGTAAGTGCGCGTTGTCTTATGGGGAATGGAGGAGATTGGTATGACTTCAAAAATACTGTTGGAGCAGTATATGGCAGAACGACATGCTCTCGGATTCAGCCTGAAAACGGATGAAGGCTGTATCCGGCGCTTCCTCCGGGATTTCGCTGAGCCTGATGATGGAGTGATCTCATTTACAAAAGAATATGTTCTAAACCATATCGGAAACAGATTAAATGTGCAAACCAATACCATCCTCAGAGATGTTAGCGCAATCAATGGATTCCTCGATTTCGTGATCCGCAAAGGATATACTGCATACAAAATCCCACCTAAATCTCTTCCAAAAGAAAACCGTAATTTTAGAGCCTATATTTTTACGGACGATGAAATTGAGCAAATGTTGATTGCCGCAGATCATACACCATTTGCAGAGCAGAACCCTGCTCGAAAGCACCAGATCCCTGTTATCTTCCGTATCTTATTCAATTGTGGGCTGCGGACTTCCGAATTACTTAAACTCCGTATGTGCGATGTGGATCTCAAAGAAAATGTGTTTACCATATTAGACACAAAATTTCACAAAAACCGTTTGGTACCATTTTCCGATTCGGTTTCGGAGGCCCTGACTCAATATCTGGAAATGTTCCCACCACAATTTTCCGATTCATTGATTTTTCCCAGTTCAAGCCCTCGCAGCAATGGTGGGAGGTATGGAAACAGTTGGCTGCAAACTCAATTCCACCAGCTTCTCAGAATGGCAGGGATTCCTTATAATGGTCCAGGAAAAGGTCCACGGCTTCATGATATCCGGCACACCTTTGCAGTACACTGCTTGAACAACTGGGTGCTTTCAGGTGAGGATCTCACTGCTGCTTTGCCTGTACTCTCACGCTATCTTGGACACAACGGGCTGACTGGCACACAAAAATATCTCCAATTGACGGCGCAAATGTACCCGGATATCGTTGCCAAACTGGAAGTACAATTTGGGGGGCTTATTCCTCAGATGGAGGTGTCCGATGAAAACATCTGACTTCTCCAGATTTTTGACGCAGTACCTTACACACTACCTACCTGTCCAGAGAAACCTGAGCAGCAACACCATCCGTTCTTACCGAGATACGTTTAAACTTCTCCTGATTTTTTGTAGAGACGAGAAAGGCTTAAATATTGCAAAACTGAATCTGGCCAAGCTGGACAAAAAGTGCATAGAGGACTTTCTTCTATGGCTGACCAACACCAGAGGTTCCTCTCCATCCACCTATAACCAGCGGCTTTGTGCTATCCACGCTTTTTTTGCTTATGTTATGACTGAAGAACCGGCATATATGGAGCAGTGCATTTTGATCTCCAATATTCCGAGCATGGTATCTCCTGCTCCTCCAGCGCAGTATTTAACGCCAGAAAAATTGAAGCATCTATTATCCATGCCAGACACCTCCACAGCTAAAGGACGGAGGCATCTCGTTCTGCTAACTGTTTTGTATGACACTGCAGCCCGTGTTAGTGAACTTGTGGATATTTGTATGCGAGATGTGCGATTGGATTTTCCAGCAGTGATCACTCTGCATGGAAAAGGCGGGAAGATCCGTACTGTGCCCCTTATGAAACAGACTACCGAATTGTTGCGCAGTTACTTTGCTGAAAACCATATTGATGTGCGGCGCAATCCAGATATGCCGCTGTTTTGGAATGGAAGCAGGCACAAACTGACCCGTTCCGGAATTACGTACATTGTCCGGAAATATGCAGATATGGCACGGGAAACTGATACAGGAATACCTACCAAAATCTCTCCTCATGTTTTCCGCCACACAAAAGCCATGCATATGGTACAGGCAAATGTTAATCCCGTTTTTATTAAAGATTATCTGGGGCATGCGGACATCTCTACCACTGAGGTCTACGCCAGAGCAGATAACGAGGCCAAGCGAGCTGCTTTGGAGAAAGCGACAGCTCATCTTGATCTTCCAAAGGCATCTCATTGGGAACAGGATACGGAGTTGATTGAGTGGCTGTCCTCGCTTGGCTAAATCCAAATATTATGTGCAGTGAAACAGGGCTTTTTTGCTCTGTTTCACTGCTTTTAGGAGGTACTACACATAATTGATTTCTGTTCATAA
>ULWC01065327.1_pt1 | contig 25442 bp, 26 predicted proteins | sample 1959931 | NCBI WGS metagenome assembly ULWC01 (sample SAMEA4835801, study PRJEB28245) | human gut metagenome | biome: gut microbiome; material: fecal sample | place: Denmark | collected 2008
GCGGCCTGTTCGGTCTTGTTGTCGCCAAAGGTGTAGTATTTGGTATCCTTCAGCACATCCGGCAGATACTGCTGCTGTACCCAGTGGTTGGCGTAGCTGTGGGCATATTTGTAGTTCTGCCCCTTTACCAGCGCATCCTCACCGTCAAAGTGTTTGTTTTGCAGCTGACGCGGGATGGGGCCGGTGCGCCCGGCCTGCACATCCGCAATGGCCGCGTTGATGGCATCGTGGGCGCTGTTGGATTTAGGGCTGGTGGCCACCAGAATGACTGCATCCGCAAGCGGCAGACGCGCCTCCGGCAGACCCACCATGTTGGCGGCATCCACCGCCGCCTTGACGATGGGGATGATCTGCGGATAGGCAAGCCCCACATCCTCGCAGGCGCACACCATCAGGCGGCGGCAGGCAGAGGGCAGGTCTCCCGCTTCCAGCAGGCGTGCCAGATAGTGCAGCGCCGCGTCCGGGTCTGACCCGCGCATGGACTTCTGGTAGGCAGACACTATGTCGTAGTGGTCGTCGCCCTCCCGGTCGTAGCGCATGGCGGTGCGGCGGGTGACCTGCCGGATCATATCTAAGGTAATGCGTTTTTCTCCGTTTTCCACCGGCGCTGCCGTGACCGCAAAGTCCAGACAGCCCAGTGCCTTGCGCAGATCGCCCCCGGCGCTCTCGGCCAGATAGGCGCAGGCGTCCTCGTCCATGCACACCGGCACCTGCTCCCCTTCGGAAAGGCGCTGCACGGCGTTGCGCACCCCGCGCTCCACGTCCGCTGCGGCAAGGGGCTTGAACTCAAACACCGTGCAGCGGGAAAGCAGCGCGTTATAGATGTAGAAATAGGGGTTTTCGGTGGTGGAGGCGATCAGGGTGACGCTGCCGTCCTCGATACATTCCAAAAGGCTCTGCTGCTGCTTTTTGTTCAGGTACTGGATCTCGTCCAGATACAGCAGAATGCCGCCCGCCGCTGCCAGCGTGCCGATATCCTTGAGCACCGCCTTGATATCCCCGGTGCCGCAGGAGGTGCCGTTGAGCTTGTGCAGGGTCATACCGCTGTTCTCGGCAATGATGCGTGCCACCGTGGTCTTTCCGGTGCCGGAGGGGCCGTAAAAGATCATGTTGGGGATGCGCCCGCTTTCGATGGTGCGGCGGAACACCCGCCCCGGAGCCAGCAGATGCTGCTGCCCGCACACATCTGCCAGCGTTTTGGGACGCAGGCGCTGCGCAAGTGGTTCATTCATGGTGGTTTCTCCTTTCCTGCCCGCAAGGCACTTTTTATATAGTATAGCGCATTTAGAAAAGGAGGACAAGGGCTTTTCTGAAAATCATTCTCAGATAATGCCCTGCAAACATTTACAAATCCTGTCAAACATGGTATGATTCAGGTATTCCCTTTTAAAGGAGGTTTGTCCCATGCCGGTACGGAAAAAAGCCCCGGAGGATCTTACTGCAAAAAAAGCGCTGGCGCTGGAGGTCATCCGGCGTCTCAAGGCCGAATACCCGGATGCTGGTTGCACCTTGGATTACGACCACGCATGGCAGCTGCTGGTCAGCGTGCGGCTGGCCGCCCAGTGCACGGATGCCCGGGTGAACATTGTGGTGGAGGAGTTGTTTGCAAAATACCCAAGCGTAGCGGCACTGGCTGCCGCCGAGGCGGAGGACATCGAAGCCATTGTCAAGCCCTGCGGGCTGGGACACTCCAAGGCGCGGGATATCTCGGCTTGTATGCGGATGCTGCGGGATCAATACAACTGCCGTGTGCCCAACACCTTTGAGGAGTTGCTCGCTTTACCCGGCGTAGGGCGCAAGAGCGCAAACCTCATCATGGGGGATGTGTTCGGCAAGCCCGCCATCGTTACCGACACCCACTGCATCCGGCTGTGCAATAAAATCGGCCTTGTGGACGGCATCAAGGAGCCGCAAAAGGTGGAGATGGCGCTATGGAAGATCATCCCGCCGGAGGAAGGCAGCGACCTTTGCCACCGCTTTGTGATGCATGGCCGTGCGGTGTGCAACGCCCGCAAGCCGGAATGCGAAAAATGCTGTTTGAAAGACATCTGCCGCACCGCCCGCGAAGCCGCCGGGCAGCAGGCAGAGCCATAATTTTTAAGGAGGTATAAACTATGATCACTTTAACGATTTTGCTCATTGTTGCCCTGCTGTGCGTACTGGTAGGCTGCCTGACCGGCCTGCTGACACTGGTGGGCGTGCTGGCCTCCCTTTTTGTGGGCGTGCTGGTGGGCGCATTGGCCGGATATCTGGCCGGGCGCTTTATGGGCACGGAAACTTCCCTTGGCCGCAACATCCTGATGGGCGTGCTGGGCAGCTTTGTGGGCGAGTTTTTGTTCGGCCTGCTGGGCATCCACGCTTCCGGCAGCTTTTCTTCTTTTGCCATCTCGGTGATCGGTGCCTGCATCTGCATCTGGATCGGCCAGAAGATCTCTGAGTAAGTTTTTTGTAACAGTATGCCGCCGCGTTCTGCCGCCGGAGTTTCCGGGCAGGGTGCGGCGGCTTTTTTATGGGCGTTCTGCCGGATAAACGCCGCCCGGGCTGTGCAGGCCGCCGAACTTTCTGCCAATTCTTGACAGGCATTCCCTGCCGTTGTATCGTTGACCCAGAAACGGAGGCTTCAACATGGAAAAAGCACTTGCACATATTTCCGAGGACGGAACCCGCACCCAGACCGTCTACGAACATCTTTCCGGCACAGCGCGCCTTGCCGGAGCTTTTGCCGCACCCTTTGGTGCAAAAGAGGAGGCCGAATACGCCGCGTGGCTGCATGATATCGGCAAATACAGCGCCGCCTTTCAGCAGCGGCTGGCGGGCGGTGCTGCAACCGACCACTCGACCGCCGGCGCACAGGAAGCGATGAAGGGCTGTGCGCCCCATGTTCAGGCCGCCTTTGCCGTAGCCGGGCACCACACCGGTCTGCCGGATGGCGGCAATCGAAGGACAGCCGATGCCGCTGACGCCACCCTGTTCGGGCGGCTGAAAAAACCGGTGGAGCCTTACGATGGCTGGCGCGAAGTCACCCTGCCCCAGAGCGCCCCGCCGGACTGGGCAAACCGCGACCCGCTGGATTTTGCATTCTTTACCCGGATGCTCTACTCCTGTCTTGTGGATGCGGATTTTATCGACACCGAAACTTTTATGAACGGGCAGGCCGCGCCCCGGGGCAGCAGCACCGCGCTTTCTTCTCTTCTGAAAAAGGTGCGTGCCAAGGCAGCTGGCTATCTTGCGGCACAGAGCACCTTGCCGGTAAGCATCCAGCGCAATGCCGTGCTGCGGGCTTGCATGGAAAAAGGTGCCCACGGCGCACCGGGGCTGTATACCCTCACCGTGCCCACCGGCGGCGGCAAGACCTTCGCCTCCCTTGCCTTTGCGCTGGAACAGGCCGCTGCGCAGGGCATGAAGCGGGTGATCTATGTGATTCCGTATATGTCCATCATCGACCAGACTGCCGCTGTTTTTGCCGACCTTCTGGGTGCAGAAAACGTACTGGCCGATTACTCCTGCGCAGACTACAAAAGCCTTGAGCGGGAAAACCTGACCCCGGCACAGTACCGCCAGCTGCTGGCCAGCGAAAACTGGGATGCACCTGTTGTGGTGACCACTGCGGTGCAGTTTTTTGAATCGCTGTACGCCAATCGCAGCAGCCGCTGCCGCAAGCTGCACAACATTGCGAACAGTGTGATCATCTTTGACGAAGCGCAGACCCTGCCCACCAGTTATCTGCTGCCCTGCGTCAGTGCTATTGCGCAGCTGGTGCGGCATTACCACGCCACCGCCGTGTTATGCACCGCCACCCAGCCCGCATTAGAGCCCTATTTCCGGCAGTTTGCGCCGGAGCTGCCCTTGCAGGAGATTGTGCCGGACACTGCCACCTTATACACCACCCTGCGCCGCACCACCCTTTGCGACGCCGGAGAGCTGACGCTGGAAGCGCTGACTTCGCAGCTCTGCGCACTGTCGCAGGTGCTGTGCGTAGTGAACCGGCGCAAAACGGCGCAGGAAGTGTACGCTGCCTTGCCTGCCGAGGGCAGTTACTGCCTGACCACGCTATTGTGCGCCGCAGACCGCCGCCGCCAACTGGCAGAGATTCGGCAGCGGTTACGGGAAAGCCTGCCCTGCCGGGTGGTTTCCACCTCGCTGATCGAAGCAGGTGTGGACGTGGATTTCCCCGCCGCATACCGGGAGCAGTGCGGGCTGGACTCCCTTTTGCAGACCGCCGGACGCTGCAACCGGGAGGGACACCGCAGCGTAGAAGAGAGCCTGGTATACCGTTTTAAGCTAGAAGGCTGCGGCGTACCGCAGATGCTGCGCCAGAACGTACACGCCACGCAGTACGCAGCAGGCTGTGCCGCAGCGCTGGACAGCCCGGAGGCAGTCAGAGCTTATTTTAAGGAGCTGTATTTTGCGCGGGGTGAGGCCGCACTGGACACAAGCAGCATTCTGGATGCCCTGCGCAAAGGGATCTCGGGCTGCATTTTCCCGTTTGCACAGGTGGCTGAACAGTTCCATCTGATCGAAGCCCCCACCCGCACCGTTTACCTGCCTGTTGACGAAGGCGCAGCCCTTTGCGAGCAGCTGCGCAGCGGGACTGTGAGCCGTACACTTTACCGTAAGCTGGGCGCTTACAGCGTAGCCTGCTATGCCCAGCAGTTTCAGGCACTGGAATCTGCCGGAGCGTTGGAACCACTGCCCAACGGCAGCGCTATCCTGACTGACAGCACCCTGTACGACCCTAAGACCGGGCTTTCCATGGACGTGGAGACCGGAAAAGGTCTGTTTTTCTGACAAAAAGCTAAAAATAAAGCAAAGAAAATACACAAAAGTCCTTTTTATTGTATTTTCTTTATTGTAATATAATACCAAGTAAATGAAGAAACGGCAAAGCATCTGTCGCTCTGCCGTTTCCCCGTCATACATCCATGACCCACTAATTATTTCTATCCACATCCAAGTGCGCTCACCGGATGACAGGAACAGTATACGAAAAAAAATATTAAATTGCAAGTTTCCTCTTGTATTATGTTTCGAATTGTGTTATCCTCTTCTCAGAAGATGCGTTTATACGTCCATTACACAATAATTGAAGATTTTTAAAACGAGGTGATCTTAGTGGGCAGGTTTTCTCTTTGTCTGAAGATTCAAATAAACAATGAAAGGAGGTGGTATTCATGTCCATGCTGATCGAGGTCTGGGGCGACTACGCCTGTTTTTCAAGACCCGAGATGAAAACCGAGCGTGTATCCTATGACATCATGACGCCCTCGGCGGCACGCGGGCTGGTGGAGGCCATTTACTGGCACCCGGGCATGAAGTACCATATCGACCGCATCTACCTGCTCAAGCCGGTGCAGTTTGCCAGCATCCGGCGCAATGAGGTCAAGGCTACCCTGCTGTCCTCGGCGGTGCTCAGTGCAGCCAAGGGCGGCGAGGTGCCCATGCTGTGCACGGCAGAGAGCATCCAGCAGCGTGCCGCACTGGTGCTGCAGGATGTGCACTACGTGATCGAATGTCATTTTACCATGACCGAAAAAGCCGCACCCGGCGATAACCCGGGCAAATTTCAGGATATCTTGCGGCGGCGGCTTGCCAAGGGGCAGTGCTATCACCAGCCCTGCTTTGGCTGCCGGGAGTTTCCGGCAAACTTCCGGGAATGGCACGGCAGGGCCGAGGAGATCCCCGCACTGCCGCTCACGCAGGATCTGGGCTTTATGCTGTACGATCTGGACTACTCCGACCCGGAAAATATCCGCTCCCAGTTCTTCCGGGCAAAGCTGGAAAACGGCGTGCTGGACTGCCGGGATGTGGAGGTGTTTACATGATCTTACAGGCACTTACTGCCTATTACGAGCAGCTTGTCCGGCAGGGTAAGCTTTCTGCTCCCGGCTGGGATGACAACTTTAAGGTGAGCTATGAGCTGCGGTTGAATGACGCCGGGCAGCTGCTTAGGGTCGTCCCCCTTCTCACCGAAAAGACCGTGGGCAAAAAGACAGTCCTTGCCCCGCGTGCAATGCGCGTACCGGCGCATGAAAAGCGTTCCTCCGGCATTGCCGCCAACTTTTTGTGCGACAACTCTACCTATTTGCTGGGCGCAGACGAAAAAGGCAAGCCGGAGCGCTCTGCGGATTGCTTCAAGGCCTGTGCCAAATTACATCACACCATTCTGGACGGCGTAGACAGCCCCGCAGCCCGGGCGCTCCTTGCTTATTTTGACAGCTGGGATCCGGCGCAGGCTGCCGCGCAGCCCCTATTGGCTAAGCAGTGGAAGGAGATTACCGGCAATGCCAATTTGATCTTTGGCTACGAAGCTGCCGACCACAGTCACAGCTTTGTCAACGACGACCCTGCCATTCAGAACGCTTGGCAGGCGCACTACAACGACCGCTCTGCTGATTCCGACATGGGGCAATGCCTGATTACCGGAAAATATGCCCCTATCGAGCGCACCCATCCGAATATCAGCGGTGTACCCGGGGCGCAAAGCTCCGGCGCAGCACTGGTATCCTTCAATGCACCGGCCTTCTGCTCTTACGGTCACGAGCAGGGCGATAATGCCCCTGTCAGCAAGTACGCCGCCTTTGCCTATACCACTGCACTGAATTATCTCTTGGCTGACCGTAAAAATCATTGTCGCATTCTAGGTAGTGGCAGTAGCTCCACCGCCATGGTCTTCTGGGCCGAAAATGCAGAACCAGCTTATTCCGATGCTTTTTCTATGTTTTTTTCCAGTGACTTGAGCGGCGAACTCGCCGCAATAATGAAAAAGTTAACGCTTGGACAACATGTACATTTTAACGGTATCGAGTTACAGCCCGATGAGCATTTCTGTATTCTGGGTCTTTCACCAAACGCAGCACGGCTATCTGTTCGTTTTTTCATGCGGGATACCTTTGGAGCATTTGCCAAGAATCTCCAGCGTTTTTTAGATGAGACTGCAATCGCCCGACCAGACCTCGACATACGCGAATATCTATCTGTCTGGTCTGTTGCTCTGACTACGGTACGCACCGTCAAAGGCAGTACGCCGCCTGACCCGTCCCCGCAGCTGGCAGGCGACCTGCTGCGCGCCGTGCTGACCGGCGGGCGCTACCCCGCTACCCTGCTGAACGGTGTGACCCTGCGTATCCGTGCCGAGCAGAATGTGACCCGCGGCCGGGCTGCCGTGATCAAAGCGTATTACCTGCGTAATTACCCTGCCGAACTGAACAAGGAGGTCTATACTGTGAGCCTGAACGAAACCACCAATGTCCCCTATCTTCTGGGGCGGCTGTTCTCTGTGCTGGAGGCTGTGCAAAAAGCTGCCAACCCCGGCATCAACACTACCATCAAGGACCGGTATTTCAACGCCGCCTGCGCCACGCCGGGTATGGCCTTCCCCACCCTGCTGCGGCTGAGCCAGAAGCATCTGCGCAAGCTGAATGACGGTCTTGCCACCCACTACGATAAGCAGATCACCGAACTGATGGCACAGCTGCCGGAGAGCGGTTTCCCTGCCCGGCTCAGTCTGCTGGATCAGGGTAAATTTGCCATCGGCTACTACCACCAGACCCAGAAACGTTACGTCAAAAAGAACGAGGAGGAATAAAAAATGTCTGCACCTATCAAGAACCGCTACGATTTCGTCATTCTGTTCGATGTAGAGAACGGCAACCCCAACGGCGACCCCGATGCCGGTAATATGCCCCGCATCGACCCCGAGACCGGCTACGGTCTGGTGACCGATGTCTGCCTGAAGCGCAAGATCCGCAACTATGTGGAGACGCTGAAGGAGGACGCCCCCGATGCCGACAATTACCGCATCTATGTCAAGGAGGGCGTACCCCTGAACCGCAGCGATGCCGAGGCGTTGGAGCACAACGGTCTGACCCCCAAGGACGACCTGAAAAAGGCCAAGAAAAGCGACCCGGATATCGACCGCAAGCTGCGGGATTATATGTGCGAACATTTCTACGATATCCGCACCTTCGGTGCCGTGATGACCACCTTTGTCAAGGGTGCGCTGAACTGCGGTCAGGTGCGCGGGCCGGTGCAGCTGAGCTTTGCCCGCTCTGTTGACCCTATCGTGCCGCAGGAGGTGACCATTACCCGCGTAGCCATCACCACCGAGGCAGACGCTGAAAAGAAGAACAGTGAAATGGGCAACAAGCATATCGTGCCCTACGGCCTGTACCGTGCCGAGGGTTACGTTTCTGCCAATCTTGCCCGCAAGACCACCGGCTTCTCGGAAGAGGACTTGCAGCTGCTGTGGCAGGCTATCCTGAATATGTTCGAGAACGATCACAGTGCTGCACGCGGCAAGATGGCCGTGCGGGAGCTGATCGTGTTCAAGCACGATTCCGAGCTGGGCAATGCGCCCGCCTATAAGCTGTTCGATGCCGTTACCGTGGCGCACAAGGCCGAGGTGGTCGCGCCCCGCAGCTATCAGGACTACACCGTTACGGTGGCCGACACCCTGCCGGAGGGTGTACACTGCGAGAGGTTCCACTGATGGACGCGCCGGATGACTACCTGCAAATGTCCGGCATCCAGCATTTTGCCTTCTGCCGCCGCCAGTGGGCACTGATCCATCTGGAGCAGCAATGGGCAGAAAATCTGCGTACCACCGAAGGACAGCTGAACCATGCCCGCTGCCACGATGACACCCGCACCGAGCGCCGGGGCGATTTGCTGATCACTCGGGGAATGCGGGTGACCAGCCACCGGCTGCGGATGTCCGGCAACTGTGACGTGGTGGAGTTCCGGGCTTGTGCGGATGGCATCCCACTGCAAAGCACCCCCGGGCGCTGGCAACCCTACCCGGTGGAGTACAAGCACGGCCACGCAAAGGAAACCGATGCCGACCGGCTGCAATTATGCGCACAGGCTATGGCGCTGGAGGAAATGCTGGTGTGCCATATCCCGGAAGGGGCGCTATATTACTGCGAGACGAAGCGGCGGGAGGTCGTACCTTTTACCGACGAACTGCGCAGCACCACCCGGCAGATGGCAGACGAAATGAACCAGTATTTTGCCCGCGGCTACACCCCAAAGGTAAAGCCCGGCAAGCACTGCAACGCCTGTTCCCTGAAAGAGCTCTGTCTGCCGATGCTCTGCCAGAAGGCAGACGCCAAGGCTTATCTGCGGCGCTATCTGGACGAGACGGCCACGGAGGTGACACCATGCGGCAATTCCTGAATTCCCTGTTCGTCCTCAGCGAGGACGCTTACCTCACGCTGGACGGCGAAAACGTTGTGGTCAGCCGTGGAAAAGCTGAGGTCGGGCGGGTGCCGCTGCACACGTTGGAAAGCATCCTCTGCTTCAGTTACGCCGGTGCCAGCCCTGCGCTAATGGGCAAATGCGGGCGTATGGGCATCGACCTGAGCTTTTATACCCCGCGCGGCCGCTTTTTAGCGCGCACTGTGGGCGAGGAACGCGGCAACGTATTGCTGCGGCAGACCCAGTACGCCGTTGCCTCCAGTGAAGCGCTCAGCTGTAGCTATGCCCGCAGCTTTATTCTGGGCAAGGTTTACAATGCCCGCTGGGTGCTGGAGCGCGCCACCCGGGACCACCCGCAGCGGGTGCCCGTGGACGAATTGAAACAGACCAGCGCACAACTGGCGGCTGCCCTACCGCTGGTGGAAGGCTGCGAGGATCTGGAGCAGCTGCGCGGGCTGGAGGGCGAAGCTGCACAGCGGTACTTTGACCGGTTCAACGCGCTGATCTTACAGCAGAACGATGCTTTTGTGTTCACCTGCCGCAGCCGCAGACCGCCGCTGGATAACGTGAATGCGCTGCTGTCCTTTGCCTATTCCCTGCTGGCCAGCGATTGCGCCGCCGCGCTGGAGGGTGCCGGGCTGGACCCTTATGTGGGCTTTCTGCACCGCGCCCGTCCCGGACGGCGCAGCCTTGCATTGGATCTGATGGAAGAGCTGCGCACCGTTTTTGCAGACCGTTTCGTGTTGTCCTGTATCAACCAGAAAGTGCTGAATGCAAAGCACTTTGAAAAGCAGGAAAACGGTGCCGTTCTGCTGACCGAGGAGGGACGCCGTGCATTCCTGAACGCATGGCAGCAGAAAAAGCGCGAAGTCATCACCCACCCGTTTTTGAAGGAAAAGCTCTACTGGGGGCTTGTGCCTTATGTGCAGGCGTTGCTGCTGGCGCGCACCCTGCGGGGCGATTTAGAGGTTTACCCTCCGTTTTTCTGGAAATGAGGTGCAATCATGCTGGTACTGATCACCTACGACGTAAACACCGAGACCTCTGCCGGACGCAAGCGGCTGCGCAAGGTTGCCAAGAAGTGCGTGGATCATGGGCAGCGGGTGCAGAATTCCGTGTTCGAATGCCTGCTGAACGCTTCGCAGTACGCAGTTCTCAAAGCAGAGCTGACCGCCCTGATCGACCCTGCCTTGGACAGTCTGCGGTTCTACCAGCTGGGCAACAACTACCAGACCAAGGTCGAGCACGTTGGACTGCACCCAGAATTTGCCCAAGACAGCGTGCTGATCTTTTGATGTCCGGCCAGTGCGAACCGGCAGCACACATAGTTTTCCGGGACGCTTCGCACCGGAATACCAGCCGTTTGCGCAAGTAACGGTGTGATTTTGCGGTTTGGTTTGCAGACATCTCTTTGCAATTTGTGCAGAGAGGTGTATAATGAGACAAAAGCAGGATGTTTTTCTCTCTGTTTTTGCTGTCGCCCTCCTCGCGGAGGGCGTGGATAGAAATAAATTCGCCCTGCTGAAATAAGCAAGACAAGCCCGTCGCCCTCCTCGCGGAGGGCGTGGATAGAAATCTCTTAGCCCACAACGTCAGCTGCATAGATGTAGGGTCGCCCTCCTCGCGGAGGGCGTGGATAGAAATTTGTCAAATGCTGTCATGGTGTCGGCTCCTTCTGGGTCGCCCTCCTCGCGGAGGGCGTGGATAGAAATTGCATCATAAATGCACTGGTAGTAATCCATACCGTCGCCCTCCTCGCGGAGGGCGTGGATAGAAATCTCGTTGAGGTCAGCTTTGCCGCCCTCGTCGCCCCGTCGCCCTCCTCGCGGAGGGCGTGGATAGAAATGCAAGGCTCGTGATGTAACCATGATCGAAGTGTAGTCGCCCTCCTCGCGGAGGGCGTGGATAGAAATCAATGGCGGGAGGAACGAAAACAAAACCCGCTGCCGTCGCCCTCCTCGCGGAGGGCGTGGATAGAAATACAACCAGAGAATCGCCCTTGGTTGCACCGTCGATGTCGCCCTCCTCGCGGAGGGCGTGGATAGAAATGTCTCACGCTGGCCGGGACACCGGCAGGCAAGGCCGTCGCCCTCCTCGCGGAGGGCGTGGATAGAAATTTTTGGTGCTCTACCGCCGGACTATCGCCGCGCCGTCGCCCTCCTCGCGGAGGGCGTGGATAGAAATTATTTGACCGGGCACTAGAAAACCGGCGCATGACCGTCGCCCTCCTCGCGGAGGGCGTGGATAGAAATGGTGAGCGTCCCAGACCGTTTAAAGACGGCTTCGTCGCCCTCCTCGCGGAGGGCGTGGATAGAAATACTCTCCCGCTATTCTCAGTTAATGGGGAAACAGCGTCGCCCTCCTCGCGGAGGGCGTGGATAGAAATTTGGGCACAGACCTAAGCAAAGTAGAAGCAACAACCATGTCGCCCTCCTCGCGGAGGGCGTGGATAGAAATTTAAAACGTCTCAGAAAAGCTTACAGGGGCAAATTGTCGCCCTCCTCGCGGAGGGCGTGGATAGAAATAACGTAACCGCGCGAAAAACCAAAAACATCAACCGTCGCCCTCCTCGCGGAGGGCGTGGATAGAAATGGCTATCAAGAAGCCTGGGCAGACTACCGGATGAAGTCGCCCTCCTCGCGGAGGGCGTGGATAGAAATCTGGAATTTGGTTGAAGTGCCTTTCGTTGTTTCGAGTCGCCCTCCTCGCGGAGGGCGTGGATAGAAATTAAACATTAAATCCTCATATTTGAGCTGTCTCCCCGTCGCCCTCCTCGCGGAGGGCGTGGATAGAAATGGCTTACTCCTAGTGCGCTGCTGCTTGCTAGTCCGTCGCCCTCCTCGCGGAGGGCGTGGATAGAAATTTAAAAAAGCTATGGTAAAATCGCAGCGTCCGAAACATCCTGCGGTCTGCCGTTATTCACATACGGGTTATACCAGACATTCTGGAATATGCATCCTTCGATCCAAATGTTTTCGCACCAAATGCTCTCGCCGTTCTCCATGCGTCCCCGCAGCCGGATGCCGCAGGTCCATATTTTGTTTACTCCGTTCGGGTTGATGCCTTCCCATGTGCAGTTGACGAACCGGATGTTTTTGCACCCCTTCAGCACCATGTTCGCGCCCTTCCAAAAGATCACGTTCCGAACTTCCAGATCTTCAACGTTGTTGACGATGATCTCAAAGTACTTATACTTTTTGTTTCCTCCGTCCACCACGCAGTTGCTCTAGCTCAGCGCCGCCGTCAGTGCTTCCGTGTCGTCCGTCTCTCCGTCCCCCGCCGCACCGGGAATACCCGTCACTGCGCCGCCGCCCGTGCCGCTTCCGGCCATGTCCCACGCTGCTGCAATGCCTGCTTCCATGTGGTTCAGCTTGGCAGCGGTCAGGGTATGGCCGTCCATAAAATTCTGTTTTGTGTACCCCATCTTAGCTCCTCCCAAGGATCATTCTGCCCAGCACCGCAAGGCTCAGCCGGGCAGTGTTCCTGTCGTCCGAGTCGTCTGCGCCCCACAGCGCCTCTAAGCGGTCACAGGCCGCCGCTGCATCATTGCCCGCCGCCAGCGTGCGCAGCACGGTCAGCACCGCCCGCTTTTCCGCAGTGGTAATGCCGCCGGTTCCCAGCATCCCTACCAGCGCTTCCCACGCCGGGGTAGCCGGTGCGGGCATTGCGCCCTCTGCCGTGCCGCTGTTGGCGCATACTTTGCACCGCACATCGGCGCTGGTCACAGTGCAGCTGCCGTCCGTACCCTCAAATGTGATGCAGCCCACACCGGGCACTGCCGTTACCGCCGCCGGAACGGTCAGCACACCGTTTTCCACCAGCGTGGCCGCGCTTGCGCCGGGGGTGTGCCAGTGGGCGCATACGGTCAGCCCCTTCCACTCGCCCCGCTGCTCAATGCGCAGCCGGTAGTTGCCCCGGTTGCCCTTCAGGTAGTCCCCGCTGCCCTTTTCCACGGCACCTACGTCTGCCGCTGTTATCGCCCGGTCAAGCCCCGTGCCGCCGTTTGCTGTGCGCAGCACCCCGGTCATGGCCGTAAGCTCTGTGGTGTCCTGTGTAGTATAGGCCTGCTGCGTGCCGTCCGTAAACACCACGGTCAGGGTGCGGCCCTCCAGCACCACCTGCTGCACAAGGTCTCCCCTGTCCGCAGCCATCGCCCCTACGTCCGCAGCGTTCAGGCTCACCGCGCCGCCCTTGCCGTTCACGCTCAGCACGGTGCCGTCCTTGGGCGCGTAGCCCTCTGCCCGCGCTGCCGCTTCGCCTGCCTGCTGCGCCGCCGTCTGTGCGTTTCCCGCCTCTCTCTTTGCCAGCTGTGCACTGTCCGCAGCGGCGGCCTGTGCGTCCTGTGCCTCTCCCGCTGCACCTTCCGCTCTGTCCGCCGCGCTCTGCGCGTCCTTTGCCTTCTGGCTTGCCGTGTTCGCCGCCCCCAGCACCTGCGCCACAAAGGCCTCGTACTGGCTCGGAGTGATCTCGGTGTCCCCGTCCGTGGCAAAAGTCTCGTAGCACTCGTACCGCGCAGGCCTTGTCATGGCACAGCATCCGTTGCCGTCCATCGCCCGCAGCATCCACAGCCCCTTTTCGCTGGAGGTGAACATCCTGTCCACCTCCAGACACCTGTCCTCTCCCAGCAGCACCGGCTGCGGCAGCGTGCCGTCCAGCTGCTGCACATGCACCGTCACCGCCATACCGGCCCATTCCTCCGGCAGCTCAAATTTCAGTGTCTCCACCCCGGTGCTGCCCTCGCCGCCCAGCTTCAAAACCTTCTGCTCCGGGCAGTACTCTGCCCCGCTAAAGGTTCTTTTTACAATTCTTACCAGCATCTCCCGGCCTCCTTTCCTGTGTCCAGTCTACCGCATCCCGCTTTGCAAAACACCTGCGGACATTCTTACACAAAACACACCCCGGCAGCTGTCCCTTCTCAGCCGCCGGGGTGTTCGTCTTTGTTTGTTATTGTTTGTCTTTACTGCAGGTCTGCCCACGGGTCGTTCACAGGTTCCGCGCTCTTCTTTTCGGCATCGCTCACCCAGTCGTCCAGCGTTTTCTGGGTGTACAGCGGGTTATTATCCGCATCCCGCAGCGCCAGCAGTATCTCGTCCAGCTGTGTCCGGTCGTATTCGCTGCCCGCCACATACTCCGGCTTGCATACTGCGGTGATCTTGCTCTTCACGCTGCTAAGGCTCTTGCCCGCCCGCAGCAGCCTGTCCAGCTCCTCCTGTGCATCCTTTGCCCGTACGCTCTCCAGCGCCTGCTCCAGCGCGTCGGTCACGCTCTCGCTGTCGCCCTTCAAAAGGTCGTCTGCCAGTTCATTGATTGCGCCCTCCGTGTCCTCGTCCCCGGTCTTGTCGCTCGTCACCATCCCGATTAGTAGGCGTTGTCCTTCACCTTGCCGTTCTTCACGGCCTCGATCAGTCCGTCCACATCCTCGCCATCGATGCCGTAGGCCTCGCTCAGCGCCTGCCGCAGGGCAGCCGCCTTGGGGTCCGCGTGCACCGCCTCGCCCGCCTTGATGATGGCCTGCTGCATCACCTCGTTGAAAATGTCGCTGTACTCGCCGCCGTCCCGCACCAGCGCCCCAAAGGCCTTGCGCTTTTCCTCCGGTTTTTTTTCGTCTTCTGCTCCTGCGGCTTCTCCTCGGTCGGCTTCTCACCTTCCTGCGGCTGCGTCTCCGGCTGACCGCTCAGCTGAGGGGGCTGTTCCGCCGGGCTTGCCTTTCCCCGCAGTGCACCGCTGCGCCGTGCCAGCCGCTCCTGTGCCGGACGCAGCGCAGGTTCCTGCACCGCCGGGGCTGCCTCTGCGCCGCCCTCTCCGGCAGCAGCACTACCAGCAGCATTACCATCTGCAAACAGCTGCAGATCCATGCCACCAAACGGGTTGTGGCTCCCAGCGTCCACTTCGTGCCTTGAGCGGCACTCGTGTCCTGCTGGCCACGGCCCCAACCTCGGTTCCCTGTTTCTGCCGCTGGCAGCGGTCGCCTCCGTTGCAGCGAAATACTGCAGGTTCATCTTTCCGTCCACAATGTCGAACACCGGCTCGTGGTCGCCCAGCTGCACCCCGCCCACAACGCCGCCGGGCACCCCGCGCAGCTGCTGCGCGCTGAAGGTGGCATACTCCACCCCGCCGCTCTCGCCGGTAATGCGGTATACCTGCTGCTCGTCGTAGAACTGCCGCATCAGCTCAATGATCAGGTAGCACTCCTTCGCAAACGCCCGGTACGCGCTCTTCAGCATGTCCCGGCTCAGCTTGCTGCCAGCCTCCTGCAGCGCCGCAATGGCACTGGCAGCGGTCAGGCCGCTGGTGGTTCCGCCCTGGCTCACGTCCCGGTTGCCGCTCACTTCCTTCAGCTTGCTCACCCGGGCATCTCGGTAGTTCATGCAGTTGCCGCTCAACACGTTCGTCTGCAGCGACATAAAGCTGTCGCTGTTCAGCCGCCCTACAACGTGCACAATGTCCTTGCTAAAGTCCGCCAGCTCTTTCTCGTTCACCCCCGCCGTGTCGCTCAGCACAAAGCGCTGCTTTGCCGCCAGCTTCACATTCTCGTCCATGGCGTGGTTCATCTTGTCAATGGCGGTCTGGGTGTCCTTCATCACGTCGATGTACCCAAACCCCGCCGGGGAATCCTCCTCCATGAACAGCGGGTCAAACACAAAGGGGTACTTCCCGTGGTCGTAAAAGCCCCGCTGCGCCAGCTGCGGGTCGTTCTCGCTGGCATACAGCACCACGCCGTTGCAGTACTTGCAGTAGTGCAGCACCGTCTGTCTGCTGGGCTGTGCCTTCTTGTAGTACCAGTCCACCACCACGCTCTTGTCGGTGGTGTCAATGCTGTCGTCGTGGATGTACTGCCCCACGTCCAGCCCCTTGCCGGTGTGCCCCTCCATCTGCGGGAAGCGCCCCACCAGCTGCTCGTTGTCCTCAAGGCTCAGGCTGAACAGGTGCGGCGACTGCTGAATGTCCTCCACGCCCGGTGCCCAGTACAGCATCAGCAAATTCACGCTCTGGATGCTGATGTCTCCCAGCCCGCCCCGCAGCACCGGGTCCCAGAAGATGCCCTTCACGCCGGTACCGGTCTTGAGCTTGCGCCACCATGTATCGCAGTACACCTGCTCGTAGTTGCACTGCTCCAGCACCGCCGGGATCACCTTGGAAAGGGTCTTTGCCGTTTCCTCATCGTCCGCCGCTCTCGGCAGCACGTTCGGCTCCGGGTAGTTGTCCATGGTATCCGCGTGCTTGTTGGCAATGCTATTGAACAGCCACCCGCTGGAAGGCTGTGGCTTTCCCTCCATCATCTTGTTCTGGTAGTTCTTCCAGTGCCCCATCCGGAACCACAGCTCGTTTTCAATGATCCGCTTGTCTAGCGCCGCCTTGCCGGTCTTGTACCGCTGCAAAATTTCTCCCGCCTTGGCTACTTCCTCCGGCCCGATCACCGTCTCCGCAGCCACTCCCGCCGGTACGCTCCCGCCTGCATCGCCCTGCAAAAGGCTCTGCATGGCATCATCCCGCCCGGTGCCGGGTCTCGCGGTGCTCACCATCCGGTCTCCCTCGCTCATGCCGCCGGGGTTCGCTTCTGCGGGTCTTGTGTCCGCCGGTGCCTGCTGCGCCCCAGCCGCCTGCGCGGCCATCGCCATGATCCGCAGCAGCTTCTCCCCGTCCTGTTCGGTGTTCGGCTACTGTCCCTCGTATCTTCCTGTCATCGCTTCTCCTTCTGCTTATACCCGCATCACCCGGATGGGGCTGCGGTGCACATCCATGTCCAGCGGGTCGTCCCGCAGCACCACCTCTTTGCGTACCTGCCGGGGACTGATGGGGTTTTCCATCAGCACATACCGGCACTCGTCGTAGATGTGGTCCTCCTGCGTGGTGTCAATGTCCTCCACGTTGCTCTCGTCGTACACAAGGTTCGGGATGGTGCGGATAAAATGCCGGCAAAACACCTGAAACATCGGCCGTCCCTCCGCGTCAAATGCCAGCCGGTAGTGCAGCTGCATCTTGCCCGCAATGCGGGTGTGGTCGCCCGGCCGCCACGTCACAAAGTACGGGTACTTCTCCTGCATCTGCGCAATGCTCTCGCCCTGGCTCTCGTTGAAGATGGCCGGGTCTGCCACTCCCTGGATCACCCTGCCCTTCAGCATCGGGTCGTTCTGCTCTGCCTCCCGGATGCGCCTTGCCTGCATGTACACCACCGTGCCCGGCCCTGTGGGTCGGTTGCGGCTCATCAGGTAGCTGTACTCCTCCCATGTGAAGTGTGTCAGCTCGTCCACCCCGATAAAATCAAAGGCTTTGCCTTGGTAGTTGTACTTGTCCTGCGTGCGGAACATGGACCCGAAATAGATCTTCGCCCCGCTGGGAAAGGTCCACACATGGCTGGAAGCGTTGTACCGCGCCTTCGGAAAGACCGGCCTGTAATACTGCATCGTCTTGTCGATCAGTTCCGAAAGCTGCGGGTAGGTCTTTCGCACGATCAGTCCGCGGTAGTGCGGCACGTTCACCTGCCGCAGCGCCTCGATCACCAGCGCGTCGCTCTTGCCGCCGCCAGCCGCCCCGCCGTATAGCGCCTCGTCCTCGCACCGCCGCATAAAGGCAGCCTGTTTCGGCTGCGGCTTCCACACGATGCTTCTCTTATACTGTCCCGCTGCCATCCAGTACCACCTCCGGCCTTTCGTCCTCGCTCTGCGGCTCCATCAGTACAGTCGGCACGCTCTGGCCGCTGTCCCGGTCCGTGTCCGGCACCAGCGCCGCCGCGTTCGCCGCCGCCGTCAGCAGCACCGCCCACAGCATCAGCCGGATCTTCTCCTTCTCCACCCCAAACCGCTTGCGGGTGGCGTACTTCACCCGCCGCGCGTAGTTCTCCACGTCCTTCCAGCAGGCATCCTCGTCATCCGGCAGGTAACAGTCCTCGTATGTACCTGTCAGGAACCCCCCCGCTTGTCAAAATTCGCCAGCACCTTCCGCTGCTTCTTGCGCATGCTGGCGGCTTTGTTCCGGCTCTTCTGCCTCTTGTAAACACTTTATAGTTGCACGCGCAACCGAAAGGAGTGTGATCTCATGCGTACCAATAAAAAGGGCATGGATGGCCGCTATCGCATCTGTATCGGCAAGGACGAGCATGGCAAGCCAAAGTATAAAAACTTTTATGCTGCCACCGCCCGCGATGCCAAGCGTGCCGCCGATGCTTACCGTGCAGCCATCAGCAGCGGCATGGATCCCGCCCAGCAGAAAGCCACCCTTGCCACCCTGTACCGCAACCTGATCGCGGTAAAAACCGCCAAAGGCATCAGCAAAAAAGCCTTGACCTCTACGAGGACAATCTGAAAAGCTGGGGCGACCTGATAGACGTTCTGGCAGGAGACTTAAAACCGGCAGACTTTCAGCGCCGGCTGAACGAACTTACCTCCTGGCACGATGGTCAGCCGCCGCTTTCTCACTTTACCCTGTCCAATCTGCGCCGCATCGACTACGCCGCCGGGAAGGATGCCATCAACGCCCAGAAGCGGGCGACGTATGCGGCAAGGAAAAACTTCTCTGTTTATTCGAGCTTGAACATGGAGCCAAAACCTGTTACAATGCAGTCAATCAGCAATGTCAAGGCGTTCAGCTGTGACACGCTGGATGCTGCTGGACAATAGCAGCTGGAAAATGCGCACAAACGTCTGCTTATGACCGCATCCAAGCAGCCGCTTGGAGTGGAAGTTGGCAGGGCATACGATTTGAATATGAAACCGCTCACAAAAGAGTTAACAGGAGCAGCAGAGCGCTCAACAGTGTCGGTGCCAAAACAAAATGTGCCGTATATTGTTATCCATACACACCCTGACAGTAACATTTTCTCACAACGGGATTTGAGTAACTTTGCAAATAACGTAAACCTGAAAATGCTTACAGCTATTGGCCATGATGGGCACGTTTATGCGGTTGAAAAATCAGCTTCGTTTGACGCAAAAGCCGTAAAAACACTGGTTTCTGATCTCGGAGAATCCGTCAACGGCATTGCAGATCAATATGATCGGAAAGAGATTTCCTATCAGGAAGCCGCCGAATCGTTGAATTTTCTTGTTCGCAACTGTCTATCAGAATTGGAGGGATACGGTGTCAAGTTCTACGAATGAAAAGTTCTTTACTCCGGAACGTATAAAGAAGATGCAGCAGTATCTGATAGACTATCCTATCGACCATAAATACGACGAACTATGCGCCAAAGATATCTATGATGGGGATGACGTTCCGCCACGTCAGCTGGCTGCGCGAGGTTATTATGATGTTCTGAAAGAACTCGGAAAGCTCCCGCCGGGAGTTGAATGACCGTTAAACCACGATGCACACGCACCGTGGTTTGTGTTTGCCCATTTTTAGCACGATGCAGTTTGCACCGTGCTTTTATTGCGCCACTAAATAAAGCAATTTCCAGATAAACAGGGGTAATTAAGGCACAATCGCCCACTTTCCCATCCCCTGCCGCACAAGCAAAAACCCCCGAAAACCGGCTTTACAAGCCAACTTTCGGGGGTTTCTTTTTGGAGCTACTGACCTGATTCGAACAGGCGACCTGCTCATTACGAGTGAGCTGCTCTACCAGCTGAGCCACAGTAGCACATTGCACATCTGCTGCAACAGGCAATATTCTACCATATTTCTGCGGTGCTGTCAAGGCCGGATTTCCTGTAAGCGGTGGCAGCTTTTGCAGGGCGTTTCACAAAAAGTTGTTGCATTTTAGCCCGGCGGCTTTATAATAGAATTGATTGCGCAAAAGGCCGCGCCTTTTGCCGGAAAGGACGAGCTGCACCATGATCTTTGTTCCCCTGCTGCACTACTTTTTGTGCAAGAATGATTACAGCGGCAACGAGGCCGGGCTGCGCTACCGGCTTACCCCGGGCAAGCGCACCGTACCGGACCCGGACGGCGGCGCAGATGCCACCAAAGAGGAAAAGATCCTCACAGTGGACTACTGGCCCGCGCCTTGGACGATCGACAAGACTGACCCCGCCCTGCGCAGCCGGGAGGTATTCCCGCTTACAGACGAAGGGCGTGCCGCCGCTGCGCAGTATCTGAAGGACGCTTACGAGGCCGAGCCGGAGCGCTGGAACAACTGCCCGGACATGATGGACTGCGACCCTTGGGAGCCGCCTGCCGAGCCGGATACCGCCAACGAATAAACCGAACGAGGGAACCATGATCTACCGTTTGAAAGAACTGAAGGGCGATACCATCGCCGTGCCGCAGCTGGTGTTCTCCAAGCTGGGCATTGCCGAAGAATACAATGTGCGGGTGGCGCTGTATGTGCTGGCCACCGGCGTGACCGACCCGGACAAGATCTGCGCCGACCTCAAGCTGCGCAGCCGCATCAGCGCCGAGAGTGCGCTGGCGTTCTGGGCGGGTGCGGGGCTTTTGGAGCGCTACGAGGAGAACGCCGCCCCGGGCGCAGAGCCCAGCGCCCCTGCCCCCATGCGCTGGGCGGAGATCGCCGCTGCCAGCCGCACCGACCCTATGATCTCCAGCCTGATCGACTGCGCACAGACCAGCTTTGCCCGTCCGCTGACCCACACCGAGATGGAAAAGCTGGTGAACCTGTATGTGCAGGAAGGCTTTGCGCCCGAGACTGTGATGCTGTGCGTAGCCTATGTGGCCAGCCGGGGCAAGCGCACCATGGCCGCTGTGACCCATGAGCTGAAGGTCTGGCGCGCCGAGGGCGTAGAGACCGGCGAGCAGGCCGATGCCCACTTAAAGCTGCTGGCGCTGCGCCAGAGCCGCGAGGAATACGTCAGCAGCCTGTTGCAGATCACCCCCGAGGAGCTGACGCTGGGCGGGCGCAAGGCCATTGCGCGCTGGTACGAGGTGTACGGCTACGATGACGCCATGGTGCAGGAAGCCGCCGTACAGGCCGGCCCCAAGCGGGATCTGTGGTACTGGAACAGCATCCTGAAAACATGGAACGCCAAGGGTCTGCGCAGCATCCATGATGTGCGTGGCCCGGTGGCCACAGCCGGAGCAAGCCGGAATATCCGGGTGGACCGCGACACGCCCAGCGGAAACGATATCCTGAAAAACGCCACTCGCCGCCGTCCCCTGATCAAGAAGCCGGAGTAAGGAGCCTTTATGCGTACCAAAAACGAATTGTATCAGCAGGCATTGCGCACCGTAGCCATGCGGCGGCAGACCGCCCGCGCTTTGGCGCAGGATGCACAGGCTGAAGCCGAAGCCGCGATTCCCGGGCTGCGTCACGCCGAGGAAGAGGTGCGGGTGCGGGGCATCCGCTGTGCCATTGCCGGAGCCTCCGGGAAAGACCGCACCGAAGCTGCCGCTGCGCTTGCGGCGGCAAAGCAGAAGCTGGCCGCGCTGCTGGCTGAGAGCGGACGTCCTGCGGATGCGCTGGAGCCAAAGTTCACCTGCAAGCTGTGCGAGGACACCGGCGCGGTGAACGGCCGCACCTGCGACTGTGTGCGCCGGGTGATGCAGCAGCTGCGCCGGAAGGAGATTGAGGAGCTGTCCAGTCTGTCCATCTCCAGCTTTGATACCATGCAGTTGGACTACTACCCCAACACGGTGGACAAGACGCTGGGTGAGAGCGTGCGCAGCTACATGGCCGAGGTTCTGGCCGACCTGCGGGATTACGCCGCAGACTTCTCCCCCGCCACCCGCGAAAGCCTGCTGCTGGTGGGCAACGCAGGGCTTGGCAAGACCCATGCCGCCCTTGCCATTGCCGGAGAGGTGCTGCGGCAGAACTATGATGTGATCTATGTCTCCTGCCCAGACTTTTTCGGCAAGCTGGAAGCGCTGCATTTCGGCACAGACCCCGGCGGCGAGGAGGAGACTTTGTTCCAGACTGCCTGCAACGCCGATCTGCTGATCCTTGATGATCTGGGCACCGAGTTCAACTCCAGCTTCTTCCTGACGAATCTGTACAGCCTGCTGAATAACCGCTTGGGCGCAAAGCTACCCACCATCGTCACCACCAATATCACGGACGGTGCGCTGCTGGAAAAGCTGTATACAGAGAAGATCTCCAGCCGCCTTGCGGCCTTTGTACAGATCCAGTTTTTAGGCAGTGATATCCGGGTGCAGAAGGCCGCAGAGTAAGTCGTTTTATTTCTGTCGGAGCTGTACATCTTTTGAGAGAAGCAATTTTAAAATAAGTGCGAATTGCCGTGCAAATGAAAAGCCATCTGCCGCAGCATGACCGGGGGTGAAATCCTTGGAATCAGCTGTTGCAGATGGCTTTATTGTTTGACAAATCAGAACTCTAATGCAGGGCTTACCTCGTTGCGACGCTGTGCCTGCACGATGCAGTCTTTTTCCGGCACGACACCGGCTGCACCCAAGGTGGTGAACACGGTCTGCAAGGCAAGGCTGGGCGTATTATTCTCCTGCGAGAGATGGCACAGGGCAAACTTTTTGCAGCCGCTCTGGATGAGTTCCAGAAGCTTTGCGGAGCACTCGTCGTTGGAAAGGTGCCCCCGCACGCTCTCGATGCGGGCGCGCAGATAGTAGGGATAGGGTCCGCTGCGCAGCATGTGCAGGTCGTAGTTGCTTTCCAGCGCCACAAGGTCGCAGCCGGAAAGCGCTTCGTGCACCGGCGGGGTCAGGGTGCCAAGGTCGGTAGCGATGGTCATGGTCTTATCATCCGGGGTATGGATGCGGTAGCCTACGCAGGGTACATCGTGGCTGGGGGGGGAGGACTGTACCCCGAAGCAGCCAATGTCCTCTTCCCTGCCCTCCAGCGCGTTCAGTTCGCAGTTGGCGGGCACGATATCGTTGGCATCCAGAAAATCCAGCGTAGCCGCTGCACCGTACACCGGCAGCGGGTTCTTTTTGAGGAAGGTGGAAAGCCCCTTGACGTGGTCGCTGTGCTCGTGGGTGACAAGGATGCCCGCGCAATCGCTGACGGCTAGCCCCAGCGATTTGAGCGCTGCCGTGGTGGTGCGTACCCCCTTGCCCATATCCACGATGAGGTACTGCGCGCCGCAGCGCACCACGCTGCTATTGCCGGAAGAACCGGAATACAATGAAATGAACTCTGCCATGAAAACCTCTTATGTTACCACCTGAAAACAGCCCGCCGCATAGAACTTACGGCAGGCTGTTTGTTTTGTTGTTTGTGTTACAGGGCCTGTTCCAGCGCAGCGGGCACCCGCTCCACCTTGCTGATATCAGCGCCCAGGCCGCGCAGCTTTTCCACGATATTCTCGTAGCCACGCTCGATATGACCGATCTCCTCGATCTCGCTGGTGCCATCGGCCATCAGAGCAGCCACCACCATAGCAGCACCGGCACGCAGGTCGGAAGCGCGCAGCGGTGCGGGGCTGAGCTTTTCTACGCCCTCAAATACGGCTACCTGACCGTCCACCTGTACGCTGGCACCCATCTTGCGCAGCTCGTCCACATAGCGGAAACGATTATCCCACACGCTCTCGGTGATGGTGCTGGTGCCCTTAGCCACGCTCAGCAGCACACCCATCAGGGGCTGCATATCGGTGGGGAAGCCGGGGTGCGGCATGGTGTTGATCTTCAGCGGCAGAATATCGCCGGTGCGGGATACCCGCACTGCATCGTCAAATTCTTCCACATTGACCCCTGCACGGCGCAGCTTGGCCGTGATGGGCTCCAGGTGCTTGGGAGTGACGTTCTTGATGAGCACATTGCCGCCGGTGGCAGCGGCAGCCACCATGTAGCTGCCGGCTTCGATCTGATCCGGGATGATGCTGTAAGTGCAGCCGTGCATCTTTTCCACGCCGCGCACCTTGATGACATCGGTACCGGCACCGCGCACATCTGCGCCGCACATATTCAAAAAGTTTGCCAAGTCCACCACATGGGGCTCCTTGGCGCAGTTTTCCAGAATGGTCTGCCCCTTGGCCATGACCGCAGAGAGCATGCCGTTCATGGTAGCACCCACGCTGACCTTATCAAAGAAGATATGGGCACCGGTCAGCTCCTGCTTGGTGCGCACGGTGATCATGCCGTAGTCCACGCTGTCCTCTGCGCCCAGTGCGCTGAACACCTTCAGGTGCTGGTCGATGGGGCGGGGGCCCAGATTGCAGCCGCCGGGCATGGCCACCTGTGCCTTGCCGAAGCGGGAAAGCAGCGCACCGAGGAAGTAGTAGCTGGCGCGCATCTGGCGGGACAGATCGTCTGGCACATTGGTAGTGACCAGATGCCGCGTATCGATCTCGTAGGTGTTGCGGTTGAGCATCTTCACCTGTGCACCCAAGGTGCTCAGGATCTTGAGGCTGACCGACACATCGCTGATATCGGGCAAGTTTTCGATCACGCAAACATCCGCTGCCAGAATGGTAGCAGGCAGAATACCCACAGCCGCATTTTTTGCGCCGGAAATGGTCACTTCTCCGTGCAGGGGCTTACCGCCGGTAATAACAAATTTCTCCACTTTTATGATCTCCTTGTCAAAGGCCTGTGCCACAGGCCTGTTAAGGCTACTGAAAGCATTCCATTTCGTTACTTGTACCGCCGGAGTGTACAGATTCACCAACACCGGGGCGGTTTTATAACTATCCTATTATACACTACTTCCACAAAAAAGCAAAGCCCGATTTGTATCTGTTTCATTATTTTCTGTTTTGCCCAGATTACACGCGGATATTCCAAAAATTTATTGGGTTTTTCATCAATTTTGACCAAAACTGACCCAAATTTTACCCTTTGGCGATATCACCAAACGTGATCCTCGCACCGCGCCTCCGGGATCCAGCCCAGCTGATAGGCCGTCACCAGCTGCTTGAGGTCATGCACGCGCTCCCGCAGCACCTCGCCCTCGTCCGTATCTTCCACGAGGATGCGATGATTTTCGGTTTCCAGAATGTTCTTCTGGGACAGGATGTCCAAGTTCTCCCGCACCGCCTTTTCTGCGCTTTCAAAGGGCTGATGGGTGCGCAGGGACATGGTGCGGCTGGAATACACCAGCGTATAGCCGGCAATGCCGGTCTTTTCGTGGTAGGCGCGGCAGAACCCGCCATCGATGACCACCAGCCGTCCGCCGCCCTTGATGGGACTCTCGCCGTTTTTCTCCTGCACCGGCACATGGCCGTTGACGATATGGCTCGTACCCGGCAGACCGAACTCTGCCAGAATGCGGCGGCAGGCGGCTTCGTCGTTGTACCAGCTATAATAGGGGTCCTTGACCTCCGTATGGGTGGCGGGGTCTGCGATATATAGCCGCTCGAAGGTGGTCATGGCGCTGCGGCCAAACAGCGGCGAAAGTTTGCCGCACCACAGATACCACAGAAAATCCTGTCCGCTCTGGCGGG
>ULWC01073546.1_pt1 | contig 24987 bp, 16 predicted proteins | sample 1959931 | NCBI WGS metagenome assembly ULWC01 (sample SAMEA4835801, study PRJEB28245) | human gut metagenome | biome: gut microbiome; material: fecal sample | place: Denmark | collected 2008
TCGCAGAGTGGGCTACTCTGCGACAGAAAATAATCCCAACAACTCACCTGTGCATTGTTGTACACCGTATAGATTCGGGTGTAAAGGGAACTTTTGATTCTACGGCAGAAATTCGTCTGCTGAGAATATAACAAACTTTTTACTTGAGGAGGACTTTATTATGAATTTGATGAAATGCCCCAACGGCCACCACTACGATGCTTCCCGGTTCAGCAGCTGCCCCTTCTGCGGCATGGAAGGTGTGAACGTTGGGCCGGATCAGACGACGGTTCCTTTGGACGTCCCGGTGTCTCAGCCGGGTCCCAGCGTAGCGACTGAACCTCTGAGCACTGCAATTCCCGATGACGATGACCGCACGCTCCCTGTAACTGCAGATATGTTGGACGGTGCTACAGAAAAGTCGGCACCAGTTGTTGGTTGGCTCGTCTGCACGGAAGGTGTGAATAAGGGAACCGACTATCGTCTGCATCAGGGCCGCAATTTTGTGGGTCGTTCTTCGGAGATGGATGTCTGCATCCTTGGCGACAACACGGTTTCCCGCAGCTCTCATGCGATTGTTGTGTATGATCCGCGTAGTAATGTGTATCTTGCGCAGCCGGGCAGCTCTAAAGAGCTGTTCTATGTGAACGATAAGCTTGTGCTCAACCCAATTGAGCTGAAGGCCATGGACCAGCTCAGCATCGGCGACACGAAACTGATGTTTGTTCCCTTGTGCAGCGAAAAATTCCACTGGTAAAACGAAATAAGGGGGAATCGTTGTGATAAATCGGGCTGGAAATAAAGAAAAGGCAAAACGTGTTCTGAATGAAAACGGAAATCTGTCCGGAATGGTCGGCATGGAGATTCTGTATCGGGTGATTGCGGCAATCACAAGTGTCCTGCTGGGTGCGATGATCGCAGGCGGCATTGGGGTCGTGTCGGCGGTTGTGTCGGCACCGTTCAAGCTGTTTGGTCTGGCGGGAATCATCATTGCCTATGTGCTGATTACTCCGATTGCAACGCTCGTCGGTGCTATCGCCGGTGGAGCAGTTGCCGGGCCGTTTGAAGTGGCACGATACCGGTACTATCTTTCTCTGCGGAAGAATGGAATTCGACCAAAAGTCACCTGCATCTTTGATGCATTTGATTTCTTTATGCAATTTGCCCTTGTTACAGGAGTGCGGATGCTGACGATCATGTGGATCCCGGTTCTGATCCAGTTTGCTACGCTGTTGCTGGCGGCTGTTGTTGCAGCGGCTTCTCGGAGTTATCTGGCGGCAATGCTGCTGGTGATGATCGGCATGATTGCAGCTCTCGTTGTTGCGGCCTATCGTTCATATCAGTTCTGGCCTATGGCTCTGGTGCAAGCGGACCATCCGCAGCTGAATGCAGAACAGGTCATGGAGCGCTGCAAGGCGATGACGGAAGGCCGTAAATTTGACCTGTTTGTCTTTGATCTCAGCTATCTCGGCTGGAATATTCTGAGCCTGCTTACCGGCGGGATTCTTTCTGTCCTGTATGTTGCACCGTACAAGATGATGGCAACTGCTTTTGTTTATGAAGAAATGAAGGGCCGCCCGGTCATGGTGGATGACATCAAACCGTCCACTGACGGCAACGGAATGACGATTGCTGTAGATCCGAAAAAATTGATGGGGATTGGCAGCACCGGTGGAAAGAAGCCGACTTCTCATATCCCGGCTGCTTCCAGAGCTGCGGGAGCAGCTCTGGAGGGGGTCGCCGGTATGTATGCGGGCTCGAGCTATCCGCTGGAGCCGAACCAGCCGGTCATTCTGGGCAGAGACCCTGCCTATGCGAAGATCGTTTTTTCTCAGGGTGCGCAGAAGATCAGCCGCCGCCACTGTGAGGTCATGTTCAACAGTCAGGTTCAGAAATATCGTGTTACCGATTTTTCCAGCAACGGCACCTACGTAAACGGAAGCCGCCTCCCTGCGAATTCTCCGGTGCTGCTGACCCGGGGAACGGAGCTTGCATTGGGCGATAACAACAATATCATCCGGCTGAGCTGAGTGATGCAGTATGCCTGAGAGACGCAGAAAAAGAACGAATCAGGATCGCGGAACAGATGAGGTGAAGCAGGATCGGAGCTTACTGTTGTATGTGCTGCTGTCTTTCGTGACGTTTTCGGTCTACCATTTTTATTTCATGGACTTGTGGGCGAAGGATGTCAACATTCTGTGCGAAAAGGATGGAAAACATACGGTGGGCGTCGAAAAAATGATGCTGTTCAGTGTCCTGACATTCGGCGTGTACAAATATGTGTGGCTTGCGGAGATCGTGGACCGCATTTGTGACAATGCGGCGGAATACGATGTGGAGGTCCGGCAGGACAGCGAAACCTTCTTTGTATGGATGATCCTGGTTCCGGTTCTTGGATATCTCGTCGCAATGTATCGAGCAATCCGGGACACGAACCGACTGGCTGAGGCATATGAGCGGAGCAGGCAAAAGCGCACGGAAGTGCACGACAACCCCAACACGAAACCTCCCCCGCCCTGTATGCGGGGGAGACTGTCTGGGTTGACCGGAAGTTTGGCGGGCAGAAGCTTTGAGCTGATACCCGGACGATCGGTGGAACTGGGTCGGAACCCAGCGGAGGTGTCGCTTATCGTAAGAGGCGAAAAAATCAGCCGGATTCACTGTACGGTTCAATATAATGGAAAGGATCTTGGGTTTAATGTTACCGACCATTCCCGGAACGGGGTATTCGTCAATGGGGTGCGTATTCCTTATAATGTGCCGACTTATGTGTCCGGGAAAAGTATTGTCGCACTGGCAGATGGTGCAAATAAGTTTCAGCTGATAGAAGCGGCGGACGAAGATGATAGGAGTCCGGCTTTAGGAGCAGACAATGAAGAGTAAAAAAATCATCGTTGCAGCACTGGTGGCAGTGGCTGCAATAGCACTGGCAGGATGCAGTCCGAGAAGCTCGATGGCAACATTATCCACCGATTCAGATTCGGAGACGGCAGAGGTCTTTTCGCTAGCCAAGGTCTTGAATCTTGGAACGAACTACTTGACCTCGCTGGATTACGATAACGCAATCTTGCAGTATATCGATATCATCCAGCACGACCCGACGAACAAGGAAGCCTATGCGGGCCTGTATGCCGCTTATGCAGCACAGGGAAAAGCCGATGAGGCAAACAAGGTCTTTGAACAGGCGCAGGAAGTGTTTGATGACGAGGCGGACTTTCTTCCAGGATTTCTGGATGATGCAAAGCTGGTCTTTGAAAGCGGTGGCGGAAACGTTCCCTTCCAAATGCTTTCGGAACACTTTTGGGATGACTTGAATTCGGTCTTTGCAAAAGACGTGGGCGAGGCGTGGATTGCGGCAGACCCGCAGAATGCCGACCCCTATGCCCTGCTGGGAGCACACTATGCGGCACTAGACGATGAAAGCGGCATTGAGAAACTGCTCCAGAATGCGGAAACAAATGGCGTCGATTTCAACACCATCGATGCCAAGATCAAAACGAACTCGGATGGAACTTGCACGCTGACGGTACAGATTAATGATTTCCTGAAGGATGAATCGGGGCAATCGGCATCTGTAAGTGTCAAGGTTGATGCGAAAGACAACGCTAAGACGGTCACCCAAAAGGTGGCCGAGAAAGCAGCGGACAGCGCAGCAAGCAAGGTCGTGGAAAAAAGCGGACTCACCGGCGAAGCGGCCGGCATCGCAAATTCGATGGCTCAGGAGGCTCTCCGAAAAGGCCTCGGCAGCGCGGGAAGCGGACAGGGAACCGAATCGTCCGGGACAGTGACGGCGCCTACCTATGACCCGTCGCAGGACAGCGGCGAAAGCGATGATTTTGACTGGTCGCAGATTCAATCGGAGTTTGATAGTCTGAAAGACGAATTTCCGTCTTAAAAGTCGTGTGGGAGGATGTGCATGAATTATAACGAAACCAGCCAATGGGCGGCGGATCTTGGGAGCGGCTACAGTGCGATCCGGCCTCTTGGCGAGGGCGGAATGGGTACGCTTTACCGTGCGCACAAAGACAGTTTGGATGTTGACGTCGTTATCAAGCGTGTGAAACAGAAGTTCAAGGGACGGATGGATGAGCGCGCGGAGGCCAACATCCTCAAGACGCTGAAGCACAAGTATCTTCCGCGCATCTATGACGTGATCGAAAGCCCGAGCGGCTATGTCTATACCATCATGGACATGATACCGGGCGAGAACATGCAAAACTACGTCAAAACACACGGTCCGGTCAGCCAGAAGCTTGCGTACCGGTGGGCCTGTCAGCTCTGTGAGGTGATTGCCTATCTGCACTCGCAGGTACCTCCGATCCTGCACTGTGATATCAAGCCCAGCAATATCATGATAACACCCGCCGGCGATATCTGCGTCATCGATTTTAACACATCGCTTGTTTTTTCAAAAGGCGTACTGGCAATTGGCGCAACGCCGGGCTATGCGGCACCGGAACAGTATACCCGTCCGGGAGCATCGCCCGATACGATCGAGACGGTTCCGCTTGAAGAAACCATGCCGCTGCGAGGATACAAAGATGCGTTCGCCTATCAGAATGTCAGATCCAACAAGGATCCGTCCGGCAGAGGTGTGAGCAATTCTGTCACAGCGGCGCAAGCAACCAATGCGGGTGGTTATGGCACTATCAGCAAGAGAACGGACGTTTATGGCATCGGTGCGACTCTATACTATGCAATCACCGGGCAGCAGCCCGGCCATTCGCTGAAGGATGTTCGGCCCATCACGAGCTATAAACTCAAATTCAGCCGTAGCTTTTTGCTCATCATCGCCAGAGCGATGATGAAAAGGCAGGAAGAACGCTTCTGCGACGCACAGGAAATGCTCCGGGCACTGCAGGATATCCACGCAATCGACGGACGCTATAAAAAGGTGGTTCATTCTCAGCGAGTTGTGGCGGCGGTCTCTCTTGTCCTTGCGGTATCAGGAACTTTGGCTATCCTGTTTGGCGTACAGCGAATCGGCGTGGAACGGTACGCCGCTTATGATGCCCTCGTGCGGAAAGGCCGGACGGCCGCCGATGAAATGCGCTTTGATGAGGCGGAGCAGGACCTGCAGCAGGCTATCGCGATTTACGATGACCAGTTGGAAGCATATGTGGAACAGGCAGTCCTTCTCTATCGGCAGGGAAAGTATCAGGAGTGCATCGATGCAGTGGAAACGACGCAGTCGCGTGAGCTGAAATATTACAGCAGACAGAGCGTGGCAAACCTGTACAACGTGGCAGCGGAGGCTTACTACGAGCTGGAAAGCTATGAATCGGCTGCGACGATGTACCAGAAAGCGATAGGATACTCTCCTGATATCCTGAGCTATTATCAGGGTGAGGCGACCGCCCTGATTCAGCTGGGCGATTATTCTGGCGCGGATGAGGTCCTTGCAGAGATGGCGAAAGCTGTCCCTGACGCCGAACAAAGCGGTGCCTATCAGGTCGTTCAAAGCGAGCTTCTGAGAAAACAGGGAGACCTGCCGGATGCGCTGGATGCCGCCCGTAAGGCAATCGGCTCGGCGGACGGCAACGACCAGCTTGCACGCGCGTACCGTCTGGCAGCATCGATCTGTGAGGATATCGGAGACTCCATGCTTTCGGAGGAAATCAATCTCCTGAATCAGGGCATTGAACAGCTCCCCGATGGATATTACAACGCGCTGGCCGGACAGCTGGCGTCCGCATATATTCGTCAGGCGGAAGCGACCGGGAATCCCGGCTATCAAAAAGATGCCTTGCGAACCTATCAGCAGCTGGAGAAAAACGGAAACACCACGCTGGAAGTCCGGCTGAATATCGCAATGTTGCAATATCAGCTACATGATTTCTCCAAAGCGATGGAGATGCTTCAGGCACTGAAAAAAGATTACCCCAAGGACTACCGGGTGTATAAATGGCTCGCCTTTGTTCAGGGCGAACTTGATTTGCAGAACGGAGCATCCTACACGAAAACGCTGGGATATTACGAAACGGCTGCTGAACTCTATCGTGCAGAGCAGGCATCTGGCGTGTATGACCCGCAGATGGATGAGCTGGACCGCATGGCACGGAACAACTGGCAGTAAAAGAGGTGGAGAAAATGACGGTTGGACAAATCATGGTGGTGTGTGGTATCTGTCTGGTGCTGGTTGCTGTTTTATTGGCCGTGGTCGGGAGCGTTCTGCTGCACAAAAAGAAGAAAATGGTTCTTCTTGAAATCGAACACGAATACCGCTGAGAAAGCAGGAAAAGGAACATGAAATATTGTGCCGCATATTATTCCGATATCGGAATACAGAAGGAAACGAATCAGGATTCTCTCCTTCTGGTGCAACGAGGTCAGACTCAGGACGATGAAGCTGTCCTCGCAGTGATCTGCGACGGCGTAGGTGGACTGAAAATGGGCGAGCGGAGCAGCGCAGCGGTCGTGACAGCCTTCCGGGACTGGTTCGATGAGCGTGTCGAGGAACTATATGAACAGGAAGAACCGGAGACGGAGCTGTTCGATGACTGGGACAATCTTATCCAATCGCTTCATATCCGGTTGAAAGACAACTCCGAAAAGGCCGGATTCCGCAGCGGAACGACAGTGGAAGCTGTTCTTTTTATGAAAGGTCGGTATTACATCTGCCATGTCGGAGATTGCCGGACATATATCATTTCGGATACCCTCACGCAACTTACGACAGATCATACCATCGTCCAGCGTGAACTTACCGAAGGAAAACTGACACCGGAACAAGCCCGGAAAGATTCGAGACAAAGCCTCCTGCTTCAGTGCGTGGGAGCGGGCAAAGATGTGAAACCGGATTATCTTTCCGGTGAGGTTCTGCCGCACCGGACGTTTCTGATCTGCTGCGACGGGTTTCGCCGCAAGGTGACAGAGGCTGAAATAAAAAAGAGCTGCAGGTATTCTTCCAAGGAAAAAAAGTTACATGAGGCTCTGGAAGAAACAGCACAGCTCTGCATGAAACGAAAAGAGACGGACAATATCACAGGCATCCTTATCAGCGCGGTCGGAGAGAAAAAAGGTCTTTTCCCATTATGGAAAAAGGCTACGCAGACTGCGGGGAAAAAGGTAATAAAGGATATCTTGCTGGAACACTCTACTCCGGCGGATAAAATATTGTAAAACAAAGGAGACATTATTATGGAGGACAACAGAAAATTTGCAACATTCTTTGCGGATGCCCCCAAGGGTAAAAAAATTGGAGCGGTTCTTTCGTGGATTGCAACGGTGATTTTGCTTGTGGCACTTTTTGTGCCGGGGTATCAGCTGAGATACCAGATGAAAACGGAAAAGGGGACCTTTAAGGATATCCCTGCAACCATGACTTCTGAGCTTAAACAGATGAAAGAAGCAGCAAAGCTGAATTTTCAGTTCGGTGCGGGCACTACCTCCGATAAGATCGATGAATTCGTTGAAAAAGGCAGTACGAGTGTATTTTCCTATCTTGTCAGTCCCGATTTGCAGAAGGCAAGGCTGGTAAATCTTGAAACCATGAGTGATGCCTCGGATGATATCTCTAAAATTTGCGTGGCACTGTTGGTACTGTTCTTCGTGCTGGTCGTCGCAGCGGCTATTGCTAGTGTGTTCACGATAAGCTGGTGCGCACTGGTGGCGAACCTGATTGGCATCATCGAGTTGCTGGCAGTGTACTTCTTTGTGTTTGCGGGTAAATTTTCCATCGATCCGACGGACACTTCGATAACCAGCCGTGTTGCCCCTGCACTGACTATGATTCTGATTGTGCTCCTCGTACTGGCCGCAATCATGTCCGTGGCTTCCGTGATCGTTAGCTATGCGGTGCATGAAGACGAGGAAGCGTTCGTGGACGACTGGAACAGCAACGATCCGAGTCGGGATGCCGAGACGAATCTGGTCGATGACGGCAATGCCACAACCGTGCCGGCAACGGACAACTCGATGACAGTCGTGGCCTCTTTGATCCAGATGAACACGAACCGGAGTTTTGCAATCTACAATAACACAGAGGTTGTGATCGGCAAGGGTTCTCAGGCAAACATCATCGTCTCCAACCCGATCATCAGCCGTGCCCATGCGAAGATTAGCTGCCGCAATGGTGTCTGCACCATTCAGGACCTTGGCTCCAAAAATGGCACGTTCGTGGGCGACGAGCAAATTCTGGGCAGCAATACAGTGACGCTGGCGAATGGTATGTATATCACGCTCGGAAACGAAATCTTCCAGTTCAAAAACTGAGCCGGGAAAGTATTAGGACGGGGTGAGATAAAAGATGGCGGGTCTGGAAGAAAAACTTTGTCCCGTTTGCTTTCAGGAAGCGATGGAGCATGGGGAGTGTCGGAACTGCGGGTATCATGCAGAAGAATCTTCTGCAGTGAAAGACTATCTGGCACCGTTCACCATTCTGAAAGAAAAATACCTGTTGGGCAAGAGTTTGGGACAGGGCGGTTTCGGAATTACGTATCTTGCTGAGAATATGCAGAGCGGCCTACGCTGCTGCATCAAAGAGTACTTCCCGTCCGGTCTGCTTCAGGGGAGGACACCAGATGGTGCCCTCATCCTGGCAGATGAAGAAAACCGGCCTGAGTATGAAGAGGGAAAGCAGCAGTTCATTGAAGAAGCATGCGCCCTTCAGGAGCTTCGAGAAAATATCTCTGTCGTTGACATTCTGGATTTTTTTGAAGAAAACGGGACGGCATATTTTGCAATGGAGCTGATTGAGGGTTGCAATCTGCGGGTGTTCCGAAAAAATCATAATCCGAAGCAGACGCTCAAGATGGCACTCCAGATGCTGTTCCTGCTCGGAAGTTCACTGGCAGAAGTCCATCGTTTCGGCATGATCCACGGGGATATCAGCCCGGAAAATATCCTTATCACACAGGACGGTGAAATAAAGCTCATCGATTTCGGCGCGGCACGCTCGTTCCGTCAGGGGAGCGATAATAAAGAAAGAAAAATTTACCTGAAGCCGAACTACGCCCCTTACGAGCAGTATACGCAGAAACCGTGTCAGGGACCGTGGACGGACATTTACGCACTGGCCGCAACTTTCTACTTTATCGTGTCAGGGCGCAAGATGCTGGACGCACTGAGCCGTGCGAAAGGAGCCTCCTATCCCCCGTTGCACGAGCTGTGTCCCGCTGTCTCCCGACAGCTGTCGGACGTGATTGACAAGGCGTTGGCGTTCGACTACCACGACCGTTATCGCAGGATGCTTGATTTTCTGGATGCACTGGAACAGGTCGTCCGGCCGGAGGACTACGACATCGATTTGGGGGCACTGATGCCGAAATCAAAGGCATCGAAGCAGGCGGAAATTCATGTCGAGACTTCCGACGACTCGGAGAAGATGTGTCAGGTTGAGGAGCAGAATATGCCAGAGCCGAAGCGCCTGGCCGCATTCTTCCATCCGAAAAAACGCAGGCTGGCATATCTGGAGCTGACGATGCGGAAATCGGGTGGTCACATTTCCAGACGGCGGTGGATAATCGAGCCGAATCGCACGGTGAAGGTCGGGCGTTTGGCGACGAGCGACGTGATGATGCCAGCGGATAACCAGATCAGCCGGAATCACTGCGAGGTGTTTTACAACGAGCCCAAGCGGGAATTTATCGTCAGGGACCTGTCCAAATATGGCACCTATCTGGCGGACGGAAAGCCAATGGAAAAAGAAAAATCGTATACACTGAAAGATGGCGATATTTTTTGTGTCGTGTCGCCCGAGTACACATTCAAGGTGGTGATTGAAACGTGATGTCCCTGTTCAAGCGAAAAAAGGCAGGCGAGGAAGCCAATACCATTCCCGAAGCGATGGATGATATCACACAGACTCTTCTGATACCCGTAAAAGACGAAGGAGAAAAAACGATGTGTGCCGATGCCTATGAGACGAGTCAGGCGGAGATCGCCAGCTATACGTCGATTGGAACCCGGAAAAGCCAGCAGGATTCGATATGCTTTGATTTTGGGGATTTCTGCACAGTCTGCGCTGTGTGTGACGGTATGGGCGGGCTTACCGGGGGCGAACGTGCCAGCGCTTTGGCGGCGCATGGGGTAACGAGATACCTGCTGGAACACGCTCAGGCGGAAGATATTCCTACGGAGATGGGACGCGCAGCACTACGACTGAACGAGGAAGTCAAGAATCTCCGGGACCCGGCCAACCAGAAAATCGAAGCGGGGACGACTCTGACGACAGTGTTTCTCCGTAACGGGAAGCTGTTCTGGTGCAGTATAGGAGACAGCCATATTTACCTGTATAGAGATGGTACGCTAGAGCAGTTGAACATCGATCACAATTTTGGTGCCCAGCTTGACCAAATGGCACTGGAGGGCAGCATAACACAGGATGAGGCACTGCATCATCCGCAGCGTGCTGCTCTGACAAGCTATCTTGGGATTTCGGAGCTGACATTGATCAGCGGAAACCGGATGCCGTTCCAGCTTCGGAAGGGAGATGTGCTCATTCAATGCACGGACGGGCTGTACCGCTATCTGCCGGACAGCACTATGTGCAGAATTTTGGCCGTGACGGGAAATCTGAAACAGGCGGCGGAACAGATGGTCAAAACGGCACTTGCTGTTCCCGGAGGGCACGATAATACGTCGGTTCTATTGGCAAGATATAAAGGCTGAGATCGGAAAATTATAGAAAGAAAGGGGTGCAATAAAAAAACTGGAAGAAGGCACAAAATAAAAGGAGTGTTGCTTTATGGCAAACAGCAAACTTCAGATGCCCGCTAATTATATGGCACTGAACGAAAGTGAAATGTCTTGTGTTGAGGGCGGCGGTATCATTTCTCAGGTCTGCTATGCTTTCGGACGTATGTTCCGTAGCACCTACTACGATAAATGGGAAAGCGAATCCAAAACGCTTGAGCAGTCCCATGGTGCTGTCGTTTCCAAGAAAAACGGTGTATATACTTACTCCGATGGTTATACCCACACAATGTCTGGTGGCAGCAACTGGGGCTTTACCAGTCTCGGTGACTTCTTCTATGGAATCGGCGATCTGTTCGCTGCATTCTATCTGTAAATTCTGAGCTTCTGCGAAGCATCGCAGAGCTTTAACTTATGGCATTCTTCCAGTTTTTTTATTGCATCACAAATTTCGATAACTCAAGCAAAGGAATATCATTATGAAGAAATCTACTGCGAATCATATGCACAGAAAGCGCCGTAAGAACAACCTGACATGGCTCTTTGCTCTGCTTGGCATTCTTGTACTGTTTCTGGGAACGATTTTGGCTTTTTTGATTTTCAGCAATTTGTCGTCTAAGCCCACTGAAACTGTTCAAGAAGTCTCTGCGGTGAATGTAGAAAAAGACATCCCTGAAACGGACATGGGTGATCTGATTTATCACGAACCGGCAGCAGAAAATGTTGTAATGCAGGGCGGTTTTGGATATGTTAACAACGAGCTTCTGGTCACATTGGACAGCTCCGACAGTCTTTCTGCACTGAAAGACTATCTGCGGACGATTGGCGGTGAGGTCGTTGGTGAAATCCCTGTCACTGCGGATTACCAGATTCTTCTCCCTGCTGCGCATACGCAGGAAGAACTGGAGCAGATGATTGAACAGCTCAAAGCACTCCCCTATGTGAGACGTTCTTCTCTGAATTATGCATTTGAGCTGGAAAATGACGCAATTTCGGGTTCTTCGGCGTATTATCCAAATGATAAAAAATGGGACGATTGGAGCGGAAATTCTGGAAACAACTGGAACATGAAGGCCATTGATGCGCCGGGTGCATGGGTATACCGTAATCAAATGCAGCCGGTCAATGTTGGCGTGATAGACGGCATTTTTTACCCATACCATGAGGATCTAAAAGATGTCTTTCAAGAAATGCCGCTTGGAAATGCTTCCGCTATGATGAATCAAGGCTTGAGTATATGGAAAGGAAAGTGGTCAGGCAAAGGGCATGCAACGCATGTTTCCGGAATTATTGGTGCGGATTTTGATAATGGAAAAGGTATTTGCGGTGTGGCTCCAAATGCAAAACTATACGGAGTGGATTGGTCTGACTCACCATTATATCGTACCATTGATAAGAAAAAACCAACCTTTGGAGATGGAAGTAATCTGTATTGCATGAAAATTGCAATGTTATATCTTGTTGTTGAAAAACAATGTCAGGTAATCAATATATCACAAAGTGCATTTGGAGTAGAAGTAAGGTGCAACGCAAGCAACAATAATGATGATGCTATTAATGTTATAAATAAATTTAATGAAGAATTTGCATCATTTTTGAAATATGTCCGAGAACTTTCAAAGATGGAATTTATCATTTGCAAATGCGCAAATAATGATAACAACCATGATCTGTTTTTTTCAAAAGATGCAGATGATGATTTCAATCTTCCATATATTTTGTATAGTGACTATTTGAAATATATGAATGGTGAGTTCGATAGTACGGACGATGAAACGAAAAAATATTGGGATGAAAAGTTCAAACGATATGCTGGAAGGATTTCTAAAGAAAATTGTAAAACTCACAGTGTAAACGCACAGTGGGATATGATTAGCGGTATTACAGATCCGGAAATCGAGGATATGATTATTGTTGTTGGTGCGGCACAGAATACAGGAAAGCATTCATCTTGGGGAAAATGTAAGCATACCGGTTATGAAGTAACAGCTTACAGCAACCGGGGAAGCAGAGTGGATGTGCTTGCGCCAGGAGGAGAGAAGACTATTGACGGAATACCTGATGCGTCCATCTATAGCACAGTTCCTTATGGAAATGGCTATGATGGCCTTGTTGGTACTTCCATGGCGTGCCCTCACGTTGCTGGTGTTGCTGCAATGATTTTTGGCATTGATCCTACCTTTACCGCCAAAGAAGTGAAGGATATTATAATAAGCACTGCAACAGGAAGTTATGGAAGTGTTAAGGAACAATATCCGTTGTTAAACGCGCGTTTGGCGGTGGAAAAGGCAATCAAACTGAGTAATGAGAAAGCCAAAGGTCAAACTGGGGATGATTTGCCATTTGAACCAAGTGGCGAGCACCAGTACAGAATTTTCTATGATGCGCTTACATGGGAAGAAGCAAAAGCGGCCTGTGAAGCCAAAGGCGGACACCTTGCAACAATTACTTCAGAAGAAGAACAACAGAAGTTGAATCTCTATAATGCTGGAAACCACAAACTCTGGATCGGCGGCTATAAAAACACGGAGGGGCAATGGTGTTGGGTGACAGGCGAACCATGGGAATATGAGAACTGGGGCGACGGTGAACCTAATAATTCCAGTAATGTCGTTGCGGGAGAAAGCTGTGTTGCCATGTGGCCGGAAAAATGGAACGACCTTGCGAATAGTAATGTTTATGAGCAAAGCGGATACATTTGCGAATGGGAAGCATCCGATGTGGCCGAGGAAACACAGGTCGAAGGTTACACAGGACACCTCTATGAGTTCTATACATTGCCCGAATCGGAGTGGGAGTCCGGCCCAATCACATGGCAGCAAGCAGAGAGACGCTGCGAGTGGAAAGGCGGTCATCTGGCGGTCATTGAATCGTCAACGGAAAATTTTCTTCTCTACAGTGCAATGAAAGCAAAAGGGTACGAGAATGCCTACTTTGGTTACAGCGATAAAAGCTCTGAAGGAAACTGGAAATGGGTCAATGGAACCAGCACCGCTTATACAAATTGGCATTCTGGTGAGCCGAACAATCAGGATGGTATTGAGCACTATGCAATGTTCTATGAAAATTTTCAGGATGGGACATGGAATGATGCAGATGGAATAATTGATGCCGGATGTGCCTACATCTGCGAATGGGACGACCCTACAGATAAAATATCCCAAGGAGATAGCTTTACAGATCAGCAGCTGCGAATCATTGCAAAAGATTTGGGTGTTCCGGATGACCTTAATGTAGAGATTCGTCAATCGCCGAAAGCATATTGGGAGTCTGCTGGCCTTTGGGATATTTATGTTGAGATAACTCATAACGGAAAACTAGTGGCATCGGGAAGCTTCGATGTTGAAACGGGAGAGATGGGACGCAACATTTATATCTATACTCCCGTCTGATACTCTTTTTCTTCAAAGCTTCTGCAAGCAGTGCAAGCTGGTACCAACTTGCAATTTTTGAATCTGATTTCTAAAAATCAAATTCAAAATGCTTGTTGGGCTGTGCCCAAACCCCTTGCGTTCTGCATCCGACGGATGCAGGCTGCGCATTTTTGCAAAATGCTTTTTAATCTGAGTGCCGATGCCTGTGGTGTCGGCACTTTTTGCACAGATGGATTTCCGGAAGCAGAAAATAGTGCTATGCAGCACATCCGGGATTGTGCTATACTTGATTTACATAAACTTGTTTGTCCTAAAAAGTTGGAGGTGTTCATGGCAACACGAACCATTTGTTTTCCCATATCCGGCTATCCCTATTGCAGAGAACAGCCGGTGACATTCACATGGATAAAAGGCAGCAAGCGGCAGAATATCCGTGCCGTCCATGATGCCGTCCATACAACAGACCCGGATGTTTCGATTCTGGAAGTCAGCTCTGCATCCGTTCAGCCGGAGGGTGAAGGTGTTTCTTCTCTGCGGCTTTTGCTGCATCTGGATTCTGTTGCGCAGGATGTACCCATCAGCACGGTTTTTGAAGCCACCAAAGTGTTTGAACATGGTGGGCCATTCGCTGACCTTCTGACCTGTGAGCCACCCAAAGTCCATAAGGACACTCGGCTGCGAACCAGTGGAGAGCTGCTGCGCTACTCTCTGGAAGAAAGTGAGTATCCGACAGAGCCGTACCCGGATTCGTTCTTTGAGTGGCTCTATTGCCGTGCGTTGAAGCAGTCCCCGGAAAAGGCTGCGCAGCTGAGCAGATATAATGCCTTTTCTGATATTGCTGCCGCAGCGGATTCAAAAAAGTATTATGGCGATTCCTCGCGAGCAGTTGCAATCTATGTAGGACTTGCAGCGGCAGGAAAACTTCCGTGCATCGATTCCTATGAATCATTCATTGCGGAAGTTTACACGGAGCCAAAACCTCTGCCTAAATCCGGAAAATCTGAGGTTGCTTCAGAAACGACACCCGAAGTTTCTGCACCAGCAAAAGAGATTCCGGTAGACGAATCGCCGCAGTCCGATAATGCAAATGCGGAAGTGATTCCGGACATTGCGCAGATGGAGCATATCCTTGAGCTGCCCAAAGTGACCTGCCTGCTTCTCTCTTTGGCAAAAAATGCTGGTCTTTCTGCAAATAATTCCAGTGAGCTGGCGTATAAGGGAAAGGAATTCCTTCTTGACACTTATCAGAAAGCACTGAAAAACAAAACGCTCCAAATCAATATCCAGAAGAACAAAATTACATTTCCGATGGAGGAGCATGACAGCGGATTTCATGCAGTCGGTATGTTGACCCGTTCGCCTGCTTGGGAATACGGATGGAAGTTTAACTATCTGACTGAGAATACATCCGGTGCAGAAAAGTCCGAAGTTAAAGAAAAAATCCCTCCGAAGCCTTTGACCGCATTGGAACATCTGGAACGCTGTGGGTATAAAATCGTTCAGCAGGTCGTACCGAAAAAACTTCCGCCGATTGCCGTTCAGCGGATGGCATGGAAAACAGGCGAAGCTCTTTGCGACCCGGTAGTGGTGGATTTCTTGCAGTTTATTCGGACACATATGCAGAGTGACGGCTCTTTTTCGTTCCGTATCCCAAAGGGTACTTCCAAGAATTCGTTTGCCACACTTTCGGAAATCGCTCAGACGTGGGATAAAATGGGACTTTTTGCATCCATTGTGATCTATCCGCAGAATATCGTCTATGAGCTTGCGCAAAATGAGACTGTCCGGCATTTCCTGAGCGGGAAGTGGCTGGAACTTTTTGTGGAGCATCAGGTTCAGCAGATTTTGAATCGCTATCAGGAGGAGCAGGGTGCAGAAGTTTCGCTTTGCTCCAATGTGATTCTTTCAGAAGCGGCATCCGCAGGGAGCACGCATGAACTGGATGTTGCGTTTTCCATCAACGGAAAATTCTTCTGGGTGGAAGCCAAATCGTCCAGCCGAAGTATTGATTATGGAAAATACGCTTCTCTATGCGAAAAGCTGAAAGTAACCTCCGACCGACTGCTTTTGGTCAACAGTGATTTGTCCGTGGAAGAGTGCGAAGGTGTTTCTTATTTCTGGAATTACCGAGTTGCAAATTGTGCAACGATCACGCAGGAACTGGAAAACATGATTGCCAAACAAATTGAAAGCGCCGGAAATGCTGCTCTGAGTATAGACTGAGTAATAAGCAAAAAAGGCCCCGAGAACCTTGCCGGATAAGCGGCAAAGTTCTCAGGGTCGTATTGTTTATCTGGAATGTTCGGTTTGCTTTGGATCCTTTTCCTCATCAAAGAAAAGCTCGATATTTTTCTGCGCTTGAAGAAGCTCCTGCATCTCATCGCGCGCCTTGCGGTAGTCCGGGTAGCGTGCTTTCTTTTCTGTCAGCAGTTTGGAATATTCCGCATCCAACTCCTTAATCTTGGGGAGCGTTTTCAAATTGGATTCATCAAACGCCGCTTTCGCCGCCTTGTGCAGCGTGATTTCTGTGCAGTGCTCTTCCAAAAACTTTTTGCTGTACCCAGCTTTACGGTAGGCATCATACACAGGTCGAGTCTTGGCATAGTTGATGATGTGTGCTTTCAGCACTGCGATTTCTGCCAGCCGCTTCTCAGAGGTTTTGATGGAATCGCCCAGTTCGTGATAGCGAGAAAGTGCAGCATCCGCACATTCCTTTAGCTCGTCTGCGCTGCTGATTTTCTGCTGTTGCAGAAAAATCAGCGTTTTGGACATCTCTTTCAGGTTGTGCTTCTTCGCCCAACGCTCGTATCCACCGCCCTTGCCCTCGGCAAGTTTCGCTTGAATGTCCACCAGCAACTGAAATGTCTGTTCCTTTGGTGGCTGTTTCTGATGGGGATGATGCTTTGCCCTACCAGCCAACACCGCCTTGATTTCTTCCTCACTGTACCCAGCACCCAGTGTCTTGAAACGGATAAAGCGCTTCTGCCGTGCGCCCTTGACGGAAGTGTATTTGCCGCGTTTGATTTCATAGCCCTGCTGTTCCAGCTTTTGCAAAAATTCTTCGTAGTCGGTGGGTTCCTGCTGCAAAATTTCATCGATGATACCGCACAGCCGGTCGCGGTTGCTTTCCCTTGGCGGGTAAGTGATGCGCTTCTGCCGCTCCCGGTAAGGCTTCTTTTCGATTACGGAAAGCTGATGTTCCAGACAGATCAGATCGCTCAATCGCTGCACTGCCAGACCGGAAAAGAAAAAATCCCGAAATTTCCGGGTGCCGTCCAGTGCAGTGGAATTGTAGATGATATGGTTGTGGATGTGTTCCCGATCGGTATGCGTTGCAACGATAAAAGCGTGTTTGCCTTTCAGAAACCGGGAGGCCAACTCATAACCGATGCGGTTTGCTTCTTCAGCCGTAATTTCACCGGGCCGGAAAGATTGCCGTATCTGATAGGCGATAATGTTACTTTTTTGGCTGCGCCCGGTGGCCTGCTCGTACAGCTTTTTTGTGAGCATGAACTCCTCGTCCACAGTAAGCGGGCTGCATTGATAGCTGCTGACAAGTTCGCCTTTTTCAGTCTTGTCAGGATTCTGTGCATAGTTGGTGCGGTCTTTCAGGCAGGCGGCAATAGATTTTCCTTTGTGCTGATGCAGTGCGATCAGACGAGTAGCAGCCAGAGCAGATCACCTCCTAAATGAAAAAGCCGCCCGAAGGCGGCAAGAAGATTCAAAATCAAATCAGGTCCCGGAGCCAACCGCTGAATTTCTCAACGCCCTCCACCATTGCAGTTGCGCCGACAAAAAGGACAAAGCAGAGAAATTCGGCAACCAGCAGAATCAGAAATTGATCCCAAGTCTGGCGGTAGACGGTGTAGATGCCGCAGCCAAAGATATACAGCATCAACGGCGCGACAACATAGCTGGACAGAGTAAGCAGCCACTTTGCCATCAGAGCCAGAAAAGCCACGAACAGAGAGATCGGGGCAAGTATCATCTTGAATAAAAACCTCATATCAAACACCAGCCTTTCTTTTTCGCCCCTATTATAAAGGTATCGCCCCTTGCCTTGCAAGGATGTCAACCGTTATGTAAACCCGCAGCCTCCTACTGCGGGAAATTTTTTAGAGTTCGGTGAGTTTGGCGAGAAGTTGCTTGCCAATAGCTATCAGCTCATCCAACCGACTACGCAAGTCCTCTAAATCGGCGGCATAGAACTGCCCGCTTTCATTGGCCCGTTTCGCCACCTGATTCAGGTTGTTGCTGCAATTCTGAAGAAGGTACGCCATCCGACGCAGCTGTGGTAAATCAAGATTCAGGCAGTAACCATCCAGAGCCATTTTTCGCAGATAAGAGCCAATGCTCAAAATACCGCAACTTTCCATCTTCTGACGAATGCGTTCCAGTTCGACTTTGCTGACCCGGAAATGGAGCTGCTGGTCGCGACGGTCGTTCACCGGGCATCACCATCCTTATCCAAGTAAGATTTGAATGGTCGGACAGGCTCCACTTTATCAGCCTTTTCTTCCAGAGCTGCCAGCACAGAGGGGCGGGCATCCGGCTTTTCTTCCGCTTCGGGTTCTGTCCGGCTGGACTGATGCTCCATGTTCAACAGCGCATCCAATTCTGCAAGGCGGGCAGACTTGGTTTGCAGTTCTTCCTCCTGCGCAAACGGCTTGGCGATTTCAACCTCTGCAGCCTGCTTCTGCTGTTCCAGAGAATCCAGTGCGGCCTCAGCATCGGCAATGCGGTCGGCAAAATTGCCGATGGCATTGTCCAGACGGACGATGTTGCCGCGAGGGTCATCGCCCAGCGGTACCGGATAACTCAGCTCGCCGCGGAGAACGATTTGATGCTCATTCTTGAAACTGTCAAAGCGAATGTTCAGCTCAAAGCCGCGATAGGTGCCCAGCAGCATCATATCCGCATTCGGCATCTCCTTGCAGGCGAGCATCAGCCGCTCACCAGCTGCTTTTTTCTCATCGAACACCATGCCCTTGATCGTCATGCCGCAGAAGTTCTCCTTATCCTGCGGGTGTGCGTCTGCGATTTGGGCATCGTTTTTCAGAGCCGCAATACGGTTCTTCGCTTTCTGAATTTCCTCCGGGTAATGCTTGAGCAGCTTATCTTCCAGACGATATTTTTGGTTCTGGTAATCCGAGCGCAGCACCTTGAGCCTTGCTACCTGCACATCCAGATCCATCTTTTCCCGGATGCGCGGGTCGCCTGCGCATAGGGCCTTGACCTCGGCATACGAAAGAGCCTGCTCATCCACATCATCACAGGAGCGCATCGGAGATTTGCTCGTCATGATCTGCGAAATAAACTTCTGCTTGTTTTCCAGCGTTTGCCAGAGGTAGGCGTCGAATGTCCCCTCCGTGACGTAATTATAGACGTAAACTTGTTTGTTTTTGTTGCCCTGACGGATGATTCGGCCGTTGCGTTGGGTCATATCGGACGGTCGCCAGCCTACATCCAGATGATGCACGGCCACCAGCAGGGTCTGGACATTGGTGCCTGCGCCCATCTTTGCAGTGCTGCCCAGCAGGACACGCACCTTGCCGCTGCGGACTTTGGAGAACAAATCCGCTTTCTTACCTTCAGTATCAGCGTTGTGGATGAACTCGACCTCCGATTCCGGCACCCCGGCGGCAAGCAGCTTTGTGCGAATATCATCGTAGACATTGAACGAGCCGTCTCCCTTGGGCGTGGACATATCGCAGAAAATCAGCTGCGTCAGATTATCCTCTTTGGTTTCGTTCCAGATACGCAGAACATTGTCGACACAGGCATTCAGCTTGCTGTCCGGGTCATCCGGGGTGAGCGGATTCATCAGCCGCTGGTCAAGGCCGATTTTACGTCCGTCCGAGGTGATCTTCAGCATATTGTCCACCGAGGGGTCAACCGCACCGCTATGCACCTCAGCAGCACGTTCGCTCAGGGATTTCACCATGTCCTGCTGGATTTCCGAGGGTTTGACCACGACAGTTTCAAACTTGGCTTCCGGAACAGGCAGATGCAACTGGTCGGAAGTCTTGATGTCCGCTGCCTCCTTGAACATATTCATCAGCTCCGGCAGGTTAAAGAACTTGGCAAAACGTGTGCGCGCACGGTAGCCGGTTCCTTCCGGCGCAAGCTCAATGGCCGTGGTGGTCTCGCCAAACGTAGAAGCCCATGCATCAAAGTGGGGCAGTTGTTTCTGCTGGAGAGTGCTGTACTGCAAATAGCGCATCAGTGTGTACATTTCCGTCATGGAGTTGCTGATGGGCGTTCCTGTTGCGAAAATCACGCCGCGCCCGCCAGTCACTTCATCCAGATAACGACACTTGCCGAACATATCGCTGGACTTCTGTGCTTCGGAGGTAGAAAGGCCAGCAACATTGCGCATCTTGGTGTAAAGATATAGGTTCTTGTAGTTCTGGCTCTCGTCCACAAATAACCTATCTACGCCTAATTGTTCAAATGTGACCACATCATCCTTGCGGTCGGTGGACTGTAGCTTTTTCAGTTTCACCTCCAGTGTTTTCCGTGTCTTTTCCATCTGTTTCACGGTAAAATGCTCACCGGACTGTTCCTTGGCCTCTGCAATGGCTTTTTCGATTTCCTCGATCTGATCTTCGATGATCCGTGCCTGCCGTTCCGCAGAAAGAGGGATTTTCTCAAACTGCGAGTGGCCGATAATGACGGCATCGTAGTCGCCGGTTGCGATGCGGGCGCAAAAACGCTTTCGATTGGCGGGTTCAAAGTCTTTCTTGCTGGTAACGAGCAGCTTTGCATTGGGGTATAGCCGCAGGAACTCGCTGGCCCACTGCTCGGTCAGATGGTTGGGTACCACGAACAGGCTTTTCTGACACAGGCCCAAACGCTTAGATTCCATTGCCGAAGCTGCCATCTCAAAACTTTTGCCGGCACCCACCTCGTGGGCGAGCAGGGTGTTCCCACCATAAAGCACATGAGCAACTGCATTGCGCTGATGTTCCCGCAGATTGATCTCCGGGTTCATACCGACAAAATGGATATGGCTTCCGTCATACTCGCGGGGCCGGGTACTATTGAACAACTCGTTATACTGCTTCACCAGCAGATTCCGCCGCTGCGGGTCTTGCCAAACCCAGCCTGCAAAGGTATCCTTGATGGCCTGCTGCTTCTGCTGGGCAAGCATCGTCTCCTTCTGGTTCAGGACACGCCGCTCTTTACCATCCTCCTCAATGGTATCATAAATGCGGCAGTCCCGCAAATTCAAGGTGTCCTCCAAAATCTTGTAGGCGTTGGCCCGGTGGGTGCCGTAGGTTTCGGTGGACATGATATCATACATTCCGGCGGCAGATTTGTTGCCGATGCGCCATTCGGACGTAAATGGAGAGTAGCGGACTTGGATCAGGTTGTTATAACGGATGCGGTAGGGCGGCTGAAAAGTCTCCACCATAAACTGCTGCACAATGGCGGGATTCAGCCATGTGGCACCCAGTCGGATGTCGATTTCTGATGCTTCAAGGTCCTTCGGCTGCGCTTTGGTCAAAGCCTCCACATTGATCTTGAACTCCGGGTGGCTTTCAGCGGCAAGCTGAGCCATGCGCAGTTTATTCCGCACATTGCCGGAAAGATACTCGTCCGCAGTCTGCCAGCCTGCTTCCGGCTCATCTGCATCCGCAGAAGGGTCTTTGAAAATCACGCCTTGCAGCTCTGTGGTAATACGCTCATAATCGCCGGGAGAGCCGAGAAGTTCCGCCATATAGGGCAGATCAACACGGCCATGTTCTCCAATGGACACTGCCAGTGCTTCGCTGGGGGTGTCCACGCTGGTGACCGTGTGCTCTGGGCGAATCGTTCGCTTGGTGAACATATCCGCCTTGCTTTTGAGCTGTTTATTCTCATCGAGATTTTCCAAAGAGCAGAGCAGATAGTAGGAAGAATCATCCTCAAACAAACGCCCATTTTTGCGGTCGTTGAGCAGACCGTATTTTGCGGTAAAAGCGTCATAAGCTGTGTTCAGCTTTGCTTGGGTTGCCTTAATGTCCTCATCCGGGTAATCGTCCAGCTGCTCCTGAATCAGCTGGTTGACGATCTGCCGCAGTTCCACCATGCCGGTGACACGGGCTTTGGCATTATCGGACAACTCCACCTGCGTCATAATCGAATTTTCTCGGTAGTACACCTCACCGTCCACCACGGTGTAGGAGAAGTTTTTTACATCCGGGTCAGCCGGGAGGACGTGCCTCTCATTTTCCGCATCCGCAATATCTGGTGTTTCCACCTCAGCTTCGGTGTATTGCCCCTCAATATGCTGTACCACCTCGGCAAGCTGGTCGGCAAGGTTTGCGCCCTCGATGGGCGCAACGGTCAGGTCATGACCATACTGGGTGCTTTCCAGCGTAAGCTGCCCCAGCACCATCTCCGGGTGGTCTACGAAATACTGGTTGATGGCAAAACCATCTTCGGTCTTGCCAAGCTGCACCCAGTCCGGCTCGTGGTCGATGGGGCGGTCACGCTTTTGCAAAAAGATAATGTCCGAAACCACTTCGGTGCCTGCATTTGCCTTAAACGCATTGTTGGGCAGACGGATGGCACCCAGCAAATCGGCTCGTTCTGCCATGTGCTTGCGGGCGGTGCTGTCCTTGCTGTCCATGGTATAGCGAGAAGTCACAAACGCCACGATGCCGCCCGGACGCACTTGGTCGATGGTTTTCGCAAAGAAATAATTGTGGATGGAGAATCCCAGTTTGTTGTACGCCTTATCGTTGACCTTGTACTGACCAAAGGGCACGTTGCCCACCGCCAGATCGTAGAAATCACGGCGGTCGGTGGTCTCAAAGCCTGCCACGGTAATGTCGGCCTGCGGATACAGTTTTTTCGCAATGCGCCCGGTGATGCTGTCCAGTTCCACGCCGTACAGCCGACTGTCTGCCATGCTGTCCGGCAGCATTCCAAAGAAGTTGCCCACGCCCATACTAGGTTCCAGAATGTTACCGCTGTGGAAACCCATGCGCTCCACGGCATCGTAGATACTACGGATGACGGTAGGGCTGGTATAGTGGGCGTTCAGGGTGCTGGAACGGGCAGCAGCGTACTCATCCTCGGAGAGCAGCCCCTTCAACTCTGCATATTCCTTTGCCCAACTATCTTTGCCGGGGTCAAAGGCATCCGCCAGACCGCCCCAGCCCACATACTGGGAAAGCACCTGCTGTTCCTCGGCAGTGGCACCTCGGTGCTCCTGTTCCAGCTTGAACAGGGTGCGGATGGCTTCAATGTTCCGGGCATATTTCTGCTTTGCGCCGCCCTCGCCCAGATGGTCGTCCGTGATACGGAAGTTTCCGGCAGGCTCCGGCGCAGGTTCAGCATTCAGGGCTTCATCCAAGGCGGCGGCATCCGGGAAGGTCTGCACTTCGCCGTCAATCACCGTAGAGATGGGCAGTTCGTCTAGTTCCTCATCGGTCAGTTCAGACACATCCGGCTCCTCCTGCCGCAGTGCATTCTCGAACTGCTGCTTGTTGATGACCTCATTGTCCCATGACTGACCGTGCGCACTGGTGTCGATGCGCACATCGGTTTCGCCAACATAGCCGATGGTTCCTTCAATCGTTCTGGTGGGAAGGTCTACTACAACTTCGTCCCCGACCTTATAGCTGACCTCTTTTTCGGGAACCAGATCAATGGCTGCGGCCTGCTGTTCTTCGTACAGTTCTCTGATGTGCGGAAGATGCTCATTGCGGAAAATGGGCAGTCTGTTTTTCGTCAGCTCCATGTCCTGCAAGCTGACGGATTTGAACGTAAAATTAACGTGTTCTACCCGAAAATCTCGGTCATCCAGCTTGATGATGCTGCCGATTGGCAGATAATCCGCTTCCCGGAGATATTTTGTCTGGTGGTGGGAGCCATCTTCGTTCAAGCCAGCCAGATAGACGTTGTTGCCCGCTGCCCACAGCTTTTTAGATTTTGCTGCCCACTGCTCACTCGGAAAACCAGTTACTTTGACTTTGCCAAGCACATTTTCCTGTGACAGAAGATTGGTGCGCAGAATCCGCTCCACAGCAACGGCATCTTTGTCATAGAACAGATAGTTACCGTTCAGTTCAAAGCCCACGAGGGTGTTAGGATACTGTTCTTTCAGAGCAGTGTACTCTGCGGCAACAGTGCCATCCAGCATCGGAAGCTGACGTTCAGCTTCCTGTCTGGCAGTACGCTGCTCTTTTTCCTCATCGGTCAGGTAGCGGTCGGATTGGATCATCAGGTCGATATACTTTTCCACCTGCGCCCATTTCAAGGTGATTTTCTGGTGGTCGGGGTAATGGTCAAATTCCAGACCCTTCCAGTCGTGATTCACAAAGCCCCGGCTTCCGTCCAGAAAATCGTGGGAATGCCCACCAATGCCGTACTCCTTTGCCAACGCCTTGGCACGGAGTTTTCGGTCAGGCTGGGTCTGGTACAGTGCCATAATGCGTTGCTTGCCACCTGCAAACCCAGAACCATGCCGCCGCAGCTCGTTCTCAATTTCAGCCTGCGACAAAACAAAAGCGGAGGACGATTTCTCGCTCTCCGCTCGGTCAATCTTCTCAATTTGCTGGGCTTCGGTGGGAAGGACGGCATCCAGAAAACTTAGCTGTAGATCAGCTCCGTCAGCACCAGTTCCTCTGCCTGTGCTTTCAGGCTGTTCATGTGCTGCACCCACATCAGTTGATTCTGCGCTTTGTCCGGGGCTGGGTCCTGCTTCAGAAGCTGCGCCATGGTCTGCTGCATCCGGCTTTCTGCCGTCTGCTCCACCTCCATCAGGTGCGGGTACAGGCTCCCGTTCAGGAGCATCGTGTTGTACAGTGCCGGGTGCTGCTGCCTCAGAAAGCTCAGGCGCATCCTGCTGTACTTGCCCAGCGGGGTCTTCGGCTGATGCAGGGTCAGGTTCGGGAGAAGATAATCCCCGGTCTGCGTGTAACTCAGATTGCTGCTCATATTCATGCTGGCTCCTTTCATTGTTTCGGCGGCGAATGGTTGTTTTTACGGTGCGCTCGATGTTCCG
>ULWC01059960.1_pt1 | contig 24864 bp, 27 predicted proteins | sample 1959931 | NCBI WGS metagenome assembly ULWC01 (sample SAMEA4835801, study PRJEB28245) | human gut metagenome | biome: gut microbiome; material: fecal sample | place: Denmark | collected 2008
CGAGTCCGTCCCGAAGGAAATGGTGCAACAAAAAAGCCGCAACATTCGTTACGGCTTTTTCTGGTGCACCATCGGGGACTCTCCCGCGGGCTAAGGAACGCCGCACTGTGGCGTTCCTTACGGCACTGCGTGCCGCCGCCCTGTTCGAGTATCCCTGACGGTGCACCAGATCGTGCCTTCTTAAAATAGAGCAACAAAAAAACGCCCTACACTTTCGTGTAAGGCATTCTTTGGTGCACCATCAGTGGGCGCGTTAAGAATTCAGTCCTGCGGACTGAATTTAGCGACCAGTCCCCGCGAGACGAACACGAGCGCTTGCGCGAAGTGTGAGTCCGTCCCGGAGGGAATGGTGCGACAAAAAAGCCGCAACATTCGTTGCGGCTTTTCTTGGTGCACCATTCCCATCCAAAAACGAACTAAGTACTTCTTCGAGGGAGACCGGGCGTCCGCCCTCCTGGTAGTTGAAATTCACCACGATGCGGTCATCGAACAGATAGATGGAATTAACAAAACAGTCGATGACCTTTTCCTGATAGGCGATATCCGCCGGGTCGCCGTGGCGGAACTGATCGAACCAGAACAGAATCTGTTCCCGGGTGATGGGCGGCGTTTCGATCTGCTCCTGCAGGATACTGGTTTCCAGCGCTTCACGCTGCTGTTCCAGTTCCTCCATCCGCGACTTGGTGGAAGGCGTCAGGATGCCCTGCTCGATGGCCGCCACCAGATTGTCGATGCGCCGCTTCACCTCTTTCAGTTCTGCCTGCAAAACCGGCAGGCGGGTGTTTTCCTTGCTCTGGTATTCCAGCAGCTTGTCCGCTAGCAGGTCGATGACCCGGTCATTCAGCACCTTTTCCAGTGCGGTCTTAACCACAAACTGCTCCAGCGGCTCCTTGCGCACTGGCTTCAGGCTGCAAGCTTCCTTGCCGCTGCGTTTGCGGGTGCCGCATTTATAGTAACAGTGGACCGTGCCTGTGTGGCTTCTGCCGCTCTCCCCTGCCATCATGGTACCGCACTTGCCGCAGAACAGCTTGGTGGTAAGCAGATAGTGGACATCTGCCTTGTTGTGGGCCGGTGCCTGACGGTGAATCTCGCACCGGCGCTGGACCGCATCGAAACACTCCGGGTCGATGATGGCCGGTATAGCATCCGGGATGACGGTATCCTTATATCGGTATTCGCCCAGATACCGGCGGTTCTTGAGCAGCGTCTGGAAGCTGTTCTTGGTGAACCGGTTGCCCCGGCTGTTGCGGATGCCCCGGGCGTTCAGCGATTCGATGATGCTGCGAATGCTCTCCCCTGCCGCGTACCGCTGGAACGCTTCCTGCACCACCGGTGCGGTGGTTGGGTCGATCTGATAGTGATGCTCGCTGTCGATGCGATAGCCCAGCGGCACCGGACCGCCGTTGAACTTGGCTTTGAGGGCGTTCTCCTTGTGGCCGCGGCTGACCTTCTCAGCCAACTCCGCCGAATAGTACTCGGCCATTCCTTCCAGCAGGCTTTCCAGCATGATGCCTTCCGGCGTGTTGGAGATGGGTTCCGTCACCGACACCACATGGACCCGGTTGTTTTTGAGGATGCGCTTATAATGGGCCGAATCGTACCGGTTGCGGGAAAAGCGGTCCAGTTTCCACACCAATACCGCCTCAAAGGTGTGGGTGGCGCTGTCGTGGATCATCTGCTGGAACTGCGGGCGGCTGTCGGTCTTGGCGGACAGTGCCCTGTCAATGTAGGTCCGCACCACAGTGATGCCGTTCTGGTCGGCATACTCCTTGCATTCCCGCAGCTGGCCTTCGATGGATTCCTCCCGCTGGTTGTCGCTGCTGTAACGGGCATAGATCACGGCATTCATGGCGTGCACCTCCTTACTTGTGCTTCTCCTCTTCTCCCATATTGAGAATCATCTGTTTCAGGCGGCGGTTCAGCTCGCTGCCCGGCGTGAAGCAAGCCTCCACAAACTCACTCCAATCCGGTTTGCACTGCACCACTTCCTGCGCTCCCTCTGGCGTAACACAGACATACCGCCCGCGGGGGTCCTCGCACAGACCGAAGATATAGTCCAGGGACACATTAAAATAGGTGGCATACCAGACCAGGATGCGGTAAGGCGCTGCCGCCCGGTCAGTTTCGTAGCGGTTGATGGCAGCCTGATTGGTGTCGGCCAGTGCCGCCAGCTGGGCCTGGGTCAGCCCCGCGTCCTTGCGCAGCACGCGCAGTCGGGTGCCTACGGATACATCCATGGAAAGGCCTCCTGCAAAATTCGTTAATTCAAGTATAATCGAATTAAAGATTTTCCGCAAGTATTTTGTTCCGCTATACACAGAAGCTACTTTTTACTCCACATCTCTCACTGTCGTGATAGCCAGCGCTGCCGCCAAGCACAAGGCGGTAACACCTGCGCCATAACCAACAGCCTGCCAAGGAATCGGATGCCCCCCGCCCAGAGCCAGCCAATAGGGCATAGGTGTTGCATAAAACAATAGCGCAGACAAGGGAGAAACTGCCGCCGGATCCGGGGCAGAAACGCTCACAATGACTCCAGCCAGAGTCACCACAAAGCAGAAAGTAGCCCCCGCCAATTCACTGCCGCAAAGTCGGCATACCAGCCAAACCGCCGCATAGCTTGCCTGCAAAATCCAGGCGCTCTGCATCCAGAAAAACGCCGTGCGTCCCGGCTGGGAGAGGGATCCCGTGACAACCGACAGCAGGAAATACAACACCATGTACCACCCTTGGAGCATAATCGTTTCCGCCGCAAAACTGCCAACCATATATCGGACCCGGCTTACGCCATAGGCGACCGCCAACCGGGCAGCGCCCGCTGTTTTGTTCTGGTGGAATGCCATCACCGCCACGAGAATGACTGCAATCCACGCAAGGATGCCCACTGACAGCACCGTGCCGAGAGCAGCATCCGCCGCGCTTCCCACTGGCAACGAACCGCCGGGAAAAATGCCTACCCGCCTGCCGTCTGCCCAAGTAGCGTCCACAATGCGGGATTCACTAACTCCCAGAGCAAACGCCATGCACAGCAGGCCGAACAGAGCCAGCATTCCCGGCAGGCGAGTGCAGCGAAGGGCATACAAAGCTGCGGAGAAAGTGCTGGCCCGGTGCATTCCCTGTCGAGCGGCAGATTTTTCCCTACGCCGCAGGACTGCGTGCGCCTTTCTGGCACTGCGCTGCTTTCCGGCATCCGGACGGTGAAGTGCCATCCATCCCAGCCCTGCAGCCACAGCAAGGGCCACAATCACCCAAGCTACCAATTCGACACAAAACTGCGGCGTGATGTTCAAAGCACACAGCCGGGACCAGTAATAGGTGGGCATAGCCTTAGCCGCCAGTTGTATCAGAAGAGGCTGAGTAGAAAAATCTTCATACTGTACCTGATAAAGCAGCACTCCTGCCAACGGCAGAATACTGGTCACCAGTGCCGCAGCAGCATGGTTTTTCATCCAGAGTGTAAGGACCGACGCCAATGCCAGGAAAGCCCCCAGCACCAGAAGATTTCCCACCGATACTGCGCAGAACAACAGAACTGTTCCGAGCGCGGGCGCAATTCCCATCTGGATGGCTGTGATGGTAATGCAGATTCCGTAAAAGGCCAGCTGCAAAAGCAGGTAGAAACCGCAGACCACCCCGAATTTGGCGCGGTATAGAGTGGACAACCGTCCTCCATGACTGACGAACAATTCATCGGTGCGTGCCCGGCGCTCCGACGCGAATTGCGCCACACACAGATTGACGGGGATCAGCCAGCTGAACACTGTCAGGCTCTGAGAGCTGCGCACCAGCTGCAAGCCGGACCGCCCACTTCCCATCGCCACATCCTTGAAAAATCCGATGGAGTCAAGCGGGTTCAAAAGATCACCCGCCACCATAAAATACATGGTCCCACTGTTGGCAAACCACAGCAGCATCAGAACAAACCCCAGCAAAGCCCATAGCTGTGCTTTTGCATGGAACAGTTTGACTCCTTCCGCTTTAGCCTGCATCGGCATGGCTGTCACCTCCCACCAAGGCCGTGAAATATGCCTCCAGCCCTTCGCTGCGCACTGCCAGTTCCTGCACGTGCAAGCCATTCTCCATTAGCACACCGGAAGCTGTCGCTGCTGCCTCGTTTCCTACCGGGAACAAGCGCAGCCCCTCCACTGTTGCCTGACAGATAGCTTCCGGAAACATCTTGCGGAGGATGTCTACCGCCCGTCGGTCATTGTCGGTACGGACTAACAGATACTTGCTGCAGCGGGCGTCCAGTTCTTCTGCCGTCAGTTGTTCCAGCAGCTGCCCATTATGTAAAATACCGTAGCTTGTCGCAAGCTGGTGCAACTCGCTGAGGATATGACTGGACAGCAGAATCGTCATTCCCTGTTCCCGGTTCAGTTTTTCCAGAAGACGTCGCAGTTCCTGTATCCCCATCGGGTCCAGTCCATTGAGCGGTTCGTCAAGTACCAGAAATTCCGGTTTCCCCAAGAGAGCAACCGCCAGCCCCAGCCGTTGGCGCATCCCCAGCGAGAATTTTCCGGCAGGTTTGCTGCCAGTGTCTTTCAGACCCACCAGTTGCAGGGTGGGAGCAATATCCGCCTCATTTAACCCTCGCTGCAGGCACTGCACTTTCAGGTTTTGCCATGCGGTCAGATCCGCGTACAAGGCAGGGCCGTCCACAAGGCACCCCATCCGACGCCGCATTTCTGACTGTCGGGCAGCATCTGCCGCACCAAATAGTAGCAGCCTGCCCCGTGTGGGGCGAGTCAGACCGCATAGAATTCGCAGCAGAGTGGTTTTCCCCGCGCCGTTTTCTCCGATCAGACCGTAGATCTGCCCGCGCGGGATTGTGATGCTCACATCCCGCAACGCCACCGTATGTCGGTATTCCTTGCAAAGATATTCCGTTGCAAAAACCGCTTCTCCGTATCCTTCCATGCTCTTCGTCTCCCTTTCATTCATATAAGCCCACTTATTTAGGAAACGATTTTGGAATGGAAATTTTTGCAATGCAAGGTATTTGGGGCAAAAGAAGCATCTCCAAGAAAAATGCCACAAACTTCACCCTTTCTTTAGCTTTTTCGTTTCCGGCACCACGCCAACTTTCAGGAAATTTTTATGATCCCTTGCACTTTCCCGTTTTTTCTTCTGCGTTTCTCCTGTTTATCCACTCCTCGAACAGCCGTTGTCCCTCTTCCGACTGGTAAAATGCCTGGATCTTGGGCAGCAGGAACCGGGCGAAGCGCTCCAGCTCCTGCTGGGGCACGCCGTCCTCCCGGTACTTGGCGGACGCCGCTGCCTGTGCTGTTGTCTTTTCCTGCCGATCTTCCGTAGCGGCTCCTTTCTGCAGGGCTGCCCCCTGCTGCCTTGCTGCTTGTTCTTTCATCGATCCTGACCCTTGGCCCGTTGGCGGCGTTGCTGACGGTTCAGCCGTTTTTCCTCCTGTTGGCGGCGGCAGATGCCCAACACAAATGCCTGCACCTGCTCCGGCGCCACCCGCACGGCTTCCCGGTAAGGACGGGTCTCGGTGAGCACTGCATCCAGCTGTTCCTCACAGCGGCGGAGGCGCTGGCCCAGTTCATGTTCTCTCACCGTGCTTTGCTGCAGCTGCATCCACAGACTGCGGTTCTCTGCCTGCAGCTTGCCGCTGGCTTTTGCCATCTTACACAGCGTCTGAAAATCCTGCACCGGTAGCTCCACCCGCTTTTCCAGCACGCCTTTGGTTTTGGCCCGCTGCTCGATGTCTGCCACATCGCGGATCGAGCCGGAAATGTTCTTCACCTGGGAGATAAGCTCCTTCCGCTTGCCCTGCAGCTGTTTGGTCTGATCAGACAGTTCTGCCACTGTCTGGCGGTCCTTCTGGACCTTATATTCCAGTACATTCAGGTGTTCGGCATCGCTGCCCTTGATACCGCGCTCGAAGTCGGTGAATCCCGCCTGCCGCATGTGCTCAAAGAATTCGGTCTGCAGCAGGCTGTAGGAACTCACCAACCGAGGCTTGCCGTTCTTTTTCAGCACCGGCTGCCCCTGCTCGTTGGTCATGGGGACCATCGGCCACTTTTTGCTGTGACTCACCTGCATGATCGTCTCTCGCACGGTACCCCGCAGCGCCGGGTCCTTGCATCGCTTGGACCAGCGGATCTGCTTTTCCACCACCGGCAGGTAGACAACGTGGAGGTGATAGTGGAACACATCCCTTCCCAGCCGGTCACTGGCTTCCCGGTTGCGTTCGTCGGCGTGCATGACTGCCGAGATGATGTACTGTTCTCCTCCCGCGATCTTCTTCGCCAGCTCGTACACCTCGGCGTAGAACTGCTTGGCGTACTCATAGCCGCCATGGGTTTCGAAATAGTCGGTGTTCACGTCAAACACCAACTCGTCAAAGACGTAGGCATCCGGTTTCAGTCCACGGGTGGAAACGACGCCTTCTTCCACCATCCGGTCAAATTGCTGGGCATAAGTAGCTGCCTCGCAGGCTTTGAAGGTTACATTGTTGCGGCTGTATTCCAGCAACACATCCGGGTTGGAGTACACTTCGTTCTTGCGTTCGTTATGCCGCTCCCGCACTGAGATGGCATTTTTACGGTAGCGCTCATTGCGCACCACAGTCCGATGGATTTTGCTGATAGGCGACTCCTTTCTTGGGTACGGTTCTGCTGCGGATGGGGTACGCAGATGCTTTGGAAAGCATCTGACCCACTATGACACTTTCCGGCGCTGCCGGCAAAGTGCCAGTGGGCCCGCTGCGGCGGGAGGGATTGGAATACGGCTGCCAACCAAAGTCGCTGTGCCATCTTCCCGGTTGAGCCGCCGTCGTAACGGTTGTCAAGTCTGTGGTTGCCTCTGGAAACCAGGCACCACAGCTCTTGTCCACTTTTTTCAAAACGCGGGGTGTGGAATTCTTTCTCTATTTCTCTTTTAGTTAGATATATCATTCTATCTTTATCGTGTCGGTTTTTCCGGCGGGTCGGTGTCGGCAAATCCGTCAACTGCCTGTCTGTTTTTCCGACAGGTCGGGACGGATTTCCCGACGGGTGGTTACAGCTCGTTGGGTTCCTTGGGCCGGGGCAGATTGAGGTAATACCGCCGGGCCTTTCCGTTTGACTGTCCCGGCACCTGCTCCAGCAAACCACAGCGTTCCAGAGTGGCGAACAATCCGGCAGCTTTCTCCCGCTGGCAGTGCAGCAGCCGTCCGGCACTGGCCCGTGAAAGGCTCACACAGGGCCTGCCGTTGGCTTTCCAGTGCCCGGTGGTATCCTGGGCCGACAACCGCAACAGCCCCAACAAATGGCCGTACAGCAGCTTGCTTTCGCCGGGAAGTTGCCGGTAGGGTTGCTCTGTAAGAAGACTGGACGGTATCATCAGGAACCCATCGATACGGTTCAGATTTTCCTCTGCGGGAACGAGTTCATGGTTCAGATGGCACCTCCTTAGATCATGGGTTGGTGGCGGGTTTTGGCTTCTGGCATCCCTCTTTTCCGGTTGTTTTTGTCCCCAGAAAATGTTTGATTATTTCATCATAGATTCTTCCGACACATACAGCATACAACGCCTTGCAGTCCGCTTCAAGATGTGTTAGACTGTTTTCATGTTGGATGATTCACACACTTTTCTCAGCTGTTTCTGAAACACCGAAAAACACAGAACCTTTTTCCGCCAACTATGCTCCAACACAGGACGGTGACAAATTTTGAACTACCAGACGTACCTTTTCTTTGAAGGCCGCATCGAATATATCCAGGGTTACGACACGCCCCAGCATACATATCCGCTGGGCTCCCTGATGTTCGGTGTCCTGGACCTGGATGCCGCCCCCTATCTGGAACGGGGCCGCACATTGCTGGAAAAATTCCGGGGCGTAAACTTCCCGGAAAATCAGACGATGCAGCAGAACCTGGCAACGCCTGACACCTGTGTGTATTACCAGGTGGCTTCCTTTTACCATGACTTTGCCACCGCTGTGCGCCAGGCTTCCCCTGCTCTGTTTGATCTTGTGGAGGGCTATACGCTGGCTACCTTCCGTCGCAATGAGCGGGAACTGAAAGCGACCCAACATAGCCTGTGGCAATTTATACAGACTGGAAAAAATGACAGTTCGTATGCATTTGATGAATTGCGCACCAGAATGTCCCACCTCGGTGAATTGACCTTAACCAGTGACATCATGGAAGGGTTCTGCCGGAACTTTCCGGAGTACACCGACCAGATGAAGGTATTTATCCAGCGTGATACCGGGGACACCTCCCTGTGCCGGACGGCGCTGTCGGTATTAGAATCCTTTGTGACCTTGCTGCAACAGTTGGTGGACGGCAAAACGGATCTGCGCCAGCTGATCGAGGCTACACTGGTGGACGAGGATGGCCGCCCCAGAACAGAGCATGGCCAGCACCCTTCGGAGCTGCTGGTGGAACTGGCCGAAAATGGCGATTCGACCTACCAGAAATACCACAAGCTGGAGGACGACATCCATATCCAGACCCGGTACAAACGGCCCACGGACAACAAAAAAGGCGGCATTTCTGCCGCCACGTTCTACGCGAGCGATACGCTGCCCGCGTTACTCTTTTTGGAATTCGTACAGATGTGCGCCCAGGACCTTCCGGTCGCTGTCTGTGAGAGCTGCCACCGGCTGTTTGTTCCTTTCTCCAGCCGCGCCAAGTATTGTGAGCGAATGCTGGACCCGGAAAGCGGCGCCACCTGCAAGGACATTGCCGCCAAGCTGGCCTATGCTGAGGAGCTGAAGGCCAACAAAGCCAAGGAGCTCTACAACAAGATGCGTAACCGCTACCAGATGCGCTGCTCCCGCGCCCCAGGCAACCAGAAAATGCGGGATGACTACAACGCCTGGCGCAAACAGGCACAGATGGCTTTGAGTAAGTACCAGTTGGGGGAGATAAGCTGGGAGGAGATTGAAAGGGTTATGCGACGAGATCGTAAAGTGAAATGATGCTTTGCCAAAAATGAAATTAATCAATTTATTCTCCGTGTGGGCATATCTTTTTCTCTATAAACCCATTCTGCAATGCATATTGTAAACACGAAGAATCACCACGCGGAATCGTTCCCAATATAAAAACCTTGTACTTAGCTCTGGAGCAAGCCAAATATAGTTTATTGAGGGCACTATGAACGCAGTCAACCTTATTTTGTGCAATGTCACATCGTGCAGAGATCACTATGCCAAAACAACTAACTTTTAAATATTTCTGAGACCGAATATTTGAGATAATGGATCCTTGCGTTACCTCATTTCTCATAGACATTGCGCAGCTCCTTTATATTGTCATTTACTACAACAAATTATAACAAATATCGCACCTATTTTCAATTATCCACAACACGCCTTTATATTAAGTGTTCAAATCTTCTTTTGCACAAAAAGTATAACAAAAAAGCCAAGTACAAACTAATCTAAAAGACCATGTTGATGCTTGGGCAAACTTTTCTAATTCAAATATAAAACAAATCCGAACGCACTCTCAAAAAGAAGTACGTTCGGATTTGCTTGGTATGGTGCACCATCGGGGACTCGAACCCAGGACCCACTGATTAAGAGTCAGTACCGGGCAACGATACAACGTTTAAATTATCGTTTTACCGTTAGTCTCAGGTAGTCAAAAGTAGTCAGAATGGCTCCGGGATGTAGTCAGTTTGTAGTCAGGCAGTTCCCGCCGTACTATCCGCGGCGGGCAGGGCAGAGTTGAAATAATCGTCCAGTTTGCCGCTTACTTTCAGGCCGTCTTCGGCTTCCAAGTGGGTGTAGATCCGTGCGGTCATCTCAATGCTGGCGTGGCCAAGCAGCTGCTGGGCGGTGCGCAGATCCACACCGGCGTGGTACAGGCAGGTGGCATAGCTGTGGCGCAGCATGTGGGCGTGCACCGGCAGCAGTGACACCCCCGCCACATAATAGACCCACATCTTTTTATAGGCTGACTGCGTCATCACGCCGCCGTCAGCTTTGGTCACAACGTGCTCCCCCAGCTGCGGGGTGGCATCCAGAATCGCCCGCAGCTTGGCGGGCACCGGCACCAGGCGGTGGGAAGCCGCGTTTTTCAGTTCCATACTGGGGTCCGGCTGATTGCCGCCCGCAAAGGTCACGGCTCGGCTGACAACCAGCGCCGCCGGGCCGATGTCCCGCCATTGCAAACCCAGAGCTTCCTCCTTGCGCAGGCCGCAGTAGTAGCAGAGCGCGCAAAACACCTTGGCCCGCGGCTCCGCAATAGAGGACAACAGCTCCTCCGCTTCGTCCTGCGTCAGGTATTTCTTTTGCTTAGGGCGCGCGTGGGTCGTAATGCGGATGCCGTCGGTGGGGTCATCGCGGATCAGGTGGTTTGCTTGGGCCGTCTGCATGATCTGCCGCACCGTGATCAGCACCTTGTGCTGCAGGGATTCCGACTGCTCCGTAATCTCCGCCATAATGGCCCGGATATGTACCGGCCGCACCTCCTGCAGCTCCATGCATCCAATGTGCTGCATGATGTGCAGATTGTAGGCATCCCGGTACATTTTGGTGGTGGCGGGCCGCAGCCCCTGCTTGTAGGAGCGCAGCCAGATTTTTGCCCACTCGCCCACCAGGGTGTGGTCCCCCACTTCCAGCCCCGCTTCATCCTGCGCCTGCACGGAGCGCACCGCGGCTTTCAGAGCGGCTTCGGTGCGGCCGTACACCAGCCGCGTTTTGCCGTTGGAAAGGGTGATCCGCTTCTGGTAACGGCCATCCGCGCGGCGCTTTAATGTTTGTTTGGGCATAAAAATACACCTCCAAGGTATGGGTTGTAAGCTGCGGGGTTTGGCGCGTGGGGCCACAGCCGCGCAAGCGGATGGGGAGCGCCAAACGCAGGCCACGCGTGGCCTGTGACCGCACAAGGCGGTTTCGCCGCAGGCGAAATTACAAGCATTGCTTGTAAAGCCTGCCCGGAGGTGGTATAATCCAAGTGTGGTAGGTTGGACTATGCCTTTGGGCAAGCTGATCTATGGAAACGCTCTCGGTGCGCCAACACCGGGGGCGTTTTTATTTTGTTCGGGCTTTATCTGGCCACAAAATACGGGTTCGGCTTCATCAAAATCAGAATGATATCAACAATCCAGCCAATGCCAAACAGGCCAATGGTGAGCAGATACAGGATTCCCATGCCGATGCGCCCTTCATAGAATTTATGCGCACCGAAATACCCCAGGAACAGGCACAGGAAAAATGCCGTCCACTTATTGCAGTATTTTCCGCGCACCGCAGTTCTGACGCCTACCGATGCACTGGCGGCTGCCGATGCGCTGGAATTATTGTTATTGACAATATTGATCTGCTTATCCTGCGGCAGCTCCCCTGCCTGTTTGCCGCACTTGGGGCAGATGATGCAGTCGGCATCAATGCGTTCCCCGCAGTGCGGGCAATACTTGCGCTTTACCAGCTCCTGTCCACATTCCGGGCACACACTGGCATTTACATCAACAGCCGCACCGCAATGCGGGCAATGATTTACAGGTTCCATGATTGTGTTCCTCCCTTATTTATTGGTTAAAGTCTACTCCCCTGCACTGCGTCCAGTAGTGCAGGGCTTTTTTTATGTAGTCTTCGTCCAGGTCAAAATATTCTGCCAACTGCCAGGGTTCTGTGTAGCCTGCCCGCATGGCTGTACGGATTTCTTCCGGCGGCAGGCAGCGGCGGAACGCGTCCGCATCGGCGCGGTATTCGTTCTGCTCCACCAGCTGGAACGGGCTGTTTACCTTATGCAGTGCGCCTGTGTGCAGGTGGCCTGATTCATGCAGCATGGCGGTGCGAATCTGGCGCACGGTATGTAACCGGGAAAAATTAAGCCCAACCGCATATGCTCCATGATATCGCACTGTCGTAGCAGCTGCCGGAAGCCTATCAAATGGTATGACATCCACATCATGAACCCGACAATAGCTATAAAATTCTGACGTACTAAACATCAAACGCCTTTCTCGCGACGTTTTCTTCGGGCATCCATAAGATCGAGGAAGTCGCGCATATCTTCTTTTTCTTCCTCGGTCAACTGCTTATAACGATTATAAAATGCTATGTCGGCGTCATCAAGTTTGTCATGTTCGCTGGTAAGGTCAGACATCTGAATACCAAGCCAATCCGCCATACGCTGCATTTTGTCAACACGAGGATACTTTTTCCCGTTACACCAGTCCGAAACAGTAGAGCTGGAGCAGTTCATGTAAGTTGCAAGGTCAAGCTGAGTATATCCTTTGCTATTAAGGTACGCTTTTAGATTTTCAGCGAAAACCATTTTGGCGTTGTCACTCATAAAATCAACTCCTCATGTCGTCATTATACGCTAAAAGCAAAATAAAATCAATATTTTGCGAAAATATTTTCGCTTTTAGCTTGACATATCGCTTTAAGCGAGTATAATAAATTACAGAACGGAGGTGATTCAAAATATGCAGACCCAAAAATTCCCAAAAATTTCTCTTGCAGCTGCGCGTGTAAACGCAGGATTAAACCAGCAGGAAGCAGCCAAAGCGCTGGGTGTCAGCGTTGCTACGCTGCAAAATTACGAATCTGGGAAAACCGTACCTCAATGGGGGACTGTACAGAAGATTGAACGCGTGTACAAATTCCCGGCAGATTTTATTTTTTTATCCGCACATTCGCTTTAAGCGAACGACGAGCAAATTCCGCAGCCCTACCCTGGCAACAGCAGCTAAGATTGCCGACCACTTCGGCGTCCGCATTGATGACCTTGTGGAGCATTCCTAGCAGCTACAACCATTCTACCACAACCCCTGTCCCATAGTCCGGACTTTGAACCGGAAGGGCTGGAAATTTTTAGGAGGTGACCCCATGAACAATGAAAAAAGCCCCCAGCCTGATTGTCAAGGTCAGGCAGGGGCAGAAATCAAGCGATTAAAGCGCAGTGTTTCAATTCTGAGTATCTGCTGTTTCGTTCAGGCTCTCACACTTTGGAGTATTTTCTGGAAGATTGAAAAGATCATCGGATGTATCGAAGCTATTGCACGCGCCCTCAGTATACTTGTTGATTTCCACTTCTGAAGGAATTCCGTTATCCATTTTTTCAATGATTGAGGATAGCGCGTTTTCTACAAACTCCTCGTGCTTATTCGGAAGTACATCCTGAGCGACATCCCTTATAAGCGCTATAAGGCAAAGCACAAACGAAAGGATTTCGAGCACGTCGTGCCATAAGATCTTATCCCCTGGCTTTTTGGCCGATTCGATTTTTTGTTCAACGGTAGATATAACGTCATCAGTAAAAATCGGCTGAACATCTTCGAGAATCTCTGTTGCGGTGCTAACGGGAACAAGGTCATCCGCTTCATGCTGCGTTTGTAAAATGTCCGAAAAGCTTTGCATTGCTGCTGCAACCTGTACCAGCAATGCGTCCACATTCTCATTTTTCCAAATTTCTGCAGGCTCTTGGGCAAAACGTTCCAAGGCCGGCGCCAAAAATTCGCTCGCTTTTTGCATCTGCAGTTCCAGTGCTTGCATCTTATCCGTAAGCCGCTGCAAAGATTCCATCGCACTATTGGGGTACACCGGGTACAGCCTGGAAAGTTCCCCCATCTTTTCTGCAAACATACAGAGTGCATTTGCCAGCGCCTGTACATTGCTATCTGTTACAACAAGGCTATTAGTTTCCATTCTTTTCCCCCTCTCTTCTCTCATTCTACACAGTTGAAACAGAACAAATAACGAATATTTTCAAAGGAGGTCTTTCCCATGACCACCAAAAAAACTTCCCCCTCTTTTTGTCCCACCATCACAGCCCAGACCAAGGACGGTGCCACGGTTGAGATCGGAAGCATCGCTCCCGATTTCAGCGTCAAGATTTTCCCCGGCGTCAACTTTGCTGACCTGGCCCACAATGCCATCCTGGGATCCGAGAACATGCACATTACAACCGGGTGCATTGATTTGCGGAAATTCAGATCCGAGCTTGATAAATGACCGTGTTTACAGTCGGATCACGTTCTGCCTGCGCTTTGATCACAGCTTTCATGCCATTTTCAATCGCCGCAGTAAATGCTTGTCCTTTTGCCAACCGTGCCCCCACCTGTTCTTCAAGGCTGATTGGCGCTTTATCGTGAAGGATATCAAAGGCCGCATCATCTTTGCTGGTCATATGTTGCACTCTTACTCTTCCAGTCAAGTCAACCGTTCCAACTGCCATACCGCCCGCGGCCGCACGCCCCACAGCAATAAATTGTGCATTCAGGCGCGGCTTCCCAATTCTTTTGCTTGTCATGATCGCTTGCAAAATTCCAAGGGCATCATCTACCGTTACATTTTTGATGTTCGGGCAAATGGCCTTAAAATCCTGCATGGCTTCCATGGCCGATTCGTATCCCTTGGTGTACCCAATGTAAAGACCTTCGTTGATCATTTGAAATTTAGGAAGATCTTCCCGTATTACGGATTTATCAGCTGCGCTGCATTGCCGCCCATCGCTCATGATCCAGGCATGATTTCCCGTAACTGCACCGATTACAATACTCATTCTTTTCATCCTCTCTTATCGTAAGATTTCTATTTTTTATGGCATTTCTGCCATACATACCAAAGGAGGTGACCCCCCATGTTTCCCAATCTTTTTATTGAGCTCAAGCGCAGCAAATCCACCCAGCAGCAGCTGGCAGAGCGCATTGGTATCTCACACAGTTCCTTGCAGAACAAACTCCAAGGGCGGACGCAATTCACCCTGAAAGAGATGCGCGACATCCAGGCTGTTTTTGCGGATTGTTCACTTGACTATCTTTTTTCAGAGTACGGCAGCAAGCGCAGTCTACCATGATTTCCTTTTTTTGCCATCATGTTATTGAGAAGAATATCATGATTCTGGCAATTTGTCAAACATTTTGATGGTTACATTTTGGTTACTTAAATTTCGCATCTATGCAATTTATCTCAGAATCACTTCAAATGCGCCAGAATAACCCAGAATCACTCAGAATGAACTATGACATTTTTTATGAAAGGAGAAATTACCATGACCCTCTACACCGCCGACCGCCTGGCCGAGATGCTGGGCGTGCAAAAATCCACCGTACAGCAGCTTGTGCGTGCCGGGGAGTTTGGGCCCACGGTTAATGTGGCACGCAAGCATCTGGTGACCGAGGACGGCCTGGCCGGGTTCATTGCGCGCCGCACCGGCCCCGCGCACAGCGGCCTTGCCCCCGCACCGCAAACCAACTATCACCACCGGCACAGTGACCCTGGGCCGATCTGAAAGGAGAACCAATCATGCCCCAAACAAAAACAGCCGCCCCGGTGCTGCAACACCGTGACGGCCAGACGAAAAATTTCATCACCTGTATTTTACCCTACATCAGCCCCATTTGCAAGGCTTTCGCCAATTTCACGCTAACGGCCTGCGGGCTGGGCGCGCTGTGCGCCGTGGCCGCCCTGGCCCAGGGCGGCGGGGCGGCTGCAATGGCAGGGCTGGCCTGCTGCCTGCTGGGCGGCTGGGCCGCCATCACGCTGCGGGAGGTGGCGACATGCGCGGAATCGTGATTGACCCCGGCGCAAAGCCGGAACTTTACCGCCTGCCGGACACCCTGCAGGAACTGCAGCGCTTTATGGGCGGGTACGCGCAGCGCTGCCCGATCAGCAACCGGTTTGCCGCGCTGTTTTATCTGCCGCAGGCCGGGCAAAGCCTGCCGACCCGGCATTACAAAGGCCGCTGGTTTTATGGGCGGCTCTGCCTTGTGGGCTGGCGCAACGCCCGCATGACGGACCTGCCCATGCCGCTGGCCGAAGAGCTGCTGCAAAAATTCACACCTGTGGAGGTAACGCCATGAACGAGTATGACGCCATCCGCGCTGCCTTTGCCCACAACCGCAAGGATGCCGAACTGCTGCTGCACGAAACCGTGCGCGGCATTCTGGCCGAGGCAACGAGCAACAAGGTCAAACAACTGGAAAAGATCAGCCTGTGCTACAGCGCCGCAGACACCGGCGCCGCCCAGCGCAAAGCGCTGATCAACATGGAGGTAGAAGATTGACTGACTACATGATCTGCCAGAACCAGGACAACCACCTGCTGTACGCCTTAAAGCACGGCAGATTCTGGTTCTGGGACAAACACCAAAACAAATGGGTACCCAGCGATTTTGCCGCCCAGCAGTACGCCAAGGCCCAGACCAAAGAGCCTGACCTGACGCAGGAAGACTGGCTGGGGAGATGCTTCGGCATCCTGAAGGATGACTACGAGGTACCGGACGCTGTGGTAAAAGCCCTGCGCGCGCTGTCCAACAAGGAGGAACCACCATGCCAAGTGAACACGACTGCCCCGAATGCGGATGCTGCTGTGACTATGGCCGCCCCTGCTGCCACGTTGGCGGAGGAAACATCGACCACCCAGGCGGATGCAAACAGCTGCCCGCCGGGCCCCTGCTCCCCTGCGGATGCTTCCGGTGCAATGTCAAACCCGTCCGGTGCCGCAGCTGCCTGTTCGGCTCCGGCGTTTGATTACAGCGGGCTGGATGAGCAAACGGTCAACGACCTGCACCTTGCAGAACGAGAATGCGCAGCAGGGCGGAGGTTGGCAGAAGCTGGGCTGCGCCGCATGGCTGATGGGGTAGCAATCGCGCATGAGGCGCTTGTCCCAAATTGGGACAAGCGTAACAACCAATACAGCGAGGATACCTTCCGCCGTTGGTGCGAGAGTATAGGCGTCAGCAAGTCCGCGGCCTACCGTCTGTTGCAAGTTACCGCTCTGTTTGATTCCAGCAGCCCCCGCCAGCAGCAAGTGCTGGAAGAGCTTTCCCCTTCTTTATTATATGCCGCCGCCAAACCCAGCGCCCCCGCCGACCTGGTGCAGGCCGTCAAATCCGGCGACATTACCACCCACAAGCAATACCAGGATTTGCTGAAAGAAAACCAGCAGCTGCGCGCCGACCGGGTGAACGCCCTCAATGCCGCAGCCGCCGCCGAAGCCGCCCGCGATGCCGCCCTGGCCGATGTTGACGGCCTGCATGAACAGAACCGCCAGCTGCAAGCAGCCGCCACCGGTGCCCAGGAAAGCTACTGCACCGCCCACAAAAACGAAGATTCCGCCCTGCGCCGCGCCACCGAAGCCGAACAGCGGGCAAAGGAAGCGGAAAAGCAGCTGGCCGGTGCCCGCCAGGTTGCCGATGCCGCCCGGATGCGTGCCGACAAATACCAGCGGGAAGCCGAAGCCGCCAAAGCACAGCCGGTGGCCGCCGCTGTGGACGAGGATGAGATCAACCGCCGTGCCCACACCCTGGCCGATGAACTGACCGCCCCTTTGCGCAGCGAGCTGGAAGCCGCCAAAGCTGCCGCCGCCACACCGGAACAAATCGAGCTGGACACCCGCAACGCCTATGACAGCCTGCTGCTGGCCGGGCGCGCCATGCAGAACGCCTGGAAGTCCGTCAAGCCGCAGCTGGCCAAGCTGCCGCCGGACACCCGCGCCGGGGCCATCAACCAGCTGACTAGCACCCTGACTGAAATTCAAACGGAGGCAATAAAATGTCTGTAAAAATTGCGGCTCTGGAAGCCGAAAACGTAAAACGCATCAAGGCGGTTGCCCTCACCCCCTCCCCCACCGGGCTGACCATTGTGGGCGGCAACAACAATCAGGGCAAAACCAGCGTGCTGGATGCCCTGGCCTGGGCCCTGGGCGACGAGAAGTTCCGCCCTACCGCCGCTGTGCGGGACGGTGCCCTTGCCCCGCCCCACCTGAAAGTGATCCTGTCTAACGGCGTTGTGGTGGAGCGCAAGGGCAAAAACAGCAGCCTGACCGTGACGGACCCCACCGGCCAGCGCAGCGGCCAGCAGCTGCTGAACGCTTTTGTGGAGCCGCTGGCGCTGGACCTGCCTCGCTTTATGCAGGCCAGCGATAAAGACAAGGCCGACACCCTGCTGAACATCATCGGTGTGGGGGATGCTTTGACCGGCCTGGACCGGGAGATCAAAGCCCTGTACGACCGCCGCACCGTGATTGGCCAGATCGGCGCCCAGAAACGCCACGCCGCCGAAGAGCTGACCGAATACCCGGACGCCCCGTCCGAACCCGTTAGTGCCATTGAGCTGATCCAACAGCAGCAGGAGATTTTGCTCCATAACGCCGACAATCAGCGCAAGCGGATGAAGTTGGCGCAGCTCGAAGAACAAGAAAAGCAGCTTGGCCGGCGAGTACAAGAGCTGAGCCAAGAGCTGGAAATGGTTGAGCACCAGCTAACCGCTGTACAACAGGATGTGCAGGATGCCACCAAGACCGTGGCCCAGCTGCAGGATGAATCCACCGCCGAGCTGGAGCAGAGCATCCGCAATGTGGAGGAGATCAACCGGCAGGTATCCGCCAACCTGGCAAAATCCAAGGCTCAGGACGAAGCCGAGCGCTATACGCAGGAATACACCGCCCTGACGGAGCAGATCAAGACAAAGCGCACCGCCCGCATGAACCTGCTGAACGGCGCAGACCTGCCCCTGACCGGCCTGGGTGTGGAGGACGGCAGCCTGACTTACAACGGCAAGCACTGGCAGGACATGAGCGGCAGCGACCAGCTGCGGGTGGCCACCGCCATTGTGCGCCGCCTGAACCCCGACTGCGGCTTTGTGCTGCTGGACAAGCTGGAACAGATGGACCTTGCCACCCTGGCGGAGTTCGGCAGCTGGCTGCAGGCCGAAGGATTACAGGCCATCGCCACCCGCGTTTCGACCGGCGGGGAGTGCCAGATCATCATTGAGGACGGCAGGGTAAAAGACGCCGAGGAACCACCCGCCCCCAAAGCATGGACGAAAGGAGCGTTCTGAAATGAGCAAATACGCAATCACATCCGGCACCATTGCCGCGCCAGTCAAAACCGTTCTGTACGGGCCGGAGGGCATCGGCAAAAGCACGTTTGCCGCCCAGTTCCCCTCCCCCGTATTCATTGACACCGAGGGCGGCACCAAGCGGCTGAACGTTGCCCGCCTGCCCGCGCCCACCAGCTGGGCCATGCTGCTGGATGAAGTTGCCGAGGTCAGCCGCGGCAATGTGCCCTGCAGCACCCTGGTGATCGACACCGCCGACTGGGCCGAACGGCTCTGCATTGACGCCGTCTGCGCCCGCGCCAAGGTCAAGGGCATTGAGGATTTCGGGTACGGCAAGGGCTATACTTACGCGAAAGAAGAGTTCGGCAAGCTGCTGGATGCCCTGGAAGAGGTGCTGAACACCGGGCACAACGTGGTGGTTCTGGCCCATGCTGCCATCACCAAGTTTGAGCAGCCCGACGCCGTGGGCAACTATGACCGCTGGAGCATGAAAACCAGCAAACAGGTAGCCCCTCTGCTGCGGGAATGGTGCGACATGCTGCTGTTTGCCAACTACAAAACCGTGGTAGAAAAGGCCGGCAGTGCCCCCAACGCCAAGAACAAGGCCAGCGGCGGGCGGCGGGTTCTCTACACCAGCCACCACCCCTGCTGGGATGCCAAAAACCGCTTTGGCCTGCCGGAAGAACTGCCCTTTGAGTATGCCAGCATCGCCGCCTGCATCCCGGACCCGCACCCCGGCGCAGCCCCCGCGCCGCGCCCCATCATGGCAGAGGATGCCCCCGCCCCCAAGCCTGCACCGGTGCCGGTTCCCGCTGCACCTGCTGCACCGCCTGCCGTGCCTGCCGGGATCTCCGCCAGTGATCTGCAGGCGCAGGGCGTGCCGACCGCCCTTGCCCAGCTGATGGCCGCCAATAATGTGACCCCGGAGGAACTGCAGACCGTGGTCGGCCAGCGCGGGTACTTTCCCGCCGATATGCCGGTCAAGGATTACCCGGCTGATTTCGTCAGCGGCTGCCTGGTGGCCGCCTGGCCCCAGGTGCTGGAGATGATCTGCACCAACCGCGATGTACCGTTTTAACAAATACAAAGGAGATTTACCCATGGCTGAATATATGAACAACATGCCGGATGCTGCCCTGGACTGGGACAGCGAGGTTACCAACGAACAGCGGGAATTTGTGCTGCTGCCTGCGGGCGATTACCTGTTTACCGTGCAGAGCTTTGAGCGTGCCCGCTATGAGGGCAGCGCCAAGCTGCCGCCCTGCAGCATGGCCAAGCTGACCATTACCATCCATGGCGGCGACAAAGGCGAAACCACCGTCACCCACCGCCTGTACCTGCACACCAAGACCCAGGGCCTGCTGGGCGCCTTTTTTGAGAGCATCGGCCAGTGCAAGCGCGGCGAGACGTTCCGCCCCCGCTGGAACGAAATTGTCGGTGCGCAGGGCATGTGCCGCCTGGGCGTGCGGGAATACACCAAGCAGAGCGGCCCCCACGCCGGTGAGACCGGGCAGGCCAACGAGATTGAAAAGTTCCTGCCCCGCCCCGAACCCACCGCCGCACCCAGCACCGGGTGGAAGCAGGGAGCTTTTTAAGTTAGGAGGTAGGAGTTAAAACGGGCCTAAGGTCCAGCTCTGTAGGGAACGGTCTCGACCGTTCCAAAACTTTGCCACATATTCCGCAATGGGATTTGCCACAGGGCGACGGGCGCACAATGTGCGCTCCTACGGGACTGCAGCCCAATTTTCAACCCGTGCGCGCACGCGCACTCCAATAACTCCTAACTCCTCACTAACACGGAAAGGATACTTATGCCCAACACAAACTCTCTCCCCCTCCGCCCCTATCAGCAGCGGGCGAAAGAACAGATCCATACAGAGTGGGAACAGGGGCGGCTGCGCACGCTGCTGGTGCTGCCCACCGGCACCGGCAAAACCATTGTGTTTGCTGCCGTGGCCGAAGACCAGGTGCGCGCCGGGGACCGGGTGCTGATCCTGGCCCACCGCGGCGAACTGCTGGAACAAGCCGCCGACAAGCTGCAAAAATCAACCGGCCTGGGCTGCGCGGTGGAAAAAGCCGAACAATCCTGCCTGGCCAGCTGGTACCGCGTTGCCGTTGGCAGCGTGCAAAGCCTGCAGCGCCCCCAGCGGCTGGAAAAGTTCCCCCACAATTATTTCAGCACCATCATCATTGACGAAGCCCACCATGCCGTGACCGACGGCTACCGCCGCATTCTGGACTGGTTCCCCGCGGCCAAGGTCCTGGGCGTAACGGCCACGCCGGACCGCGGCGACCTGCGCAATCTGGGCGAGGTGTTCGACAGCCTGGCCTATGAGTACAAACTCACCGATGCCATCCGGGACGGCTTTTTGTGCCGCATTATGGCGCAGACCATCCCCCTCAAGCTGGACATCTCCACCGTGGGCATGTCCGGCGGGGACTATGCCGTGGGCGAGCTGGGCAGCGCCCTGGACCCTTATCTGGACCAGATTGCCGCCGAGATGGCGCACTACTGCAAGGGGCGCAAAACCGTTGTCTTTCTGCCGCTGATCAAAACCAGCCAGAAATTTCGGGATACCCTGAACCGCCACGGATTCCATGCTGCCGAGGTCAACGGCCAGAGCACCGACCGCGCCCAGGTCCTGGCAGATTTTGACGCCGGAACCTACAACGTGCTGTGCAACAGCATGCTGCTGACCGAAGGCTGGGACTGCCCCAGTGTGGACTGCGTTGTGGTGCTGCGCCCCACCAAGGTGCGCAGCCTGTACAGCCAGATGGTGGGCCGCGGCACCCGCCTGCACGAAGGCAAAAAGGACCTGCTGCTCCTGGATTTTCTCTGGCTGACCGACCGCCACGAGCTCTGCCGCCCGGCCGACCTTGTGTGCGAGGACCACGCCGTTGCCCAGCAGATGACCGATAACCTGGCTGCCGCCGCCTGCCCGGAGGACGTGGAGGAAGCCGCCCGGCAGGCCGCCGAAGATGTGGTGGCCCAGCGGGAGGAAGCCCTTGCCAAGCAGCTGGAAGAACAGCGCCGCAAGCGCGCCCGCCTGGTTGACCCGCTGCAATACGAAATGAGCATCCAGGCCGAAGACCTGGCCGGTTATGTGCCCGCCTTTGGGTGGGAAGCCGGTCCCCCCAGCGCCGAGCAAACCGCCGCGCTGGAAAAGCAGGGCATCTGCCCCGATGCGGTGGAATCCGCCGGCAAAGCATCCCTGCTGCTGGACCGGCTGAACAAGCGCCGGGATGAGGGATTAACCACCCCCAAGCAGATCCGCTGCCTGGAAAAATACGGCTTCCAGCATGTGGGCACCTGGAGCTTCAACGCCGCCAAGCACATGATCGACCGTATCGCCGCCTGCGGCTGGCGCAGCACCCCCAAGGGCGTGGACCCAAAGACCTATATGCCCTCTGCGGAAACAACCCCAATCTTTGATTTCGGATGGTAAACGGAATGGACAATGCAAATGATCTCAAAGAAGCCCTGGACTTTATCTCCCCGGCAAACTTAACCTATGAGGAATGGGTCACGGTGGGTATGGGGCTGAAAGAAGCCGGGTTCCCTGTTACCGCATGGGAGCAATGGAGTTCCCGCGATGGCAGCCGGTACCACAAGGGCGAATGTGCCCGCAAGTGGGAAAGTTTCCGCGGCAATCCCAAACCGATCACCGAGAACAGCATTTTCGCCCTGGCACGCAATCACGGCTGGCCGGGCCCCGCCGGGCATGAGCTGGACTGGAACGATGCGATCTGCGCCCCCGGCACCCGGCCGGACGGCGTTGTGGTGGATACCCGCTGGCTGGATGTGCAGGAGCTGAACATCCCCGAACAATGGGACCCCGCCGACCAGCTGCGCCGCTACCTGCAAGCCCTGTTTGAGCCGGAGGACCATGTGGCCTATGTGACCGAAAGCTACCTGCGGGATGACCGCTATGCCCCCACAAAAGGCTGCTGGGACCGCACCGCCGGTCAGCTGATGGACGAGCTTGCCCGCTGCGGCGGGGACATCGGCGCTGTGGTGGGCGATTACAACCCCGCCGCCGGTGCCTGGATCTGCTTCAACCCCGTGGAGGGCGGCCGCAGCAACAACAATGTGACCGACTACCGCTATGCCCTGGTGGAATGCGACAACATGGAGCTGGAAAAGCAGCAGGCCATTATCCGCCAACTGGAACTGCCCTGCGCGGCCCTGGTGTACAGCGGCAGCAAAAGCCTGCACGCCATTGTGCGGGTCGGCGCGCCGGATTATACCGAGTACCGCCGCCGGGTTGACTACCTGTACGCTGCCTGCAAGAAAAACGGCCTGACGCTGGACGAAGCCAACCGCAACCCTGCCCGCCTATCCCGCATGCCGGGCATCCTGCGCGGCGGCAAAAAGCAGTACCTGCTGGAAACCAACACCGGCAAATCCTGCTGGGAGGAATGGAAAGACTGGTTTGAAGCCTGCACGGACGACCTGCCCGATACCGAAAATCTTGCCGATGACTGGGCCAGCCTGCCGCCGCTGGCAGATGCCCTGATTGAAGGGGTGCTGCGCCAGGGCCACAAAATGCTGCTGGCCGGTCCCAGCAAAGCGGGCAAAAGCTTTGCCCTGATCGAACTGTGCATCTGCCTTGCCGAGGGTGCCCCCTGGCTTGGCCGCTTTGCCTGTGCGCAGGGCAAGGTGCTTTATATCAATCTGGAACTGGACCGCGCCAGCTGCCTGCACCGCTTCAAAGATGTATACGAAGCCCTGCACCTGCCGCCCCGGAACCTTGCCAACATCGACATCTGGAACCTGCGCGGTGCCTCCGTCCCCATGGATAAGCTGGCTCCCCGCCTGATCCGCCGGGCTGCCAAGAAAGGCTACCTGGCCGTTGTACTGGACCCGATCTATAAAGTCATCACCGGCGATGAAAACAGCGCTGACCAGATGGCCAAGTTCTGCAACCAGTTTGACCTGGTCTGCCGGGAACTGGACTGTGCCGTCATCTACTGCCACCACCACAGCAAGGGCGCGCAGGGCGGCAAGCGCAGCATGGACCGTGCTTCCGGCTCCGGTGTGTTTGCCCGTGACCCGGATGCCATGCTGGATATGACCGAGCTGGTCCCCACCGATGCCATCCGGGAGCAGCTGCACAACAAAGCGGCCTGCGCCGCAGCCAAAGCCCTGCTGGATGCCCGCGGCCATGCCGATGCTTACGGCCCGGACGATGCCCTGAGCCGCAGCCGGATGCTGGCCATTGCCAAGGAACACCTGCCGCTGCCCGATCTGCGCCGCCTGGATGCAGACACCGCGGCTGCCATCAAGCGCGCCGATGCCATGACCGCCTGGCGCATTGAAGGCACTCTGCGCGAGTTTGCCCGTTTTGACCCGGTCAACCTCTGGTTCGACTATCCCGTACACAAGCTGGACAGCGGCCTGCTGGAGGACCTGCAGCCAGAAAGCGATTACAAGCAGCTTGGCTCCCGCGGTGCCGCAAAGCGCTGGGGAGACAAAGATACTGCCGCCAAAAGCAAGCGTGCCGAACTGCGCACCGCCTTTGAAGCCTGCACCATGGATGGTAAAGTGACCATTTACAGCATGGCTGAATACCTGAACCTGAAGCCCGATACCGTGCGCCGACGCCTGAAATCTGACGGCGGATTTTGGATTGATGGCACCAGCGTGGGGCTGAAAGAGCCCGGAAGCAACGGGTAATATTTCTTATATTTCACGGAAAATAGCCGCTATCACAAATCCGTCCGAACTTCCGTATTTCGGAAAATAGCCGCTATCCGTACCAAATACGGACGGAAAATAGCCTTATATATATAGTAAAAATCCGTCCGTGTGTTGGGGTATCCCAGAGGATGGGGCGTACACAGCCCCCATCCCTCCGGGAACCCACCCCAACACGTTGGCCACAAAAAAAGAACGAGGTGAAAATACATGCAATTTTTTATTCCCATGCAGCCGCCCACCACAACCCACAATGCCAAGCAGCTGCATGCCTTTATGCGCGGCGGCAAGCCCTGCGCCGTGTTGCACGACAGCCCGGAGCTGAAAGCCACCCGTGCCAAGCTGCACGCCTACCTGGCCCCTTATGCACCGCCTACCCCCTGCAGCGGCCCGGTGCGGCTGTTGGTCAAGTGGCTGTT
>ULWC01002569.1_pt1 | contig 24802 bp, 22 predicted proteins | sample 1959931 | NCBI WGS metagenome assembly ULWC01 (sample SAMEA4835801, study PRJEB28245) | human gut metagenome | biome: gut microbiome; material: fecal sample | place: Denmark | collected 2008
TAGATTATCAGTTCCGGCATACAGATCTCGCCATCATAGCGCACGCGCACGAGGTTGAGCTGCACGCCGCGTCTGAGCAGCAACGACAGATACGACCAGTCGCCACGGCCTTCGCGTGTCAGATAGACGTTTTGCTGTCCGTAGCACACGGTCAGCGGCAAGCCGCCGCGTTCTTCCGTGACGTGGATATATTCGTTGTCCCATGTGTCGACAACACACCGTAGGTTGCCGCTGTCAAACTTGCCCCATGTCCGTGGCTTGTCGTCGACGGGCAGTTTACGCCGCAGCGACTTCGGAATCGGCTCGCCAAGCAGCGCCTCAACAAGCATCGCCGCCGACTTCACATCGCTGCCGATTGAATCTTGCAATTGCCAGTCGGAAATTTCAGAAAGGGTGTTGAGTGTGCGGCGAGTGCCGTGCAGACGCACCGACTCTGCCTCGGAAATGCCTTTTTCCTTTATCAGATAGTCCAATTTGGCAAATGTTCCCGAGAAATTCAGGTTGGTCAAGCCCACTTCCTGATTGATTGCGCGTTTGAACGCGTCGCGCAGCGCGTCATATTTTTTACGGATTTCCCAACCACTGTCGAGCAGCGTTTCCAGCTGTTCGTAAAATGAGGCAGCACTGTCGGATATATAACCGGAATCTGTCATAATGCTATATCAAACACACCGCAAGCAACAACAACGAATACACCAGCATATTGCGGGCGGTGGCGCCGAGCAGCGGATTCAAAGCTGCGCCACGGCTGCGGCGGATGCGTTGCCACGTGTGGTAATGCAGGCACAAATAAATCGCGGGTGCTATGAAAAATATCCAGAACTTCTCTGCCCACAACGGTGCTGTCAGCCAAACGGCGGCAATTCCGAACAAGAGGTAGGCAATGGCGGCGACACGGCGCCCAAAGCGCACCACAGTGGTGCGCTTGCCAGCCTCACGGTCATCCTCCATATCCCTGTAGTTATTCACAATCAACACGTTGCACCCCATCAGCCCCACGGCTGCCGATGCAGCGGCCACATTGCCGGTAATCTCGCCTGTCTGCACATAATATGTAAGGCAAACAGGCACAAAGCCGAAGAACACCAACACCGCGACATCGCCAAGTCCGACGCGCGACAGCGGATAGGGTCCGGCGCTGTAGGCGAGTGCGAAAACAGCGATTACAACGCCTATCGGTATCAGCTGCCAGCCTCCGAACGGAATCAGGCAGCAGCCCACGGCGCAGGCGGCGGCAAGGGTGCCAAACGTGGCGCACAGCATTGCCCGCGGCGTGATGTCGCCTTCGGTGACACCGCGGCGGAAGCCTTCGCGTCCTTTTTTATCTGAACCGTTGACATAGTCGAAATATTCGTTGGCGAAATTGGACGCCACCTGTGCCAGTACGGCAAAAAGAAAACACAACAACGCCGGCTGCCACTTGAACGAGCCATCGCTATAGGCACAGCCCGACGCTACAATCACCCCTGCCGTCGACACGGGCAATGTGCGCAGTCGGGTTGCCTCTATCCAACTTTTCAGCTTCTTCTGCATAGTCAATATTTATTGTCGCCCATCACGGCATCGAGCGCGCGACGCTGTTTCTGACGCAACGGCTGGGTGCTGTAGCCCAGCGACACCACAAGCAGCACTCGCCGGCTGCGCGGCACTCCAAGCAACCGTTTCAGCCGCTTCTCGTCAAACCATCCCATCATGCACGAGCCAAGGCCTTCATCTGCGGCTGCGAGGGTGAGATACGACGCTGCTATGCCGCAGTCGATGAGCGGAAAATGCTTGTTCTTTATCCATCCGCCAAGACGGGCGGTGAAATTAGGCGCCTCCTGCACCAATACGATGAAGCATGGAGCCTGTGAGGCAAACTTGTTCATTCCTATGGACGTCAGGGCATCTGCCACCTCTGCACAAAGTTCCGGCTTGTCGACCACGATGAAATGCCACGGCTGGGAATTGCATGCCGACGGCGCCCGGCGGGCTGCGTCGACAATGCGCATCACCACCTCGCGCGGCACGCTGCGCTCCGTGTCGTAGCCACGGTCGCTCTGACGCTCGTCAACAAGTTTATAAAAATCGGTCATCGCTTATTTTGAAAACTCCATCAAACGGCTGAGATACTTGCCGATGATGTCAAATTCTATATTTACAACCGTACCCTCCTTTATGCGGCAGAAATTGGTATGCTCAAAGGTGTAGGGGATTATTGCCACCTCAAAACTGTCGCGCTGGGAATTGCACACCGTAAGGCTGACGCCATTGACTGTGACGGAGCCTTTCTCTACTGTGACATAGCCCTTGCGCGCCATTTCGGCATCAACGTCGTAGGCAAACTTGAAATAGCGGCTGCCCTCAACGTTGCGCACCTCGCAGCACACTGCGGTCTGGTCTACGTGCCCCTGCACTATGTGGCCGTCAAGACGTCCGTTCATCGGCATGCAACGCTCAAGGTTGACAAGGTCGCCAACCTGCAGCAACCCGAGGTTTGAGCGGTCGAGCGTCTCCTGAATCGCCGTGACGGTAAACGTGCCGTCGCCAGGAAGGTCGACCACCGTGAGGCATACGCCATTATGGGCCACCGACTGGTCTATTCTCAACTCCGGGGCAAAGTCGCACTTCATTGTGATGTGCAGATTGCCGCCTTCTTTTCTCAGCGCAACCACTGTGGCTGCAGTCTCTACTATTCCTGAAAACATAGTTATATCCTTTTATTCACACACAAATTTACACATATTTATCGGAATTACTCCCCGCCGACTGGTTATTGTATGAAAAAAGATGCGTTTTTGACGCCACCGCTTTATCCACCCATCCTTTTCACATTCAGAGTAACCGTCGTCATTTCATGTTTATTATTATCCATTTTTATGCGGCTGAGAGCAATCATATCCATTGGCAATTATGAATTCTGCCTTTACTGCTTAACCAATCTCCCTTTCTGCGTTGAGAACCTGATTTATAAAATTTTGAACCACATTTCGATACATTGGCTCATTGTACAGATTCTCTATATAGTATTTAGGTATGACATCATAACCGAATTTCGCACCGAGAATGGCACAAGCAACAGCTGCATTCGTATCGGCATCACCGCCTTCGTTCACAACCGAAAACAGGCCTTCCTCAAACGACGGAGAGTGCCAATAGCACCATAAAGCAGCGGAAAGGGTGCGAAGTGTGTATCCCATTGAATAAGGTTCATCCAAGTCAAGCATGGATATATTCTGGCTGTTATATGCAGCATCTATCCATTCGATAATCCGGTCATCATATTTCCGAGCGATAGACTTTATATCATCGTACGACAACAAATCTTCATTCCACACCAGATTGTTGATTATGGCAGTTGCTATCACGCACGACCCTACACAGCGAGGATCATAATGAGTTAGTTTGCAAATTGCAATAGCTTGTTCTTCGATATCACTTGTTGCCAATCCGACTACTGATGTTCTCATCAATGCGCCATTTGCCGCACTTTTCTGGCGAGATATATTCCACCACAGCTTTGAACACATTTCAGGCTGTTCAACATAGTCGCCCATGCACAATACATTATTGGTATGTTTTCCAATTCCCAAAGGGTCTCCATTAAACCAATCCTTAAAATTGGAGGCAACACGACGAACATTGAATTTTCCATTCTCAAATCCATCAAGTATGCACAACATCATATCCGTGTCATCTGTCCACGACCCTTTTGCCCATCGGCTTCTATGCACGTCTTTAATAATCTGACTGTAATACCTCAGCCCATCGGGATAATGCTTGATTACTCCATTTTTGTCCATAAATTCAGAACCGAGACCAAGAGCATCTCCAATGGCCTGACCAAACAAACATCCAAGCATTCTATCTTTCAGATTGCTATTTTTCATTGCCAATATCATTAGTGTTCTGTTAAAATCGAGAGCTGCTATGAAACGGCAATAACGTATTTCACGAAAAGACAAAGGGAGTCGATCAGCAACGCCAACAGTGCCAGTCCTCGCGGCTTGCGCCTCAACGCCTTGATTGCAACAATGAAACACAATGCGAGGTACGGCCATCCGACATACGGGATGCCAACCAGAACAAAACCGAGCACTGACAGGTAGATTGCCGACTTCGCCGTCGTGTTGACACACTGGCTTTCACCGCAGCGCTCAACGGTTATTTTCACATGGTATTCTTCCATCACAAAACACTTTTGTTGTTTATCTGCTCTCTATATTTAGCCTCATCAAATGTGTAGAGCGTAGCCGGACGCCCGCTGCCGCGCGGCGCGCGCGCTGCCAACACCGGCATTTTTTCGCAACAATACTCATTAAGAATATCGAACGCTTCGTAGTTTCGCCGCCCCACACCATCTGTAGCCACAATGTAGCCCATGGCGGTCATCTTTTTGTGGAAGTTTCGACGGTCGAACTTCTTCCCGAGCACCGCCTCGTAGATGGTCTGCACCTGTGTCATCGTAAACTCTTTGTTGAGCAAACGGAATGCCAACGGCTCATAGGTGATTTTCCACCGCAGTTTGTCGAGTGCCACACGTACAATCTCGCTATGGTCGAATGCCAAATCAGGCAACATATCCACCGGAAACCACTGTGCCTTGGCGGCATCGTCACCGGCTATGACCTCATAGTCTTCCTGACGCACAAATGCAAGAAACGCCACCGTAACCACACGCTCGCGAGGGTCGCGGTCCACACGGCTGAATGCCTGCAGCTGCTCGATATAGATATCCATCACTCCTGTTTCCTCGCGCAACTCGCGCAATGCTCCTTCTTCCAGCGTCTCGTCAATTCTCACAAAGCCACCCGGCAAAGCCCATTTGCCTTTATACGGCTTCAACCCTCGCTCTACAAGCAACAGATTCAGCCCAGAGCCGTCGAATCCGAACACAACGCAGTCGGTGGTCAAAGCCGGATGTGGATATTCATAACTATACATTTTCTACCCCTTATTTTTCAACAATACAAATTTAAGCCTATTTTCCGACAAAAACGCACGATTGTGTCATTGATACGCAAACAAAAGTTAAAAATCGGCATATTTGCGTATTTTTTACGCATTAAATTTTGTTGTTTATTTCTTCGTCTTTATATTTGCGTCAAAATTACACAACTAAGCATTATTAACTACTAAACACATCAAAATCATGGCACAATTTAAAGTACACAATCTCATCATCGTCGACGCATCGGGTTCAATGACGTCAATCTACGAACAAGCGCTTGCCGGTATCAACGAAACGCTGTCAACCATCCGCGAGGAAGCCAAAAAAAGCGACAAAATCGAGCAGTCGGTCACCGTGCTCTCCTTCGCCAGCGGCGGAGAGCCTCTGCAATATGCCTACCGCAACACCATTGCCGAGCAGACATCGCCTCTCACCCCCAACGACTACACACTCCGCGGAATGACTGCCCTATACGACGCCATCGGCACATCGGTCACCGACCTTGAAAAAAGCAAAGGCAAGGAGGACAAGGTGCTTGTAACAATCATCACCGACGGCTATGAAAACGACTCCATCGAGTGGGACGGCGCATCGGTGAAAAAACTGATTGACCGCCTGTGCAAAAAGGGCTGGGTGTTCACCTACATCGGTGCAAACCAGGATGCAGCGCTTGAGGCTGGAAAGATTGGAGTGAAAAACAGTTTGACGTTTGAAGCCACAATTGAAGGCACCGTCAATATGTTCGCTTTCGAGAAGCAGTCGCGAAAGTATTGGAACGAACGCGTACGCCGAAATGAGAGCAATCTTGAGGAGTCGTATTTCTCCGACGACGACAAATGATAATGGAAAAGGCTGGATTCCGATTGGAATCCAGCCTTTTTTAATTCAATCAAGCGTCCCTGACTATCTGACAATCTTGACAGTCTTGATGCCGCCGTCGGCCACTACATTAACGAAATAAACGCCCCCTGTCAGATTGCCCATAGCAACCATTGCTGTCTGTCCGGCAGGTGTTGCCGAAGCAACCATCGCACCGGATGCATTGTAGACATTTACCGAGCGGATATTGCCGTCGGCCTTCACCGATACCACATCGCCAAGCGAGCGCACAACGATGCCGCCATCGGCGGATTTCAAAGTCTCGACAGATGAGAAGTCGTGTAGCACAGCCTTGCGTACTGCCGTATCGTCGAATTTGACAAACTGCATCTGGTTGAAGTAGATTTCTCCCTTCCACGCCTGTTCCGGAGCTTTCTCGTGTTTCAAGAAGAAGCTGTCGAAACGCCACTTGTCGGCGATTTCATCGGTGCCGGTGAAGTGCTGGTATTCATCGCTTGCCAGGTTCCATGACACGAGATGCCATCCGCGATAGTTGATCGGCTTCAAGTTGTACTTGATGCCGCCGTTCTTGTTGTTTGTGCGCACACGCAACGCAGCGCTGACGCTGTTGTTTGAGCCGTCGCCATAGAGCCAGAACGTAAGCACGCCGTCTTTGGTTGTGCCGTCGATGTTCTGCGAAGAGTGATACTCACGGATTTGCCATACACCTGCAGCGAAATCAGGATCGAAATCATACTTCAGGCATACGCTGTTAGGACTTTCCGGACGCACACCGATGTTGGCGCGCGTAAACGAGTTGGCTTCCTGTGTCAAGCCCGATGATGAGCCTGAGCCGTCAGGAGCCCAGAATCCCGTCACGTTGTCGAGCGGAAGCAGGTCGGTCGACTCAACGACTGGGCGGTACTCCGACAGGAAGCGGAATCTGAACTCTTCGGTCAAGTTGCCCGACAAGTCGGCAAGACCAGGTTTCACTGTAACAAGGAAGCACTTGTCGAGAGGAAGGTCTTCGCTGAAGAAATATTGTAGCACCGAAGCGCCGTTTACAACCGAATGAGTCAGTGTGCCAGCATAAGTGTTGCCTTCAGGGTCAATCACCGTCATGCAGTCGGCGTTCTTGTCCTCGTTCCAGTCGATAATCTCATCATACTCCACTCTTACCACCGGACGCAGCGTGTATGCCACATCGCCGTCGATGGCAGGGTCGGTAGAAACCACCTGCGCAGGTGTAGTGTCTGCCTCTTTCATTGTGATTGAGAGCGTATAGTCGTCGCCGCCATTGCCGTCGCCATTGCCGTCAAACGGCTGGTTTGTCTGAGAGTTCTTGGCAACGCTGCCGTCAATCTTGATGTTGTAGGTCTTCAACGGGACGAGTTTTGAAACGTCGACGCTGAGCGTATAGTCGTTTATCCATGTCAATGTCACTTCGCCGTCGTTGTCGATAGAGAATGCCTTTTCGACCGACTCTTTGTCCATCTTGCGCGAGAACGTGATGACGATAGGGTCAACAAGGCTGACTGCCTTTGTGTCTTCCACCGAAATCGACGCCACTTTCGCAGGTGCGTTGGATGTCATCGTGATGTCGAGCCATGTAACGTTGTCGTTTGACTGTCCGGCTGGATTCGACTTTATCACAACGGTTTTTGTCACTGGCTCATATCCGGTTGCCGTAAATTCCACAGAGACAGCATCGCCGGCTTTAAGTCCCTCAAACAAATAGAATCCGTTGTGGATAAGGTCGGGGTTGTTGGTGTATTTCTTAAATGTCGACTCCCATGTGTCAGTAACATACGTCTTGTCGCCTACCTTTACAGTCACACCGTCGATAGGCACATCGTTTTCTGAGTTTTTGATGATACCGGCAAGGAATGTCTGCTCTGGATTGGTCATGTTGCGGAACTTCAATATCGACTGGAATGCGGCGAAAGCCTCCAGACGCTTATAGTCGGCATTGATGTTCAGCTGCTGCTGAGAGGCGATTGTGTGGTAGCCGCCCTCGCTGAGCAGTGATGCCATATTTGTGCGGCGGTTGACCGACAGATACGGGAACTGGTTGGCGTGGGTCTCAGGAGCACGGTCGTAATAGCAACGGTCGTACCAGTTGCCGCGTGTCGTGATGCGCATCACGCCTGTAAGGTTCGGGTTGAGAATCTCTCCGAAAGCCTTACCGCCGTTAGGCGTTTTCTCTATTTCTTTGCCATCCTTGCGCCATCCTCCGAAGAGAGTGACGGTTGTGTTTTTGTCGGAAGAAGCATCAGAGTGGATAGCATAGAAGAAGTCGGCGCCCCAGGCATTCGCCATGTCGGAACGTTCCTCAAGTCCTACAATGTCGACCTCGTTGTTGCGGCAAAGTTTCAGATTTTCTGCCGGCATATCGGTATATTCCGTCAGATATCCCTTGATATACTGTGCCACGCTAAACACCTTCTGCGCCTCGGAATAGCCCCACAAGCCACGGTTTTCAGTTGCGGAGTGTCCCGGGTCGAGAAACAGTTTGAAATCGCCCCAGCCTGTTGATTTCTGAGCATAAGTTGTAGCAGCCGGGAATGCCGTCATCAATGCGGCGGCAGCGATTGCCATTTTTGTAATATTGTTCTTTTTCATCGATTATCAGTATTTTAGGGTAATTTCATAGATGCAAGCATCTTTTGCGTTCTCAAAAGCAACCCGTTTGCCATCGCGTGTCACGGCTGGCGTCAACGGAATCATATCGGTGTTGGCGGTCAGAAGGACTGCCTTGCCTGTGGCAACATCGACAGCGTAGATGTCGGAGCCCGTAAAACTTTCGCCATTATCGGTGACAACGGTGTAGATCAGCGAATTGTCGGGCAGCCATGCCGGATGAGAGCCCTTGCACAGGTAAGCCACGCCGCTGCCGTCGGAATTGCATGTGAAGATGCCTTTGCCCGGAACTTGGAAAGCCACCTGCTTGCCGTCGTGCGACAATGCCGGATTGATGATTATCGCTCCTGAGAATTCTTTCAACGAAGCCACTTTGTCGGCCACACCTGCCGGGTCATTGACCATCATTGTGTAGACATCGGCCGCTGTCGCGGATGTGCGCTTGAGGCTGCGTGTGTTGACGCTCGATGCGCCACGCTCGTCTGAAATCATCACGCGCTCGGCGTCATTCCACAACGGTGTTCCTATAAGCTCGCGCGTCTTGCCCACCAACGTGGTTTCCACACCGTCGGCGGCATTCCACACTTTAACTTCGTGGAAAACACGATTGTCGGACACCACATTGGTTCTGCCGAGCAGTTTTGTGCCGTCGGCACTCCATTGCATCTTGTAGCCGGCACCTGAGCAGCAGGTCACCTGACGCAGATTGCTGCCGTCAGCATCAGCTACCCAGATGCCGTCATAATTGTCGGAAGTTACTGCAATCTTGTCGCCGCTTGGCGACCACACAGGTGCCATCAGTCCTTGAGAAGACTTGATGAGCAACGTTGGCTCGCTTGCGCTGCGTGGCTGCGCCATTGCCGCCACTCCGAGCATGCTCAAAGCCAATGTAAGAAATGTTTGCTTTGTCATAGATTTTAAGTTTTATGTTAGGGTTAAAAATATCCGTGTTAGTTTGCACTTCCAAAATTACAAAGTTTTCACGGCACCGCAAATTTTAGGCAGACAAAAAAAACAAACAACGTATTCCAACGGGGGTTTCAACATTTTTTCGTAACTTTGGAATATTTTCCTTATCTCCTTAGAATAAGGACTTTGGGTAGATTTACCGATTTTGAGGTAACGAATTGCCAACCGTTTTTGTTGCTATATTCTGCTTTGATATGCTTTCTTGGCAACTCAATTTGACCACAAATATAGCGAATATATCTCAAACTTTTCTTCAATCAGGGAAAACAACGATTTTATTTCCCTGATTGCATTTGAACTTTCAGCATATTTTCCAATACAATCATATCTGCAACAAATTGTTTGTAATCGTTTGCAGTTTGCGATATGGGATAAAAATATGTTTGTAGTTTAGCATTATTATCAATTCCATATCCTAATAGCTCATAACTCTCTTTTTGACATATTCTATCACTTGGCTGTATAAATGTTCCACACTTTCCTCTTAAACGATACATATATGTTATCATTTGATGAATATCATCTCGGTTAATCTCTCTTTTATATTTTGCATCTATAATATAGCAGTCTGCTTCTCTATAAAAATCGGGATAACGAGGAAATTTATTTTTCGCCAAGTATATTCGTCCCGTTCCTTGTTTGTTATTAGGATGTTTGAATCCTTGCTTTGTAAGAATAGAGGCAAGATACTCTTCCCATAAATAAGATACATCAAACAAAACTCCATGTATTTTATCATCTTTTGCTCCGTACTTAATTTTTTCGTGTCTTAATATACGCAAGCAGAGCCTTTGGAGTGGTGTATAACGGAAGTAATATGGATGATTTACAATTTTTGAATTGCTTTTTATTACCTTCTCTCTTTCTTGCCTACTATAACTTGGAGTTGCGGATATGATTTGAGCAACGTTTGCATGCGTTTCTGCATCATTTTCCAACAATATTTTCCCGAATGAAGATTTGCCAATGTATTCAATCGTATGTCGTATCAGTTCTGTTACATGATTGTCATAACTAAATTCTCGTGTACGATAAGCTATACGACCGTTAAAAGGCAAATTTGTTTTCAAATGCCTGTTAATGTCTATTGTACCGCGTACATTGGCATCATTATATTCATTTCGTTGGTACTCCTTATATACTCCCTGCGTTAATGCATCTTTAAGAAGTTTGGGAAACAGATATAATAGGAAATTGAATATTTTTTCATTTGCAGTTCCATGTGATAAGTTTACAACATTGATACACAAAACTTTTTGAAGCATATAATGCAAAAAGAAATCTTCTGTATTTGTTGAAAAACGAGAATGTATAGAAACTGATTGTCCGTTCATGCCAATAAAGCCTGACATATTTCCCGTTTCCAATATGGCTTTTGTGCATTTATTCCCATTCCAATTGGTTTGTAACGAAAACAGATATTGACTACCCATTTCATCCTCGCACTGATTAAATGAATGGGGATAAATAAGTAGGTCATTACCCATATCATCTAACAATTCTGATATTTTTCTGTTAGCAATATTATTGAATGATAGATATTCTTCGAAGTTATCTGAAGAAGAATACTGTGTATTATCTTTCAATATCATTGTTGTCATTTTCGTTATAGTAAACAGATTCAAGCATTTTTAGATTCGCCATAGCATTTGCCGTTCCCCTTAGATATTCAAAAAGCACTCCTTTCAAGTGATTTTCCCAAAGGTGTCTGTATGCTAATTTCTTATTAGTATGCTCCTCATTAAGATAAAGTTGCAATTTACTGAAATAAGAACCGCCAATATGATATGCTGCATTTAACCCTTCTATGCCAGTATTGGATTCTTCATTCCATATTGCTGCATTCAAGCGTTTCATTACTTCTATAACTTCATCTTTCATTTCTTGAAGTGCATCCAGCATTCCAGTATTTTCATTTGCTTTTATTTCTTCCCATGCGAAACGACGGCGCATGGCAAAATCCATGCTTTCTACGCTACGGTCTATATCGTTCATAGTTCCGATAATATAAACATTACTTGGTACATAGAATCCGTCATAGAAAGAATCAGTTTTATCCGTTATCAGATTTTGGTATTGCGTTTTAACCAATCCACTTTCTCCACGATAGCCAGGGTCTATGCTAAAAAATAGTTCTCCAAATATCTTTGATATTTCCCCACGATTGATTTCGTCTATGATGAAAACATAATTAAATGAGGTAGGGTCATTGGCGGTTTCCTTTATAGGAAACTGTTTCAGTATATAATCGCCTATTGATTTAAGATAGGTGTCATTAGGAGGGCATATCTTATTGACTAAGTAGTTTAACATTCTATCATCAGAAACGCTCCAATTCTTTTGCCCTTGCTTATTATACACACATATAATGCCCCCATCTATATGTACATGTATCATCGTTTTGCTTCTAAAACTTTGTATATCTATGAAAGCATTGTTTAATTTGTCTTTGAATAATTTTAAAGATTCTTTATAAGGAGTAAAATCAGTGGATTCCTCTTTTTCCTTTATTGCTCTTTTGCAGAAAATCTTAAAAACTCCATCTTTTCTTTCAAACCCAATATTCCCATTATTGTCGGGAGGTGTTGGTCGTAAACCTTCTACAAAATCAGTATAGTCATAGGAAGGGTGGAATTGCACAAAATCATACTCTGCATCCATTTTTTCTGCTATGGCTTTAGCCAAATATGTTTTTCCTGTTCCTGGTGCTCCTGTTAGAATGAGATTCTTATTAGCCTCTAACAACTTAATGTATTTTTCGTATTTATTATTATCTTCCATATCAGTATAGTTACTGTGTAATAAGTAATTTGATATATATTGGGGAATATCATTTTTTTGATTCAATGTTCCATAAGGCGGCCATTGCTTTTCAATAGATTGGATATTAAATTCAGAGGTTGAAATGTATCCTTGTTCCTTAAAGCACAACCAAGCAACATCAATATAATGCGAATAATATGATTCCTCGCCATCGTCATCCACGCCTGCATAGTGAATTTTATCTTTAAATTTATATTGAGATAATGCAATTCCAATACCCCAAAGACCAAAATTATTATTGGTACAACAGATAATATCCCCTGCTTTTATTTGTTTAATTAACGTAAATGGTCCTATAGCTGTTGGAATATCAAGATATTCTTGTTTTATCTCATCAATAGTATAGTTTGTGTAATCTGTATGATTCCATCCTATTGACATTAGGTTTTTGGTAAGGAAACTTTCCCATGCAATTTCTTTTTGTCCTTTACAATGAGTTGGACAGATAAAATAGCACTTGTGTTGAACTTGTAAATCAGAAATCTTCAAATCATTAGGAATAAGAAAATTAGCAGTATCCTTTTCTATTCCCAATTCAGCCATAAAATGTTCAAATTGTTCTGACAGATAATCATCTGATATTTCTTTATATAATTTTAGCTCACGAAATTTATTGTTAGTCTGTGTACCATCTCCATGATTGGATGTATGTTTTTCCCTTGTGTTATTTTTATAACCGACAAATCGACTTGGAGCAAATAGCAAGGTATTGCCAAATGGCTCAACCACATACCATTTCCCCCTTTGAAATCGTTGCAAAGCCCATTCTCTATCCTCTGCTATTGTACTTTTGGCATAAGAATATAGAGTATAGATATTTTTAACGACATCTATTCTGCTTTCTATGAAATCTGTCCTTTCCATTGTTTGCTTTCAAAATAAACCATACAAAAGTACAAAAAATCCGTGATGTAACATTCAACTATCACGGACTTTATTTTGATTTACAGCTTAATACCTCGATTTTGTCTCTTTGTCGGCATTCCTAATGCTTCCATAAACTCGTCTTTCTTTCGCCTGAACCAATTGACATGCGAAACACCGTCAATCTTGAAATCGAACTTACCGTTCTCGTCCTCCTTGATGGAACAGATGGCACGCTTGGCTTCAAGACTTTGGTTGAACTCACGAGAATAGAGTTCGCCTGTAATGGAAACATCCTTGAACATGCACAGTTTTCTAATGACGGCATCGCCAAAGTGCAGGGTATCACGCAGGAACTTTATTGTTGGTATCCGTTTCTCCACATACGGGAAATAGCGTCTGACAAAATCCGTAAACTCCGGCAGCTTGCGGTGCTGTTGCTCGTAAGCGTTTTTTATTTCCTGTATCTGTTCGGCTTGTTGCCGTTCCCGTTGTAGGGCTTCCTCTTCAAGTTCAAGTATGCGGTCTTGCAAGTCCTCGTTCCTGCGTTCCAACGATTTCATCTTTCCACCTCCGAAAAGAGAACCCACGCTTTCGGCTATGTTGGTCGCTGCGGTAGCGGCTGCGCCTTTCAGTTTCTCGGTCTGTACTTCTTTCTTGGCTTGTTTGAGTTCCTGTTCGGCTTCGGCTTCGGCTTTCTGTTCCTGCAACCTTTTGTTTTCCATATCAAGGGCATCGTTCTTTTTCCTCATATCCCGCTTTTCTTTGCGCTTTACACTTTTCCGTTTTGTCACCGTAACGACATTAATGTTAAGATAATTAGCGCCATTCTTCAATTTTTTCGAGGTTATTCCAGCATTTTTCTGTAACTTTGTTATGTCGTTTTCGACACAATTCTGCAACAATCATCACCACATCCAAACAAGTCATTAAAACTATCATTATCTACAATTTTTCATCTATGAATAAGAAAGAACGGACAATCTTTTTTTTGTGGCAGCACCTATGGTTGCTTGTATCTTTGTTTATAATGACTCTCGGTGTCGCCGTATGCGTAAAGAGCGAGTTGGGATCAAGCGTAATCTCCACTCTGCCTTACGTTTTCGAGACTGCCGGCAAACGTGGACTTGGAGTTCCGTCGCTGACAATCGGACAATACACTTACATAATGAACGCCATTCTGGTGGCTGGGCAGATTGCCGTGCTGCGCCGCCGCTTCGAACCGGTTCAGTTGTTCCAGCTGCTGGTGGGATTCGTTTTCGGATCACTCATCGACTTGAATATGGCTCTCACATCGTGGCTTCTGCCCGACGGCATAACGGAGCAAGCACTGGCGCAGATTGCGGGATGCACAGTCCTGGGCATCGGCATCGCCCTTGAGGTGAGATGCGGCTCGGTGACAATGCCTGGCGAGGGTTTCCCGGTGGCGGTGAGCTGCGTGACAGGCATCGACTTCCCGAAGATAAAGATTGTTGTTGACTGCTCGCTGGTGGTTCTCTCCGTGGCTTTCTGCTATGTGTTTTTCGGAGCATGGCAATGGTATATCGTTGGTGTTGGCACTTTGTTCGCTATGCTCTATGTGGGAATCGTTGTGAAAATAGCAGGCAGACATATGGCTTGGTTTGACAAAATCCTTAATTACCGACCTGGATTCCGACGTTATGTGTACGGTCTGGCAAAACTTATTTTCAGACAGAAACAATGATGGAATTTAACGACATAATCAGAAACGCCGCCTCGTTGCCGACGACTGAGATTGCCGCCGACGTCAACAAGGCGTTGACCGCCAACGGATGCGTGGTTTTGACCGCGCCTCCGGGAGCGGGAAAGTCCACTCTTCTGCCGCTTACCGTCATGGCTGGATTCCTGCCCTCCGACGGCAAGATTCTCATGCTCGAACCCAGGCGTCTAGCTGCCAGGCAAGTGGCTGAGCGCATGGCGGATATGTTGTCGGAGCACACGGGAGGCTCGGTTGGCTACCGGGTGCGCTTTGAAAACCGTGTGTCAGAGTCCACCCGCATCGAAGTTATAACAGAAGGAATTCTGACGCGTATGCTCATCGCCGACCCTTTGCTCGAAGGGGTGTCGGTTGTAATCTTCGATGAGTTCCACGAACGCAGCATCAATTCCGACTTGGCATTCGCCCTGACGCGCCAATGCCAGCAGATTCTGCGTCCCGACCTGAAAATTGTCATCATGTCGGCTACAATCGACACGTCGTCTATCTGCACAAGCCTCAACGCTCCTCTCATCGAATGCCGGGGCAAGATGTTTCCTGTGGAGACACGTTATGCGGCGACCGACATTGCGCCCGCCGACATCCCGACGGCTGTAGCGTCGGCGATAAGCAAGGCCCACAGCCAGCACGAGGGCGACATTCTCGCTTTCCTGCCCGGACAAGCCGACATTGCGCAATGCGAGCGGCTGCTTGCCGACAAACTGTCGCCGACTGCCGTATTCCCTCTCTACGGCAATCTGTCGCCGGAGCAGCAAAGGCGGGCGGTGGCGCCATCGGGCAAAGGCGAGCGCAAGATAGTGCTTGCAACGCCTGTCGCAGAGACATCGATTACGATTGAAGGCGTACGCATTGTGGTCGACTCGGGATATTGCCGGCAATTGGTCTACAATCCCCGGTCGGGACTTAGCCACCTTGAGACGGTGCGCATAAGCATCGACATGGCGACGCAGCGTTCGGGACGAGCTGGACGCGTGGCTCCTGGAGTCTGCTACAGACTGTGGACAAAGGCCTCGGAGCATCGCATGAACGAGCGCCGGCGTCCTGAGATTTCTGATGCCGACCTTGCGCCTACACTACTCGACATTGCGGCTTTCGGCGAAAGCGACGCAGAGGCGTTGCCATGGCTGACAACACCTCAGCCATCAGCCGTTGCGCAAGCCTGGAAACTACTGACAACGCTTGGTGCCGTCGACAGCCAGAACCGCATAACAAGCCTCGGCAGGCAGATGTCGAAACTGCCGTGTCATCCGCATATTTCAAAAATGATGGTGCGCGCCGAATCGCCTGCGCAGAAAAGTCTCGCCTGCGACATTGCCGCCATACTGGAGGAGAAGGATCCTCTGACCGACGACACTTCCGCCGACCTATGCCTGCGCATCAGCCTGCTCCGGACGGCGCGGCGACAGCACAGGCTCGGCAGATGGTCGCGCATAGCGCAGATTGCCGAGGAATATCGAAATATGATCAAAGCCACAGAATGCAACGACGATATATGCCCGGAGGATGCCGGCTGCCTTGTGGCGACGGCATATCCTGAACGGGTGGCTAAAGCCATTGACAGCATCGGGCACTTCCGTCTGGCTTCGGGCGTCAACGTGCAGATTGACAACAGTAGCAATCTTGCTTCCTACGACTGGCTGGCGGTGGCTGCCCTCAACGCTTCCGAAAAATGCGGAAGGGTGTTTCTCGCCGCACCGTTGCGGCCAGAGGACATCGAGACACGACAACGCGAACGGATTTTCTGGGATTCAAAAAACGGCGGTGTGGCGATGCTGCGCGAACGCACAATCGGGGTGCTGACTGTCGACAGCCAGCCTCTGCACAATGCCGACAAAAGCGCTGTTGTCTCAACGGTCTGCGAGGCTGTGCAGAAAGAAGGGCTCGGACTGCTCGACTGGAGCGACGACGTTGCCAGGCTTCAAAAGCGTGTGGACGCGGTGGCGGAATGGCATCCGGAAATGGCTCTACCCGACCTGTCTACGGAACACGTCCTGTCGACAGCTTCTGAATGGCTGCCGTTCTACATTGAGCAGAACGGAAAAGTGCTGACAACGGCAGCCGAGCTGAAAAAGATAAATCTGCACGATGCTTTGTGGGCTCTCATCCCCTACGACATGCAGCAAGAGGTAGACCGACTCGCCCCATCGCACATCACTGTGCCTTCAGGCAGCAGAATCCGTGTGGACTACCGCAAAGCCGCCGAAGCACCGGTGCTGAGCGTACGCCTGCAGGAATGCTTCGGGATGCTCCACACGCCCTGTGTCGACGAAGGAAAACGCACCGTGCTTATGGAACTCCTGTCGCCTGGATTCAAGCCCGTGCAGCTGACCCAGGACATGGACAGCTTCTGGAGCAATGCCTATTTTGAGGTGCGCAAAGAATTGAAGCGACGTTACCCAAAGCACTATTGGCCGGAAAATCCTCTCGACGCCGAAGCCGTAAGGGGCGTGAAGCGGAAATAACATGGCATAAGAATCTCACAATTTATTATATGGATATGTTTATAAATACCTCTCATTTTCATTGTCGGTTCAATTAAAATATATAATTTTACAAAACAAACATTATCGTCTTTTACGCGATATGAGAATCATCATTTCTCTTCTAATTTCAATTATTTGCAGTGCTGTATCTTTTGCACAACAGCAAGCCGTTGGATTATATATGATAAATGGAGACACGGAAACGGCAATGACTCCAATCAAATATAAGAATATAAAAATATCGGGAACGTTCAGCAAGACTGCACGATTAGAGTTTGCTGATGCTAAAAGCCAAAACCGATTTACAGGAACTGCAAAATTCAAATTCGTCTTTGGCGCAGTCGACGCATATCACTCGATGACACATTATATGTTTGCGCCGATGTATTCCGTCAACGACTTTGGCATTGTTCATTTTGAGGTAAAGAAGGATAAAAGATATCTTGCGACGGTCAAAATAAAACCTTTTGGCACATCATCAACAGGCGTAAAAGAGTCTGACCGAGTCAAAGCGACAACCCAAGAACTTGAAAAGGGCGTTTATATAATGGAAATCACCGCTGAACCCGGAGAATATTGCATAATCTTCAACTCTATGGGAACCGGCGGCTACAGCGGAACCTTCGATTTTGGCATAGACTAAAATCGCTGTCTTTTCGGAAGAAAAAACAAGCAAGCTCTTTTTTCTTTGATAAAACTGGCTGCACCTCGGAAAAATTGAAGAAAATCTTCATTTTTCGCTCGGTTTGCACAGTTTTTCTCTCAATTTGCACTATCTTTCAATAAGATAGGCTGCATTTCGGAAGAAAAAACAAGCAAGCTCTTTTTTCTTCTCTCAATTTGCACTATCTTTGCAAACGCAAAAACGAGGAGTGATGCTCGAGTGGCTGAAGAGGCACGCCTGGAAAGCGTGTATACGCCAAAAGCGTATCGCGAGTTCGAATCTCGCTCACTCCGCCCAAGCGAAATCCGATAAAACGGAGCGAATACAAAACCGCTGATTTGCAGACCAAAAGGAGCAAATCGGCGGTTTTCCATTTCATTTGATTCCGTTTTGTTATATGAAAAATAGCACATAAATTTGCAGATGTGTACTAACCAGAAAAAATGTGTACAAAAAAATGGAGATTAAACATAGTATATCATTCTTCCTCCAAAAGGTCTACAGCAGGACAGGCAGCGAAGAGGGGCAAATAAGGCTCCGATGGAAGTGATTTTTCTGCGTCCACGCGCTAAGACTTTAACAAAACGAGCGGAGCGCCTTTGGCTCTCTTCGTCCGACCATTTGTCATAGCAGCCGTTATTCATTGTGGAAAACGCTTCCTGGGATAGTGACTGACCGAACTTGTCGGCAAGGCTGTCTGCGATTTCAGCGTCCGTCAATCCCTGCATAGCGAGGGCGAGGATTTCATCGTAGAAATCGCCGGAATCGTAATCAAATTTCTTTGGCCTTGCCATTCTGCTGCTGTTTTATTTTGTTGTTTCATTTTGTTATTGTCAATTTGTTCTCTATATTTGTAGTGTGGATTGATGGTCGCATCGGTAGCGAGGTTTCCCAAAAGGCAGCATATTGCAAGGTTCGACTCCTTCGCCTTTCCACATTATAGGAGGTGCGTTTGTATCTCCTATTTTATTTTGCGGTATTGTTTGCTATTCATATTCGCGGCTCAGTAGAAATTTATCCCCACTAAATTTCTACTGAGTCGGAAAAACGGGAAACAATATGCTGCTTCCCGTTTGCTTTCACTCCTGCGACGGCTGTCACCATCCAAGATTCACACTTACACCTGCCATCACCCACAGCCCCGGCTGCTTTACGGCAGAGAGATCGTAGTAGCGATGGCACTTGATGTTGTCGGCCTTTACATATACGCTATATTTCCGGTCGTTCCACATCACCTTGCAGTCCACTTTCGTGTACGGATGATAGCCGTTCATCCGTTGCTGCCATCTCACGCTCCACGACGCCGACAGCTTGCTCCAAATCTTATGGTCCAAGCCGAACACGGCCTTATGGCGCAGATATTCCAACGCATACAGCGATTTCAGTATCTCTGTTTCCGTCTCGTGGTTTTGGTTGATGTAGGCATATCCCAGTCTGATGTTTGTCACGAAGCATCTCGGCAACAGCTCGTTCATATATATCTCGGCGTCAACATTGAAGCCCATATTGTCGAGTTTTCCGATGTTCATCACGTGGTATTTGCTGTCGGTCAGCTCTGTTTCCGTAGTCTGAACCCAGTCAATCATATCCTTGCCATGTGTGTAGAATCCGCTAAGCACCACCGAAAATCCCGTCTGCCGATAGCGAGAGCCTATTTTGAAGGCGGAGTTTTTCTCCGGACTCAGCGAGACGTCGCCCTGCTGCACGGCATTGCTTATGTAGAGGTCGGTGTAGGTGGGCATGCGGAGAGCCTTGTTCCATGAGGCGTATACCTTCCAATTGGCGTTCGGACGGTAGCTGGCGTCCACTCCCGGATAGAATCTGAATTTATTGTCGAGTCCCGTATTGCGGTTGGCAAGCACTCCGGCAGAGAGTGTGAACCCTCCGAATATGAAATTGTGCTCCAGCATCACATTCGTGTTTGTGCGTTCTCCTTTACGGGTGTACTGCCTGTCGGAGCCCGGAATGCTTTTATAGTCGGCCGCGTCGAGCTGGTTGCCGAGAGCCGTGGAATAGATGCGTTCCTTACCGATGTCGACACCGACGGCGGTCTTTCCTGCAATACAGTCGACATAGGCGTTGACCGCAGCGCCAAACACATCAAGGTTGTGGTAGTTCTCTCCCGCCGCGGCGCCTTCCTTGCCTCGCGTCAATTGATAATGGTCTTTGAATTTGTTGTAATATACCGCAGGTGTCACTTCCCAAGTTCTGCCTTGGTTGTGGACGCTCACATTAAGAGAAGCGATTCCATGGTCGGTTTTCTCATATTGATTGTTGAATTTGGCGCTGTAGAATGTGTTTGCGCCATAACTTTGGGTTGCGATGCCCAGCTGCGCCCCGATGTCGAGGCGGCGGTCGTAGCTCAGCGACAAGTTGGCATAGCCCTGTCCTTTCTCGAAGTCGCTGTTTTCGGTGCCTCCGTCCGAGCGTTTGTATCCGCCGCTTACGGAATAGGCTTGTTCCCACTTTCCGCTTCTGAAAGCCATCTGCAGCCTGCCCTGTGCCCCGAGGCTGCCAAAGCTGCCGGCTTCCACATTTGCCTCGACGCCGTTTGCGCTTGCTTTTTTAGTCACAATGTTTATGGCGCCGTTGAACGCCGATGTGCCAAACACGCGCGACGATGCGCCCTCGATAATCTCCACATGGTCGATGTCGGCAAGTGCGACAGGAAAATCGGAGGCGTTGTGCCCCGTCTGCGGATTGGAGATGTTCACTCCGTTAAGGAAAATTGCAATCTGGTCGAAGGTGCCACCGTTGATCGAAATGTCGGTCTGCACCCCGAAACCTCCACGCTGACGCACATCCACGCCCGTAGCCAGTTTCAAAACGTCGTTGATTGTTTGTGCCGCCGACCGCTGAATGTCCTCGCGGGTCATGACCGTCACAATTTTTGGAGACAGCTCGACTGTCATCGGCGCGCGCGACCCCGTTACGGTCACACCATCCAGTTCGTAAGCCTTTCCTCCACGGATAAAGACTGAATCAGCCTTGGCTCCCTCCACGCTGATGCCTTCTGCCTTGGCGTAGGTAAGCGTGGTTACGCTGAGCGCACCGATAGCCACCACTCTTCCAAGCACAGAAAACAAGGAGTAGCCTTTGTTGGAGAAGTGCGAGAACTTCAGGCTTGCACGCTTGTTGAAAATTGTCTTGTTCATTAAATTAATTTGTTGATAAATAAAAAGAATAAATAATATGTCGTGGACACACATGATGCATCCACGACATTTTTCTTTGATTTTTCAAGCTCAGGAGGTTGCCCCCGCTTACGCTTTCTTTCCGCGCATACAGTCCCAAACGAGATAGCCGATGAGCAGCGCATAGACAGCCACACCGCCAATCTGGAGCGTCGACTCGCTGAATCCGCAAGTATACTCGAAGCCTGCGAAGCGCATTCCGGCGCTGACCACGCCCATCAATGCTCCACCGGCGATAAATCCGCTGGCGAGAAGCGTGCCGCGCTCTGTGCGTGCCGCATTGAGTTCCTTGTCTTTCGAACGGGTTGACACAAACCAGTTGACCAAACCGCCGACAAGCAGCGGCGCATTGAGCTCCATAGGGATAAACATACCGAGCGAGAAAGCCAATGCCGGCACACCGAGCCAGTTGAGAAGCACGGCGAGGATTGCGCCTACGCCATAGAGCAGCCACGGCGTGTCGCCACCCATCATCAACGGTTCGATAACGCCTGCCATCGCGTTGGCCTGCGGTGCGGCGAGTGCGTTCGGCCCTGAGAAACCATACACTTTTGCAAGAATCAGGATAACGCCGCCGACAGTTGCTGCCGACACGAGTGTGCCGACAAGTTTCCACTGCTGCTGTTTTTGCGGAGTGGAGCCAAGCCAGTAGCCGATTTTCATATCCGTAACCATACCGCCTGCCATCGAGAGAGCCGTGCAGACAACACCTCCGATAATCATCGAGGTGACGATGCCGCTGGCTCCTTTAAGTCCGATCGCCACAAACACCGCTGAGGCTACAATCAGCGTCATCAGTGTCATTCCGCTCACCGGGTTCGATCCCACAATGGCAATTGCATTGGCAGCCACCGTGGTGAAGAGAAACGCTATCACCGTAACCACCAGGAATGCCACAAGGGTCTGGAAGAGGTTGTGGATTACGCCGAAGTAGAAGAATGCGAATGTCACTGCCAACGCTGCGATAAGGCTGAAGGCAAGCACTTTCATCGAAATGTCTTTCTGGGTGCGCTTCACTTTTGCCACATTGCCGCCCTTGCCGCGGAATTCACGTCCGGCAAGACCTACGGCAGAGCGGATGATGCCCCACGACTTGATGATGCCGATGATGCCCGACATGGCGATACCGCCGATACCGATGTAGCGCGCCTGTGTCTTGAACAGCACCTCGGGATCGATAGCGGCTGCCTCCGGGCTCATTCCGAGCAATGGTACGATGACATACCAGATAAACGCGCTACCTGCAAAAATAATGAAGCAGTATTTCAAACCTACGATGTAGCCGAGACCGAGCACCGCCGCTCCGGTGTTGATTTTAAACACCATCTTGGCCTGGCTTGCCACGTGGGCGCCGAATTCTGTCGCTTTCGACGTCAATGTCTCAGCCCACCATCCGAATGTGGAGAGAAGGAAGTCGTAGATACCGCCGACAGCGCCCGCAATGATAAGCGGCTTCACCTGGCTACCCGACTTCTCGCCGGAGATAAGCACCTGTGTGGTGGCTGTGGCTTCCGGGAACGGGAACTTGCCATGCATGTCGGAAACGAAATATTTGCGGAACGGGATAAACATCAACACGCCGAGTACGCCGCCAAGCATCGAGCTGAGGAATATCTCAATGAAACTTACCGTAATGGCGTCGCCATACTTGGCTTGAAGGATGTAGAGCGCCGGGAGGGTGAAGATGGCTCCTGCCACCACGATTCCCGACGAGGCGCCGATAGATTGGATTATTACGTTCTGTCCGAGGGCGTTTTTCTTCTTCAACGCGCCCGACACTCCGACTGCGATGATTGCAATAGGAATTGCCGCCTCAAACACCTGCCCCACTTTCAGTCCGAGATATGCCGCCGCGGCACTGAAGATAATCGCCATCACAAGACCCATTATCACAGAGTAGGGAGTCACTTCCGGATACTGACGGTCGGGGCGCATCACGGGGATATACTCCTCGCCCGGCTTCAGCTCGCGGAAAGCGTTTTCAGGAATACCTGCTTCCTGCTTTTGTCTTTCGTCTTCCATTATTTTGCTTAGTTTATGATTAATATTCTGAAAGTTTGTGTGCGAAGTTACAAATTTCAGTTTACAAATGAAAACACTATGCCACAAAACAAGAAAAAAAGAGCCGTCTCATCCCTGAGACGACTCCTTTTTCAATACAAATTATATCAATTGGAGTATTATTTCTTCACAACTGACGCTTTCCAAGTCTGGTTGTTGCTGAGATTGAGCGTAATTTCATACGTTCCGCCTTCTGCACACTTGAAGTTTGGTGCGTTGTTCTCGTTGAGATTGTTGAGCGAACCGCCGAGACTGAAGTCCCATTTGTTGTTGGCGCGGAACTTGTATTCCTTACCGCCGACGAGAGCAACCTCACCCTTCCAAACGAGACCACCGGCGTAAGTAAGTGGCGTTTCAGCGTCCCATCCGCCAGGAGTAGCGTCGCCGATAATTCCGAACGAAGTGATTTCCATCGCCTCCCAAGTCATTTTGTCTGTGTCGACTTTGAAGTAGTAGATACCACCCTTGCCAAGAGTCAGGTTTTTGGCTCCTGGGTCAGTGCTCAACAGGTTGGCTTCTGCGCCGACACCATAGGCAGTGCTGCCTTCGTTCCAGTTAGGCTGTGTCGAGAATTTGAATTCAAATGCCTTGTTGCCAGCCTTTGACATGTCAACCAAACCGCTGTGTACGCCGCCGTTGCGCTCGTAGATGAACACGTTTACATCGTGACCCCATCCATTGAATCCACCAACAGCATAGAGTTTCGGTGAGTAAGCCTTGACAGTGAATGTGCCTTCCATCATGTTGATTGTCACGGTATACTCTCCTGCCTTTGCAATAGTTACAGGACGTGAGTTCTCGCCGTAGATAAGTTCGCCGCTCATAGCCGACTCAGCAGGACCCCAAGCATACATAAACTCATTGCCTGCGTCGGCCTTAGCCTTCACCATCGATTCTGCGCCCATAAATTGGATTGAGCCGGCAGGGAGAGTGCAGATAGATGTAAATACAGGATCATCGTATACGTTCTGGTCGCTATGTCCGAGCTTGATGGCTGAAGCATCCCATCCGTCACCAAACGCAGCGTCGGTAATTACGTAGTATGCCGACTCAATCTTGATGCCAAGGTCAATAGGCGTAACATTTACCGATGAAGCGTCGAAATAAGTGTCGGCGCCGCCGAAACGCACTGTTGTTCCGTTGTGGGTCAACGTGAGTTCGAAACGCACATAAGTGGTCTTTGCGGCAGGGCTCTTGCCAAACAGCTGGCGGTGAGCGTTGTCAATGTCGAGATAGTCGGCATAAGCCACATTGTCGACAACTGTTGTAAGCACGCTGACAGGCTTCTTGAAATCCTCTGTGGCGGAAACCTGCATTTCAACATTCACTTCGCTGCCGGCTGGCTGATTGTCAACGCTGGTGATTTTGAGCACTGGCACGCCCAGCTCGCTATCAACGAAGTCCTTGAGGTTCAAATCAGTAGGCAACGCATGAGCCACAGCGATACCGTCTGCAGCCATAATCGCTTCCTGCGGATTGCTTTGCGGTGGCATTGGATCCTCGATATCGTCGCAGGCTGTGAAACCTACAGCCAATGCCAATGAAAGTAATATACTGAATTTTTTCATTTTTTGTCTTTATTTGTAAATTCTGTAATAACCGGCTTCCTTGCGGCGG
>ULWC01003402.1_pt1 | contig 24799 bp, 22 predicted proteins | sample 1959931 | NCBI WGS metagenome assembly ULWC01 (sample SAMEA4835801, study PRJEB28245) | human gut metagenome | biome: gut microbiome; material: fecal sample | place: Denmark | collected 2008
CTCATTTTTTGCTTCCCGTCAAACGAGGTTGCGAATTATGATCGCCTCCGACTCTTTTGTCAAATATTTTTTGTGCGTTTTTTTCCTATTTTCTTCCGGATATACTCTAATACCTTGTTTTTATTATCTTTTTATTTTTTCACCGCCTCAGAAAACGCACCTGAGCACACAAACCGCCTTCTTCACGGTTTGTCAACGTAAGTTCCGCGCCGTTGAGCGCAGCCATGTTTCGAGCAATGCACAGTCTCAAACCCGTTCCACCCGTCGTACTGTTTCGGGAAGATTCAAGTCGATAGTACGGCTCAAATACAGTTTCAAGTTTTTCTTCAGGAATGCCCGGTCCGTTGTCCAGAACCGAAATGACGACGCCCTCGGCGTCCTTTTGCAAAACAACCTTTGCTTCGCCGGCATATTTGTTGGCGTTTGAAATCAAGTTCTCAAGGCAGCGGCGCAGGCACAACGTTCTGGCGCTGACAACCACCGTCTCTTCTACTCCGATTCCCTCGCACTGCAACGCAACTTTGCCGCCCACATCGGTCGCATCGTCGACCAGACTCTGCAGAAACGACACGAGTTCAAGTCGAATCGGTTTCTCGTTGGTAGTCAAGCTCCTTGCAAATTCCAGCCCTTGCACGATGATTGAACCCATTTCAGCAGTCGTCGCCTGCAACTTCTCCCGAAGCTCCTGCGGTTCAACCTTTTCCAGACGAAGCTGAAGTTTGGTAAGCGGCGTTCTCAGATCATGCGTCATTGCGGAAATCATGCGGTTGCGTTCCTCCAGATTCCCCAGTACCTGCTCACGCATGAGGTTGAATGAATGCGAAGCGTTTCGAATTTCCTTCACGCCCTCTTCCGGCAAAGGATCCACCAGATCGGGACGATGCCCGAACATCTCAACGGCTGACCCCAGTTTTTCAATCGGTCGGGTATAGCGACGAACCATGACCACGGCAAGCAACAGCATAACTACTGATTCCAGAAGAACGAACAGTCGCTGCGACCAGACAACGGCGCGATCATCTACATCGTGCGGCGTTGTAATCCGTAGCCACGATTCGTCGCTCAATTCCACTGCCACTTCAAGACTCGGTAGATGCTGCGGCAGGAGCGTGGCCTCTCCTTCCATCCGACGCACGGCGATTGCAGGCGCCGTCATGCCCGCATCCTCGAACACACTGCGTATCAAGGAAAGCTGGCGCGTCAGATGGTGGTCCGTGCGCCCCCATTCTGGAGCCTGATTCGAAATTCCAAGCGTTTCTTTCAGAAAGCCCGAAGAATTCGCGTCGCGCATTCGAGCCAAAGTAGCGTCACGCTGCGCGGCCGGCATCGAATTCAGAAGCGTCCAATACGAGGCCAAGTGTTCCGCACGCGTTTGCTCGGCCTGCTGCACATACAGCCACTGCACGCTGCAGACCACGGCAAAGTTGGCGACCTGGAAAAGCACAATGCCGCCGATAATGAGCGTCAGGAGCTGCCCTGAAAACGAATCGAGGAATTTGAACAATCCCTTAAAGCACATCTTTAGTCCTCTGCTTTGCTTACAGGCACAACCAGCATGTAGCCGTCGCCTCGCAAAGTGCGAATAAGCGAAGCGTTGCGTCCGCTGTCACGCAACTTCGAGCGCAGTCGGCTGATCTGAACGTCAATGCTTCGATCATACGTATCGGGCCTCGATCCCATCCGATCGAGAATCATGTCCCGGGTCAAAACCCTACGCGGATTCATCAGGAAGTACTTCAAGAGCTTGAATTCGTTGGCGCTCAGCGCCACAGCGACATCGTTTTCGTCGATCAAATGGTGCGCAGCCATATTGATGCGCCAGGGACCGAATTTCCAGATCTCGGCAACCTCTTCGGGAACGTGCATCGTTGTATGTTGCGTTTCCGACGTGCCGGACATTGAAGAACGCCGCAGCAGCGCCCGAATTCGAGCTACCAACTCGCGCATCTCAAAGGGCTTGGCAAGGTAATCATCCGCTCCGATTTCAAGACCCACCACACGATCGGCCAATTCACCCAACGCACTCAGAAAAATGATCGGCACGGTCTCAAAACCAGATCCGGGAACTCGCAATCGCTTGCAGAGAGAAAGCCCATCCTCACCAGGCAGCATGATGTCGAGCAAAATCAGGCTTGGTTTGCGTCGCGACAGGGCGTCGAACAATCCCGCTCCATCACGCACCGAGCACGTTTCAAAGCCCAGAGCATGGAGGTTTTCTTCGAGAAGTTCAGCGATTTCCGCCTAATCTTCCACGATCAAAATCAAAGGCGCCGGTGTGGTCATATAAATACTTCGTCCGAAAAAAGCTTGAAACGATGATAGCAACCGAGTCCGACAAACTCTTGCAGCCCTGCAACATTTCTGAAAGGTTGCAGAGCAGGAACGGAAGAAAACTGAAATACCTCCGAAAGATGCGGTTCCTAGCATGTGAATCACGTTCTTCCCAATTCGCATTTTCTCCATTGGAGGCAATCAATCATGTTCAAAACTACTGTTCTTCTGGCTGGCTTTGCCGCTCTTTTTGCCGCTCAAGGTGCTCTTGCGGCCGGTCACGTCATTCAGCATGCCGGCGACAAACCCTCCGTTGTCGGTTCTGCAAAAATCTTCACGGGCAAAGTCCGTCAAGATCCCATTGCAAGCGCTGATCAATACAGCCACAACGGCATCACGGTCGTCACTTTCGAACCGGGCGCCCGCACGTTCTGGCATTCGCATCCGGCAGGACAGCGTCTGTTGATCGTCTCGGGAAAAGGCTTCGTGGGTACCGCTGACGGTGTCACTCACGTTGTGCGAGCCGGCGACTATGTCTGGTGTCCTCCCGAAATTGAACACTGGCACGGCGCAACACCCGATACTGCTATGTCGCACATCGCCATGACCAACAACAAGGACGGCAAAACGGCTGTCTGAGGTAAGGCCGTAAGCGACAAAGAATATGCAGAGTTCTCGGCCAAAGCCTTCGATGCGCTTAAGAAATAAGGAGTCGACCATGACAAAACTCTCTTTTGTCCCCCCAGATCGCCTGCGCTTTTTTTGTCAACACCAACAAAGCCGCGGCTTCTGCCAGTGCCTTTTCTTTGCGCTGCAGCTCTCGGTTTTGTTGTTTGTGCTCTTCGTTGAGCTCAGAGACCTTGTTGATCAGCTCTTGCTCGCGAGCCCGTGCGCTTACAGAAAGCACGACATCGCCATCGTGCTGCGCAAGCCAGGCGCTAAAGCGCTTGATCTCTTCCAGAGTTATGCCTTTGGCTCGACAGTATTTACCGGCCACCGGGGAATCAAAACCAACCTCTTGGCAATACCCTTCGGCAACGATTGCCGCTCGAAGATTCATACCGCGCGGCAAAGGAGCGGACTGAGCGCGTTGTGCGGGTTGCGCTCCTGAAGTTTTGACTGCCTTCAACCAGTGGTACAGACAGCTTTCTGCAATCCCATACTCGCGGTGCGCCTGTGCGACTGTGATTTCTTTTGAAAGGATTCTTCCGAGGATTTGATTTTTCTTTTCGAGAGGATAGGGGCTACCCATTTGTCTGTCTCCGTGCCCTCCTGATTAACAATTAGGAAGTATTTTGACAGAGAGGGGCTGCGACGCAGTGCCTTTTGGGACTCTCCGAAGAAGCTTACAAGACCGGTAAGCCTGCCAAGCCAACTTATGTCGAAGCCATGTTTGAGCCACTTGAGCATGCTCTGGCTACGTACTCGCTCATGATGCGCGAGTGCTATCGAAGTGAGCATGAAACGGCCAGACGTGAGGCCCGCCGGATGAGCCTCACCAAAGCGATCATGGAAGTCGGCAATGGTGGCTGTTGGATCGTCGATCCCAAAGACACCGCCCAAAATGGAATGGACAAGCTAGGCAAGGTTGGCATCGCCTACGTTCACCGACGCTGCGAGATCGGCTACCTCGAAGAAGACGAAGGCGCCATCTTCTGGTGCATCCCTGACAAACAAACTTTCATCCGCCTAGAGAAACCAACTTTGGTTTTGCTCTTTGAAAAGGAACCGAGTCATGCAAGAGCCATCCTCAACCAAAACAAGTGATGCGAAAACACGGATCGTGCCAGTGAGTTACCCAAAGATGACCGTCAGACTCCGTCCCCTTCGAAACGGCCGCATACGGCTCACTTGGCACACCTCGTACAAGACGATCTGGCTGTCCGACATGACTGACCAGGAAGCGCAAGCACTTCAGGCCGCCATCAATGACGCGATGATCGAATTAGACAATGAGGAGACACACAAATGAGAGAACGAAGAAAAGCAGAAACCGCACTTCCTCCTCCCATGAAACTGATGCTGTCGGACAAAGAAGTAGCCGCCATGCTAGGCATCGGCGTAAGCACCGTCTGGAAGAAAACAAATATCCCAGACAGTGGCTTTCCGCAGCCGTTTTACATCACGGAACGAGCCCGGCGCTGGAGGAAGTCTGACATCCTCAAGTGGGTCAAGGGACTCAATCACGGCAAGGCCGCGCAGCCAGCTTAGAAACAGAGACCCCGCCGAAGTAGCGGGGTCTTGTTTTAAGGTTGGTTTGCAGGCGCCGGGACACCATGAGTGATGTACGCCGAGCCTTTATCGTTAGCAAAAATCTTAACCGCCGTTGTTTGTTCAAACGTAAGGCATAGCAAATGATGCAAGGACAACACTAAATCCTGCAACTTGTCGTCAGACTCAAGTGATTGAACATTTAAGCCATAATCCTTTGCCTGACGTCGCGTGATATGCCGGACATGTGTCTTCGAAAAATCCTTTTCGCCAAGCAATTTCTGAATTATCTTGATTTTTTCAGCAGCGCCCTTATCACCGGCCAGCATCCCTCGTTCTAGGGATTTCGTCAAAATATCATTTGACCAATCAATGGCATTTTGACATTCGATCAAAAACCCAGGAGGCAATTTCCCGACAATCGCTTGCCACATTGGAAAAGTACCCGGTCGCTTTTCTACCTCTTCGCAAGCCTTCTCAAATTCAGCAATGTACGACTGAGCTGCAACACCATTGATCTGCGGGTCAACAGGTCCTATGCTCGACTGATTCCCCATCCAAATCTCTTTACAGGAAACAGCAATCAGAGTTCCACCAGACATTGCTAGCTGTGGAACAAACGCACGGATATTGCCCTCGTAAAGCTCATACAAATAGTCGATCAATGACTCTGTAGCATCAACACGGCCGCCCGGCGTGTGCAGAATAAGATCCAACCCGCGTTTTCTCGCATCCTTCTTGGGGCAACAGGCCATAAACCCGTTTTTGTCTTCATCCGAAATGCTGTAATTAGCTCCTACCTTGGGCTTCTGTAACCACCCTGAGTAGTAGACCATCACATTGCGCCCCGTATGTTTGGAAATTTTCTTTAGAAGATCATTTCTCAAAACATCGTGAGGGTTATGCGTCCGAATGGATTCCAAAATTTCATTCCACGTAGGCATCCGTCAACTCACAAAACAGTAGATCCCGACACAGAAGAACGACACTTTCTGAGGTCTTCTGGACTCCAGGCAAAAGGACCGTACACCGGAACGAACTCGCCATTATTCGTGCCAAAAGAGAACGGACTACGTTCTATCTTTTTCTTCAACTCCAGACTTTTGTCAGACATTTTTTTGTTCTGGAAGTCTTTCTTTTGTTCTTTCATTGCTTTTTCCTCACGCCTCAAGTCAACACGTTAAGCCGGAGCAATCTGCATCAACTCTAGACCATAGAAGTCTACACAACAAGACAAGCTTATTTAAGCTCAGATAAACAAAACTTACCCCATGCATCAAACACCTCACGCATGTCACCGAGCGCCTGCTCGCGGTCATAAGCACACTGATAGGACTCATTGCGGTGATCCAGGCAGCTCGCCCGGAGATCTCGAGGAAAGGCCTTATGACCGTATCCTCGCGCATCCTTGGCCCACGTGTTGAATGTCGCACGCGCGCAGCCGTGCAGAGTCACGATGCGAGGTTTGCCGGTTCGATCTTTTTGATCCGGATCCACCCAGCCGATACGATCAATTTTGCGCTGTTTGTTGTGCATACGCTTGATGAGCGCCCGGACAGCGTCGCGCGTCAAAGGAGACGGAAGGCCTCTATAGATGTTCGGAAAGACCAACTGCACATCATCTGACGGATACCTCGGGGTTGCTTTCAAAAGTTCCACTGCTTGCGGACTCAGAGGCGTCTTGCGGTCAAACGGGATCTTTTCGCTCTTGACCTTCATGCGCTCGCTGGGAATCACATGCAACCAGTTGCCTTCGTCATCCTGTTGTATCTCGTCCCATGTCGCCTCTCTGGCCGTCGTGTTTCGTGCTGCCGTCAGAATGGCAAATGCAAGGCAGCGAGCCGTCTGGCTAACCGGCACAAACTCCATCAGTGCCTTAAAGAACGCCGGCATACGTTTGGGAGGCAATGCCGGCTCGTGTCCGCCGGCAGGTCGATCCAGCGGAAGCAGGTCCCCAAGCTTGCCGTCTTTGACAATGCAAGGATTGATCATCGGCGGGATCATCTCGGAGCGCATCGCCCAGTCAATGGCCTGCCGAGCGTCCGACAGAATACGCTCGGGTGTGTCGACCATCGTGCGCCATTTTTCTGCCAGAGCGTCGTAAAACATCTGCGCCGTCAATTGCGTCACCGGGCACACACGCAACGACTCAGGGATATGGTTGCGAAAGAACCCGTCCCAAATCTGGGTTTTGCTCTTGGAGGTCTTGCTCCATTTACCTCGAGCCTCGTTGAACTCGATCCACTGTCGGATCAGTTTTTCAAACGTCAGGATGTCAAGCGCTTCACAAATCCCCTCGCGCTCGCGTCTGAGCGCGTCTCTAAGCTCTTTTTCCTCCTTGACAGGTCTACCCCTTGCTTGACCTTCTCTTTCCATTCTGCGGCTTTTTTGAAGGCCTCTGCGAGAGACATGTCCGGATACTTGCCGAGAGTGAAGGTTCTGTTGATGGATCGCTTACGCAGCACAAAATACTTTGCGGTTTCCCCGTTCTTGAGCGTCATTACCCAAACGTACAAGCCTGGAACAACCCCGCATGCCGTGTGCTTTGTAATGGACTTGATTTTCTTCTCTGTGATGGGCGCAACGATTTTCATGCCCAAAACCCGCTCAACACATTGAAAATAAAGGAATTTTTATTGGTAGAAAGAAAAACGCCGATCGTTTTACGGCTTTTCATTACTACCGTAGATTACTACTTGTATTTCTACCAAAAAACGCGAGCAGTAGACAAAAGATGGCAAGGCTTAATGTGACGCTACAATGCAAGGCATCGAGCTGAACGCCTTGGATGGCGGGGAATGCGTAGAAGAAGATAATAAAAAAAGAGACGTGATAACACGTCTCTTCCTGGAATTATGGTCGGGGCGGCGGGATTCGAACTCGCGACCCCTTGCACCCCATGCAAGTGCGCTACCAGGCTGCGCTACGCCCCGAACGATTTGCGCATTATGCGGCATTCGAAAAAAATTTTCAAGTTTTCCACCGCATAAGCCGCAAATTTTTCTTTGAGTGTGAGTCGAGAGACGATCTCCTTGCGAATCTGTCTCTTACTTCGTCTTCGTCAAAACAGCCGACAAGTCCTTGAGTTGATTGACGAAATTGGAAACCTTGCCACGCAACAAAGCGTTTTCGGCTTCCAACCGTTCAAAGGCTGCCGCACGTGCACTTTCGTTAGTGGCCGAATACTGCAATGCAGTCGCCAGTTCGCTCTGCTTCAACGCCAATTCACCACGAGCCGCCGTCAGTTCTTCATTGAGCTGGGCCAACTGAGCGCGAGTTGCAACAAGAGCTTGGTTGACCTGAGCCAGTTCATCCGTCTTGGCCTGCAGAGCCTGACTCGTCTCCAGAACCTTATCGACTTCGGCCGACAGCAGCTCTTGAGCGCTTGCCGTCTTCTGACGTTCTTCTGCAAGCTGAGACTGAAGCGACTGAACTTCACCGCGAAGATTCGCAATCTCGGCAGCCGCTGCGCGATGAATTTCGTCCATCGGCATGGCACTGGATTCGGTCGCAGTGTGAGCGGTCTCTTCGCTCTTTACGAATTCAGGAGCAGATTCCTGTACGGGCTCGACGACTTCAGGTGTCGGTGCAACCACCACGGGGGCTACTTCGACCTGGGGTTCGGGCGTTACTTCCTGAACGGACGCAGCCTGTTGCGGTTCAGCCTCCGCTTCTACAGTTGCGGCTTCCTTTGCCTTGCCAGAGTAATCAACCGGGAAAGCCATCTCCTGCTTCAGACGCCCCTTAGCCTGCTCAATGGTCAAGTGTTCGACGTACAGCAGCGTCTTGATGCGATTAATGAGCGAAATATCCGAAGCGTTGTACATATGCTTCGGTTTGGAGTCATCCGCTGTCAACTCCGGAAAATGCAACTCCCAATAGCGCAGGATGTAAGGAGCAAGGCCACACTGGGCAGAAACTTCCTGCAACGAATAAAAACGACCGGACTGATTGTTGTCGCTCATTTGAACTTTCTTTCTTTTAGACGATAAAAAACCGACGAACATCGAAAATGTGCGTCGGTTTTGTGAATTTTTGATCCGAAACCGCACACGGCAAATTAGCCTGTCAAGTTTAGCGGATCAGAGCGATCTTGTTTGCCCGATCAAGCTCCATCCTGAGACACAGGGCCGGCATAACCGGCCACAGCATCACGCATGAACGGTGCCGGAAGGAACGTCACAACCCTACGAGCACTGATCTCATAGGGAGCACCCGTACGAGGGTTGCGACCGGGTCGAGCCTGCTTGTCGCGAGTGCTGAATGTACCGAAGTTAGCGAGTTTAATTTCTCGGCCTTCGGTAAGTGCCTGTTGCATCTCGTCAAAAATAGACTCGACCACCTCGTTGGCTTCGGTACGAGACAAACCGACATGCTCCTTGAGCATTTCGATGAAATGCATTTTCGTAACCGTCGGCGTCGTCCCTTCCGTGTTTGGGAACATGGCATCAAGCGAGCTGCTGATTGAGCTTTGATTATCCATCTTTCTTATTTTTTTTAAGTTAAATCAAAAGGGTGTCGCATTCTACAGGAAAATTTCCTTCCTGTTATTTGCGCAGCGTTGCACCCAGATCAGCAAATGCTTGTTCCACAGCAACAAAAGCCGCTTCAGCGTCTTTTTCGCCGATGGCCTCAGAGCCCTGCGTCGAGAGCGTTAGGCGGAACGCCATGCTCTTTTCTGCAGAAGCTTCGGGACGATAGACATCAAAGAGATCAAGCGACTCAATGATCATCGCTTCAGGCTTCGTACGGCGAATGCGAGCAACGGCATCCTGCAACTGAGCACAAGTGACATCGTTGGGCACCGTCACGCTAATGTCGCGGTGAACCGGCTGGAACTTACTCACTGCTCGAGCACTCGGCACATCCAACTCGCACAAGGGCGCAACTTCAAGCTCAAACACCACAGGGGGCTTCGGAAGTTCATAGACACGACACACCTTCGGATGAAGTTCTCCGACAAAACCGACAGCCTTGCCGTTGACAATCACGCGAGCGCAACGTCCCGGATGCATGGCAGGATGCGTGGCCGCCTCAAACGTAGCCTTGAGCGGAGCGACCAGATTCTCCACGTCGCCCTTGACGTCAAAGAAATCTACCGGACGCTTGGCCTCTGCCCAACAATCTTCGTGTGCATCGCCGTAAACAAGGCCAGCCACATGCAAGGGTTGACGAACACCTTTGACCGTCGTTTCGCTATCACCAACTGTTTCATCCGGGAAGAACACGCGGCCGAGTTCAAAGACGCGAACATTATCCGCCTTGCGGTTGAGATTAAAGCGCAGAATGTCAACAAGACCGCCCAAAAGTTGCGTGCGCATCACCGAAAGCTGACTTGCGATCGGATTAAGCAAACGAATCGGCTTGTCATTATCTGCAAAGTCTTTTTCCCACTGTTCCTGTACAAAGCTAAAGTTCACGAGTTCCTGGTATCCGAGGCCGGCCAGAGACAGACGAAGCGCGTGGTTGGAACGAGTGCCTTCTGCAGGACTGCGCATGCCGCAACGAGCCAACGGCGGCAAATCTGGAAGTTTTTCGTAGCCGTACAAACGAGCAACTTCTTCCACAAGATCCTCTTCGATTTCGATATCAAAGCGGTAGGCGGGACTCGTCACAACAAAATCGGCACCTTCTCGAGTAAATTCAAAGCCAAGGCGCGTAAAGGCTTCGGCCATGAATTCGTCGGAAATGTCAACACCGACGATCTTGCGGCAACGATCAGGACGCATGCGAACCACGCGAACAGCGGGCAGATTGACGCACTGATCGTCAACGGGACCAACGCGGGTCTCGGGCGTACCGCAAATTTCGAGCACAAGCTTAGTAACGTAATTCATGTGCTCGACATTCGAAGCCCAGTCAACACCACGTTCGAAGCGATAAGCGGCATCGGTCGAGAAATTGAGCTTACGGCAACGGCCCTGGATGGACACCTGCTGCCAGAAGGCGGCTTCGATAAACACATTGACCGTATCATCGCTGATTGAGGTCGGTTCACCGCCCATAATGCCGGCGATGGCCTGCGGACCGGCTTCGTCACACACAACGCCGAAGTATTCATTCAATTCAGGCATCTGACCGTTGAGCAATTCGAGCTTTTCGCCCTGCTTGGCCCAGCGCACCGTCACGTCGCCCGTAAGCTTGTCGAGATCAAAGAAGTGCGTAGGACGACCCAGCTCCAGCATGACGTAGTTGGAGATATCGACCAAGGCGGAAATGCTGCGTTGACCTGAGCGTTCCAGACGATCCTTCATCCATTGAGGCGTCGGGGCTTTAGCGTTGAGTCCCTTGATGACACGACCGGTGAAGCGGCCACACAGATCAGGAGCTTCGATGTGCACAGGTTTGACGCACTCGCAAGTCGGTTCCACAGCATCAAACTTGGGCATATTGAGAGGCGCACCTGTGATGGCGTGTACATCTCGTGCTACACCGATGATCGAAAGCGCATCGCCGCGGTTGGGCGTGAGCTTGATTTCAAAGCGCTTGTCATCAAGTTTGGCGTATTCGCGAATATCCATGCCGACAGGAGCATCCGCCGGCAGAATCCACAGGCCCTGATGGTCTTCGTTGATGCCGAGTTCGCGGGACGAGCACAGCATGCCGAAACTTTCGACGCCGCGCATCTTAGCCTTCTTGATCTTGAAGTTGCCGGGCAACACGGCGCCGATCAAAGCACAAGGCACTTTGACGCCGGTCTTAACGTTGGGAGCACCGCACACAATTTGCAGCAATTCCGGTGCGCCAACGTTGACCTTGCAAACATGCAGATGATCAGAATTTTCGTGATCAACGCAGTCGACGACTTCGGCAACCACCACGCCTTCAAAAGCAGGCGCAATCGCCGAGCAATCTTCGACTTCAAGACCGGCCATGGTCATGGCTTCGGCCAGCTCGTCGCTCGTCAAATCAGGATTGACGACACTGCGCAGCCATTCTTCGGAAAACAACATTTTTTCTATCTCCTCACCGATTATTTGAACTGGCGCAAGAAGCGCAGATCGCCTTCAAAGAACAGGCGCAAATCGTCAATGCCGTAGCGCAGCATCGTCAGGCGTTCAAGACCGGAACCAAAGGCAAAACCAATGTACTTTTCAGGATCCAGACCGTAGTTGCGAATGACGTTAGGATGCACCTCGCCGGCACCGGAAATTTCAAGCCACTTGCCTTTACGCGGTCCGCTGGTAAAGGCCATATCCACTTCGACACTGGGTTCGGTAAAGGGGAAGTAACTCGGACGGAAGCGAACCTTAAGGTCTTCCGTTTCAAAGAAGCGACGCAGGAAGTCGGTGTAGACGCCCTTCAGGTCTGCAAAGGAAATATTTTCAGCGACCCAAAGACCTTCGACCTGATGGAACATCGGCGAATGCGTGGCGTCGCTATCAACACGATACGTACGTCCCGGTGCAATTACCTTGATCGGAGGCGTGTGGGTCCGGGCATAACGCACCTGCATCGGCGAGGTATGTGGACGCAACGGCAGTTGCATTCCCTTTTCATCGCAACGATCCACATAGAAGGTGTCTTGCATGGAGCGAGCAGGATGGTTAGGCGGATTGTTAAGCGCAGTGAAGCTATACCAGTCGCTTTCGATTTCGGGGCCATCAGCCACATCAAATCCAATGGAAGCAAAAATTTCTTCAATGCGCATCCAGGTACGAATTACAGGATGGATGCCACCGCGGGCAATACGGCGGCCCGGCAGCGTCACGTCAACCGCTTCGGCAGTCAGCTTGGCCTGCATGGCTGCATCGGCAAGCTCTTCGCGGCGAGCATTCAAAAGAGCCTCGATTTGAGCCTTTGCCTTATTGATGGCCGGACCGCGCTCGCGCTTTTGCTCCGGCGTAAGGCCGGCCAGCCCACGCATCAGCGCAGTGATGGCTCCGTTTTTGCCAATGTACTTTGCTTTGGCGTCTTCGAGCGCGGCATTTTGTTGAGCGGCCGCGAAATCGGCACGTGCCGATTCCACGATTTGCACTAAATCATCCATTTCTTCACACCCGGTGGATTTTCAATCAATTGTCTATTCGAATCGGCGCTCGAGCGGTTGCGCGCACAAGTGTCGACTCATCCGTCTCATGTTCACGAGAACAAGATGACGCAATTTTGGCGAATTTTCGTCAAAAAAAAAGAGGTCCGGCCACTTTTCAGCACCGAACCTCTTTTTTGATCGAACCGCCGCTTCCGCAACACCGTCAGCAAACGGTTCTACACATGCTCCCTGCTCGGATTAAGCCAGAGCAGCCTTAGCCTGAGCAACGAGGCTGGCGAAACCGGCCTTGTCGAACACAGCCATGTCAGCCAAAACCTTGCGGTCGAGCATCACGCCGGCCTTCTTGAGACCGTTCATGAAGCGGCTGTAGGTCATACCGTTGGAGCGGGTTGCAGCGTTGATACGAGCAATCCACAGACGGCGGAACACGTGCTTCTTGTCGCGGCGGTCACGATAAGCGTACTGACCGGCACGCATCACAGCCTGCTTGGCAACGCGGAAAACGTTGTTGCGACGCAGACGGAAGCCCTTAGCGAGGGCAAGAATCTTCTTGTGACGGGCACGAGCCGTCACGCCACGTTTTACTCGGGGCATCTCTATCCTCTCCTCTTATTAAGCGTAAGGCATCATGCGGTGAATCGACTTGCTGTCAGACTCGTGGATGGTGACCATGCCGCGGAGGTGACGCTTGTTCTTCGTCGAACGATGGGTCAGGATATGACGCTTGGTGGCGTGGGCACGCTTGATGGAACCGCCGGCGCGGACCTTGAAGCGCTTGCTCGCAGCCTTCTTAGTTTTCATCTTCGGCATTTGCCGTATTTCCTCATGATTTGTCGGAACTCCAGGCGCGGGAATCTTTGCTCCCGACTTCTTTTGCCCGCCCCGACTTTTTCAAAAGCCAGAAGCGCAAATACCCTTGCGCTTCTGGGCGTTAAGAGCGTGCGATTATACACGCATTTTTATTTTTTGCGCTTGGGAGCGAGCACCATGATCATCTGGCGCCCCTCAAGCTTCGGCTGCAGCTCGATCTGGGCTTCTTCAGCGAGTTCATCTCGAATGCGGTGCATGATCTGGGCACCCAAATCCTGATGAGCCATTTCACGGCCGCGATAGCGCAGCGTTACCTTGGCCTTGTCGCCGTCGGCCAAGAAGCGGCGAAGAGCGCGCAACTTGGTCTGGTAGTCATTTTCGTCAGTGGCAGGGCGGAATTTGACTTCCTTAACCTGAATCACCTTCTGACGAGCCTTCATTTCCTGAGCCTTCTTCTGCTCCTGATAACGGAACTTACCGTAATCCATCAGGCGGCAAACTGGGGGCTGAGCGTTAGGCGCGACCTCTACGAGATCCACGTCGTAATCTTCAGCCATCCGAAGCGCTTCAGCCGTCGAAACAATACCGATCTGGGCGCCGTCAACGCCCGTCAGTCGAACCTCAGGTACCCGAATCTCACGATTGATTCGGTGATTGCGATCTTGTGCTATGGCACGTCTCCCAAAATAGTTTTATTTGATGCGCCTCCACTAGGCATGGCGCATTCTGATCAATGTGTGATCAATCGTCCGTGTTCTTGCGGGACTGATCCTCACTCACCACACGGGCAATAAATTCCTCAATAGGCATGACGCCAAGGTTTTTGCCTCCGCGTGCACGCACGCTGACCGTGCCGGACTGGGCCTCTTTGTCGCCGACAACGGCGATGTAAGGCAGCTTCTGCAAAGTCAGTTCGCGGATTTTATAGTTGATCTTTTGACTGCGCAAATCTTCAACGACACGAATTCCGGCTTCGCGCATCTTTCGCGCAACATCGGCGGCAAATTCGGCCTGTGCATCCGTAATAGAAGCCACTGCTACCTGAACCGGAGAGAGCCACACAGGCATAGCACCGGCGTAGTGTTCGATCAACATACCGATCCAACGCTCGAGCGAACCGAGAATGGCGCGATGCAACATCACAGGCACCTTGCGTGAATTGTCTTCGGCAACATATTCGGCACCCAGACGTCCCGGCATCTGGAAGTCGACCTGAATCGTACCGCACTGCCAGGTTCGGCCGAGGCAATCCTTGAGGTGATACTCAATCTTCGGGCCGTAGAAGGCACCTTCACCCGGCAGAATTTCATACGGCAACCCACAGGCATCGAGCGACTCGATCAAAGCGGCTTCGGCCTTGTCCCAAACAGCATCTTCACCGATACGCATTTCCGGACGAGTCGCCACTTTGTAGAGAATGTCTTCAAAACCGAACGTGTGATAGACATCGCGCACGATACGAGTGAAATCCATGCATTCCTTCAGGATCTGATCTTCCGTGCAGAAAATATGACCGTCGTCCTGGGTAAAGCCACGCACTCGCATCAGACCGTGCAACGCACCCGATGGCTCATTACGATGGCACTGACCGAATTCGCCGTAGCGGAGCGGAAGATCGCGGTAGCTGCGCAAGCCCGAATTAAAGAGCTGAATGTGCCCCGGACAGTTCATCGGTTTGAGCGCGTAGTAGCGGTTTTCCGATTCGGTTGTAAACATATTGCTGCGGTACTTGGCCCAATGACCGGAGCGCTCCCACAAAGAGCGATCGAGCAGCTGCGGTGCCTTAACTTCCTGATAGCCATTTTCGCGATAAATGCGGCGCATGAACTGTTCAACAACCTGCCACAGCGTCCAACCCTTGGCATGCCAAAAGATCAGACCCGGAGCTTCCTCCTGCAGATGGAAAAGATCGAGTTCCTTGCCCAAACGGCGATGGTCACGCTTTTCGGCCTCGGCGAGCATCGTGAGATAGGCTTCCTGATCTTCTTTCTTTGCCCAGGCAGTACCATAGATGCGCTGCAGCATTTCGTTCTTGCTGTCGCCACGCCAATATGCACCAGCCACCTTCATGAGCTTGAAGACCTTGAGTTTGCCCGTGCTCGGTACGTGAGGTCCGCGGCACAAATCCGTGAAGTCTCCTTGACGGTAAAGAGAAATAATTTCTCCTGCAGGAATTTCGCTGATAATTTCAGCCTTGTAGTGTTCGCCGATGCTCTTGAAATATGCAATGGCTTCATCGCGCGGCAACGTATAGCGCTCGAGCGGAATGTCCTTTTTCACAAGTTCCTTCATTCGAGCTTCGATCTTTTCGAGATCTTCGGGCGTGAAGGCGCGCTCAAACTTGAAGTCGTAGTAAAAGCCATTTTCAATGGCCGGCCCGATCGTCACTTCAGCCGTCGGGTAAAGCTCCTTGACAGCTTGAGCCATCAGGTGCGAAGTAGAGTGACGAATCAGCTCAAGAGCTTCGGGGTCCTTTGCCGTGACGATGGCAACGTTGGCATCCGTCTCAACAATGTGAGACAAATCGACGAGCTTGTTGTCAACCTTACCGGCAAGAGCAGCCTTGGCAAGGCCGGTACCGATAGATGCAGCAATGTCACCCACAGAGAGCGGTCCTTCGTATTGGCGAACGGAACCGTCGGGCAAAGTGATGGAAAGCATTTCTAATCCCTTTCGTTTTAGCGTTGCGCAAATGGCTTCACGCGCGGCCGAAATAAAAAAAAGAGTGCTGACTCTGTGAGCCGCACTCTTTTCCTATTCAACACCTTCGCGCGCCCGCAGACTTACTGTTTGCAGGTCTTCGTCGTTCGTACGATCTTAGACGCGCGCATTTGCTAGGTGTCTCCAAAAAATTCTGGTAGGCACAATTGGACTCGAACCAACGACCCCCACCATGTCAAGGTGATGCTCTAACCAACTGAGCTATGTGCCTGAGAGATGCGAACTATACCCGTGCTTTTTCAGGAATGCAAGTCTTTTTCCGAAAATTTTTGAACTTTTTTGCACCAAAGCACATAAGATATTGATTTTACAGAAAAACAATTCTAAGAACAAACCATCAAAAAAAATGCCGTCAGGAAGACAAGTCCGGACGGCACCTTTGTTTATCAGGCTCGACGCACGCTCATCACGCCCTTTAGTTCACGCAATTGAGAGAGTGATCGGCGAAGATCTTCCGACGTACGAATCTCAATCGAGATGCGCATATGGGCGTCCCCCTTGACGTTAACAGTATTCAGCCCTGTGATGTTTTGTTTTTCACGCATGAACACTTCACTGACGTCCTTAAGAAGTCCTTGTCGGTCACGCGCCACAATGTAGATATCGACCGGGTAAACGGCCTCAGCCTGATTGCCCCAGCCGACTTCGATCATGCGTTCCTGATCGTTAGCAACAAGGTTCTTGACATTGGGACAGTCGATGCGATGAATCGTGACACCACGCCCGCGCGTGATAAATCCGATGATTTCGTCGGGAGGAGCCGGATGGCAGCACTTTGCCAACTGCGTCATCAAACTGTCGATGCCAACGACAAGCACATTGGATTTGTGACTCTTTTGTGCCTGAGAGCTTCTGACGAGCACCTCGGGCTGAGGCTCGGGCTCTTCAACTTGGGGCTGAACGGCCTGCTCGAGTGCTTTTAGACTGAACTCTTCCTTTGCAAAAGCTACACACAGATCATCAACCGAGTCATAGCCCAAACGCTTGGCCAGTTCCTCGAGCTTGACGGCAGTCTTGCCCAAACGTGCAAGTTCCCTATCGAGTCGTTCACGCCCAGCCTGCGTCTGTTCCGCCAGTTTTTGTGCATTGAACCACTGTCGCACCTTGGTCCGAGTGCGCGCGCTAACGGCAAAGCCGAGCTCAGGGTTAAGCCAATCACGGGACGGCCCCCCCGTCTTCGCCGCCACAATTTCAACGGTTTGACCAGTCTTAATCTGCGTGTTAAGCGGCACCATCTGGCCGTCGATACGCGCACCGCGGCACCGATGACCGAGTTCAGTATGCACTTGATAGGCAAAATCGATGGGGGTCGCCCCTTTTTGAAGTTCGACTACGCGCCCCTGCGGCGTCAGCGCATAAACATGGTCATCTTCAAGGCCTGGTTCGGCAGGCGGCGCTACGTCGCTCTTCCAATCCAGCAACTGACGCAGCCAGGCAACGCGCTGCTCTTCGGCTTCGGCTCCCTTGTCCTTGTTCGAATTGCCGGTTTCCTTATAACGCCAATGCGCAGCCACACCAAGTTCGGCAAACTCATGCATCGCGCGTGTACGGATCTGAATTTCCACCGGACGTCCGTGAGGATCGGTCACCACAGTGTGCAGAGACTGGTACCCGTTGGGCTTGGGATTGGCGATGTAGTCGTCGTATTCCTTCGAGAGTACTGTGAAGTTTTCGTGCACCAGCGAAAGCACTTCGTAGCAGTGCTCCACCGTATCAACGATGATGCGCACCGCACGGATATCAAACAACTGATCGAAACGCAGGTGCTTGCGGACCATCTTTTTGTAGATGGAATAAATGTGTTTCGGGCGACCGCTCACTTCGGCTTCGATGCCGTTGGCCTTCAACAACATCTGGATGCGTTCGACACAACCACGCATAAAGGCAAGACGCTGCTCACGCGTTTCGTCGAGCTCTTTGGAAATCTCGTTGTAGATTTCGGGTTCCGTAAAGCGCAAGGACAAATCCTCGAGCTCCCACTTCATTTGCCAGATACCCAAACGATTAGCCAAGGGCGAGTAAAGAGCTAAAGTCTCGCGACCGTACTCATCTGCACCCGGTGCGCGCGACTGGGCGAACCATCGCAACGTCTGCAGGCGACTTGCCAGACGCAAAACCACCACTCGCAGATCGTGACACATGGCCAACAGCATGCGTCGCAGCGCTTCGGACTGATAAACGGCACCGCTTTCGCGGTTATCGGATCGAGCACGCTGACTGACGTGCATCAGCTGCTCAAGATCGCGAACAAGCTGCAAAACGTTCTTCCCGAACGTCTTTTCAATCCAACGGTCTGCGTCGTGGATGCAATCCGTCACGGAAAAGAGGTACGCCGCAACAATCAATTCGTCGTCGTTACGAACGCCTTTCAAAATTTCTGCCATGCCGTCGGCATGGGCCAGTCGGGGTTCCCCGGTATAAAGCTTTTGATCCAGGTAAAGCGGTTCGACCAAGCTGCGGGCCAACTTCCAGTCCACCGGAGCCGCTGCCCCGTCTGCCGCGGGGGTCTTGACCTCGATGTCTTCTTTGTGCTGCATATTTCTCTCTTCTTTTTTGTATTGCATGCTCACGGCCTGCGGTGGCATGCAACAGTCTTTCCGAACTACGTACGGACAAAAAAATGGTGTCCGCCAAGGCGTTACATTCTAACGCTCGAATAATTTCGTCACGAATGCAGCAATCAATCGAAACAGGCAAATACAGGCTGACGCACTTTTGCAAACGTTAGCCTGTTCGTTTGCGCAGGCAGGCTTCTCTAGTGTTTTCCTGCCTGCACTTGTAGTCCGTCAGCTTTTAGAAAAGCTGTCGGTACTGTAGCGAAACCGAGCCGGACTGCTCCTGATCCGAGGCACGTTCATAAGTGCCCGCCAGAAGCAAAGTCCAAGCGTAGGGTTCCGTTTTCACCTCTTTGTCTCGGCTCCAGAAGTGTGGTTTAACTTCGCAATAGCCGCTGCGAGCAAGCTCTATCCCCGCCCGAAGTCGCACAGCAAAACGCTGAGCGCTGTCATAAGACGCCTTGGATAATCCGTTTCCGTCAAACAAGCGACTTCTGATTTCCCAATCCGTCTGACCGACAGAGGTACGCATGGACACACCGAACTGAGGCTTCACGCGCATGAGATCGGCAATATCAAACTGCCAACCTGCATCGGCCCCTGCTTCCATTGTTCCCCAGACACGATTGTCCGCAGAGGTCTTGAATCCTTCGCCTGCAACCGCTCCGTCGCTGTCGTTATCTAAAATCGAGCCGTCGTGCATTTTTGCCGTCGTTACGGACAACTGAGCAAACGGTTCGAACTGCATATTTTCCGTAAGCGACCTGGCCGTCACGCGAGCTACGGCGGTGACGTAGTCAATGTCCACGTCTGTTTCCAGACGATGACCGACGGTGCGCTGATCGGCCTCGCCCGAAGCGCGGGAATATGCCAGCCCCAAACGCAAGGTAAAGTCCTCAAAATGTCTTGCTGCTGCCACGGACACCGTCGCGACGGACATATCACCCGAGGTGCGCTCAATCACGCCCTTGCTGTCGGTGTCAATCCCGGCAAAAGACACGGCCAGCGTTGTAATCCAATTGCGAGACATGGCGAAATCGTACCCCAATGCTCCGGTCGTCACGTCCGCCTCAAAACCGAAGTCACCGCTGCCGCCCGAAAAAATCTCATTGGCCTTGATGCGACCGGACTGGCCATGTGCCCACCAATGTCCTTTTCCGTCAAATAGCGTCAGATCGTGTGCCATCACTATCGTGATCGCATCTTGAACTGCTCGTTCTGCCGCCGTGGCAATACCTGAAGTCACAGGCAAGAAGATAGCGCCGTCAACCAAGTTGGCGTAGGCGTCGCGCCCGACGTTTTCTTCAGGCAATGTATCGAAAATAAAGCCGTAGCCGGGACGATGCATCAGGATTGCGTTTTCATTTTCGCGATCGGCCAAATCTTCCACATACCCAACCAAAGCCGAACCTCTCAAACCAGCGAAGTCCTTGCACCACAAGCGGGTGGCAATGTTATCCTTGATTTGCAGGCGGGCCCCTCCGAAAGCATGAACGTTGTTCGGATCAAACTCGCCTATGTCAAAAGCCTGTCCGTTCCAGTTGTAGAGAATTAGCTCGGCCTCAGCTTCGGCCGTAATGCCACTTTGATCCATCCCGGCAAGTTCGCCCAGACTCACCGGTTCGCGAACGGTGCTTTTAGCGGCATCGTCTTCAAAATGTACGATCCAGCGACCGTCATTGCCGATATGGATGCCATCTGCAGCAACGTTTTCCTCGCTTACCTCTTCGCCGACCACAACAGAAATGCCCTCATCAATCTCGACATTAGCTCCCGTGATCAGTGTCGCTCTGGAAAATGAACCGGTATTGACCTCGCTCGTGTTAAGAATATTGAGTATGTTTGCACGCAAATCCTTGACAGACTCTCCTTGTGCAAGTTCCGTACCCAAAATCAGCGTGGCTTCCCCCTTCAGATTCACGGCTCGCTGTTCACTTTCTGAGGGTGGCGCCCACTCCGGCCTTGCTGTTGCTTCAAGCCTCTGAACGATCAGTACTCGATTGTCAGCGAGATATCCCGAACCATCGACCTGATCTCCGACAACCGTCACACTTGCCCCGTCACCCAACTGTAATGTTCCGATGCGAAGGAACGTTTCACTACCCCCTTTGTCTGTTTCTCCGACAATCAAATGCCCTGCCTGGGCCTCAAATCGTCCCAAATCGCCGATGCCGACATAGTGAAACGAATTTTCGGCTTCGCTCCGAATCGTCCCCTCTCTCATGTCCAACCCGCCGACGATGTCATAGCGGGCAGGGTCCCCAAAGCCCAAATACACGGTACCGCTGCCGCGAATCGCCGTTTCAGCCTTGATCTGTGCATCCTGGAACAAGTTCAACGATGCACCCTCACCGAGCAAAATGCCGACGGAATCGGCAGTCTGTCCCAGATCAACAGATACTTTTAGCCCGGTGCAATCATCGCGTCGACATAAATTGGCTTCAAAACCGGTGCCGTCTGCATCCACGGCAGTTATGCCAATTGATCCGTAGATATCACTTGTGATTTCGAGGGTGTCGTCCCGAATGAACTCCTCGCCCTTTTGAATCCCCGAAGAGTCCGCAACAACCAACGAAGTCAGATCAGCTTGCGGATGAAATTGGCCGCCGAAGGCAACCGGAGAAATTGCCCCTACGGCAAAAAGAATCGCTGTCAATGTCGTGACATTCGAGCGGTTCATGAATCGATACTCCTTTCCATTAACTAGATTATTAACAAAAAGGCAAAATTCTATTGATTTCTTTTTATATTAAGTGTTTCCCCTTAAAAGTGGGACTGATGCGAAACGAAAAAAAAGCGACACCTCAACGGATGCCGCTTTTCGTTTCGTTGAAGGCCTCCCAAAGCATCGGGCCGGCCGTTCTATCAATTAGAGGAAAATGATGTCGACGATGAAGAACGTCGGGAAGAGAATACCGACCGACCAAAGCATATAGCCGAAGAAGGAAGGCATCTTGACGCCACGCTCGCGCACAATGCTCACGCTCATCAAGTTGGGAGCATTGCCGATGTAGGTCACCGCGCCCATGAACACAGCGCCCATGGAAACGGCCATCAGTGTATGCGAGTGCGTGGTCATCAGCTCAATAGGATCACCTCCTGCCAGGTTGAAGAAGGCCAAATAGGTAGGCGCATTATCGAGGAAGGCCGATAGAGTACCGGTGAGCCAGAAGAACATCACATTATTGAATTCGCCGTTTTCGTCCGTTACAAGAGAGACGAGCGGAGCGAACGCACCTTCGTGACCGGCGCGCAACATTTCGAGTACCGGCACGATGCACAGGAAGATCCCGAAAAATAGCTTGGCAACTTCCTTGATCGGCTCCCAGGAGAACTGATTGGCTTCACGAGCGCTCTTGGAAGTGGTCAAAACAGACAAGATGGCGACGGCGATGAAAATTGCGTCGCGCAACAGACCCTGACCTGTCAGGTGCACACCCAAAACGTTGATTTCAAAGCTGGACTTCCAGATGCCGCTCATCAACACAGCGCCAACAATGATGGCCAGATAGATCAAGTTAATGCCGCCGTCAATGCCGAAGGACTTCGACTCCACGGCGTTGGGATTAAACGACCCTTCGGCCACTTCTTTCTTGAAGAAATAGGTGTCGATCGCCAGATAGATCGTAAGCAAAATGGCAAGCGTCACGAGTAAGGGCAGAATCAGGTGCTGCGCAGTCCAAAAGAACGTCACGCCGCGCAAGAACCCCAGAAACAAAGGAGGATCGCCCAGAGGCGTCAGGCAGCCGCCGATATTGGCCACGATAAAAATGAAGAACACAAAAGTGTGCATCTTGTAGCGTCGCCCTTCGTTGGCAGCCAACAACGGACGAATCAGCAACATAGCCGCACCGGTCGTCCCCATGAGGTTAGCAACAAAAGCACCAACGAAGAGAATGCCGGCATTGACGATCGGACGACCAACGAAGCTGCTGCGGATGTGAATACCGCCCGCAACGATAAAAAGTGCGCCGACGAACAGAATAAAGGGAACGTAGTCACCGATCATGGCGTGCGCAACCGAGCCGACGGCCACGTCGGTCGGAAAGGACATAAAGATCGGAATTACGCAGGCCAACCCCCAGGCAACGGCAATCTTGCCGTAGTGGTGGTGCCACAAGTTGGGCGCGATGAGCGGCACAAGGGCAATGGACAAAAGAATGCCCGCAAACGGAATTGCCCATGTAATGGCGAGCTCGGCACCGTTGAGACTAGCTGCCGAAGCCAAGGTCGGCAGAAGCACCGCTGCCGTTGCCAGAAGTATCTTGAGTGCATGCATTGTCTTTGTTTCTCCGTGCACTGAACGTTTCGAAGGCGTGTTCGAAAATGTAAACCACACCTTCAAACACTAATCCTGTTGATTTTAGCTAAAAGTTTGGGATCTGTTTACAAAAATTTCACCGCTATACGAAGCACGAATCAACGTTGTAGCCTTTAGAAACCGACAGCAGTCCCACTTAAAAAACACCAAATCGGCCGATCGCCCTGAGCAATCGACCGATAGTGCCGGAACGCCGTTAAGAAACTACCGTTTGGAAGAACCGACGGGTGCGCCCGGATCCAGTCCGAACACCTGCCGCAGATAGGCAAGATAGGTTTCGTCCTCGCACATCCCTTTGCCGGGAGTGTCGGAAATTTTTGCCACCGGCTGCCCGTTGGCCCGCACCATTTTCACGACGATATTGAGCGGCGTCGGGCCCAAATCGTTCATCAGGTTTGTGCCGATGCCAAAGCCGACGCGAATGCGATGATTGAAGCGCCGATATAGCGAAATCACCTTCGGCACCGTGAGCGCGTCCGAAAAGATCAGCGTCTTGCTACGCGGATCGCACTTGTTGGCAGCATAGTGAAGAATCATGCGCTCTCCCCAACTCTCCGGATCGCCCGAATCATGGCGCGCGCCGTCGAAGAGCTTGCAGAAGAACATGTCGAAGTCGCGCAGGAAAGGTTCTGTGCCATATACGTCGGAGAGAGCAATGCCTAAGTCACCTCGGTATTCCTTGGCCCACATTTCAAACCCGAAGGTCTGACTGTCGCGCAATCGCGGACCGAGGGCCTGACAGGCCTGCAGATATTCATGCGCCATCGTTCCGATCGGAATGAGACCGAACTCCTTGGCATACATGACGTTACTCGTGCCCGCAAAAAATGTCGGACCAAGTTCCTCGCAAAGCACCTTGATGACTTTGCGCTGCCAATCGCGGGAGAAGCGGCGGCGTGTACCGAAGTCGCTGATCTTGAGGTTTCCGTTGTCGGGCTCGTTCTTGATCCAACGGATTTTCTGGCGCAGTCTCGCCATGCCCTCCTCCTCATCGGGTTCAGGAACGGTGTGGCGAAAGTACACCTCGTTGACGATTGCAAGAATCGGAATCTCAAAAAGAATTGTATGCAACCACGGTCCTTCGATCACGATGTCAATGCCGCAAGGCATTTCGGAACTGACCGCAACCGTTACGTACTTCGACTTGAGATGAAAGAGACTGAGAAAATCCACAAAGTCGCTTTTGATGAAGCGAAGGTTGCCAAGGTAATCCAGCTCGTCTTCCTTCATCGTAAGCGTACACAGATGCTCAATTTCCTCTCGAATCTCATCCGCATAAGGACTCAAATCCACCCCTTCGGTTCGGCAACGGAAGCGATATTTCACGTTGGCGTCCGGGAACTGATGCAGCACACACTGCATCATCGTGAACTTGTAGAGGTCGGTATCGAGAAGAGACTCAATAATCACGGTAGTTTGTCCTGACTTCGTTTCTCGTTCAGATTGTCATCAACGAACGAGAAATCTTGTAAACATTGGAAGCAAGTAGCTCTTCATGATTCGGCGGGAAGGGCTTCGGGTCAACTGCAGATGCGCGCTCGCGCCATCCTGCGTCAGGCTCGAACAGCAGTTCTTGCAGCATCTGATCGACTTCCTCGGGCGCGTTGCAGCAGATAACGGCATCGCATCCGGCCTCAAGCGCCTTTTGGGCTCTCTGTGTCAGTGTACCGCTCCCGGCCCCCTTCATCGACAGATCGTCCGAGAAAACGAAGCCTGGAAAGTGAAGCGTATCGCGAAGCAACCCCTTGAGAATGCGCTTGGAGAAGGTTGCTGGAACTTCGTCGTAAGCCGGATACAAGACGTGCGCCGTCATTACGGACGCCAGACCGATGCCCATCCATGTATAAGGTTTCGCATCAGCGTGTTCAATGCGTGAGACCTCACGATCGTCAACGGGCAGCGCCACGTGGCTGTCGG
>ULWC01044462.1_pt1 | contig 24371 bp, 16 predicted proteins | sample 1959931 | NCBI WGS metagenome assembly ULWC01 (sample SAMEA4835801, study PRJEB28245) | human gut metagenome | biome: gut microbiome; material: fecal sample | place: Denmark | collected 2008
TCGTGGCAACCTTCTGGATGGGATTTCCAAACGGGTAAAAATCCGTGGAGGATAAGTGATTGACCATTAGGAATATGCTTGGATGTCCTCTTGCATGAAGCGGGAATGAGGATAGGGAAGCAAAAGAATGAAAAACAAAAAGTTGGCCTCCGCGAGGCCGTGAATAGATTTATGAGCAGTTTCATTAATTTCTTGAAGCGCAACAAACTTTACAGCGCGGTCAACCTTCTGGGACTCAGCCTCTCGATGGCGTTTGTCCTGCTTCTGGCCGTGTACGTCACCAGTCAGCTGAGCACGGACTCGTTCCAAAAGAACGCCGACAGGATCTACGTCATCGCACAGAAAGAGACCCTTTCGTCCGCTTACTGGCTGTCCCGCCACATGAAGGCTAACTTTCCGGAGATTGAGAGGTCAGCTTCATATTCCAGCAACGGAATGCAGGAGTACAAGATCGACGGCAACATCGTGAACGCCAGGACTTCTTACGCTGACTCGTCGTTTTTCGATATGTTCAGTTTCCCTCTCGTGGAGGGCGACTTCAGTGAGTGGAAGGCCTCGATAAGCGGAGTCCTGATCAGTGAGTCTTTCGCCAAGGCTCAGTTCGGGGACAGGGATCCGGTTGGACGTGAGATCCGTTTCGACGGCGCTGACTCAACGGTAAGCAACCTGACAGTCTCAGGTGTGTTCAAGGACATTGAGAACTCCATCATCAGACCGTGCGACATATTCCTTCGCGGAGAGATCATGACGATCACCAACCAGGCGAACGATGAGCGGATGTCCAACGCCGGATCATCCACTTGCTTTGTGATGGCTTATCCGAACGCCGATCTTCCGGCCAGACACGATGATATTCTTAAATGGTGCCGGGAGAATTTCTGGAGATATATGTCAGACTACGGCGGAGGTGATAATGACGTGAGAATCATTCCTTTACGTGATGTCTATTTCCTGTCGGACGGCAATGAGGACTATAATGACAGTCTGCGTCTTGGCAACAAGACGACAGTGATGCTGCTTGCCGGAATGTGCTTCCTGCTGCTCCTGTTCGCCATTCTTAACTATGTGAACATGACCACGGCGCTTTCCGGATTCCGTGCCAAGGAGATGGCCACCAGAAGGCTCATCGGGGCGACGAAAGGCGGCATATTCATGAAGATGATTGTCGAGAGCACCATAATCTGCGCGGCCGCTATGGTCATCGCCGTCCTGCTTGGCGAGGCCATTTCCCCGGCGGCTTCGAAGGTGTTGAACTATGACATCTCTATCTTCAAGGCAATCTCTCCGGTGAGCGTGCTTGTCTGCGTCCTGTTCACGGTTTTGGTAGGGGTCATCGCCGGCATAGTTCCCGCGCTTATCATCCAGAAGGCCGGGCCGATCGAGATTGTCCGCGGTACGCTCAGGCTCAAGACAAAGACCCTTTACAGCAAGGTCATCATTGTGATTCAGAATGTCATCACGGTCGTGATGCTCGTGACCGCTTTCACGATGCACCTTCAGATCCGCTCCATGATCAACGCTCCGATGGGCTATAACACTGAGGATCAGATCACCATCAGCAATGAATATGGTCGCGCGGGCGAATTGGCTCCGCTCATCAACAAACTTAAGACGGAAAGCTGCGTTGAGGCTGTCGGTCTCGGCGATGGCTACCCGATGTTCGACACCAACAACTGGACTATGTCCACCGAAAGCGGAAAAGAGGCGTCGTTCCAGATGGTGAAGGGCGACAGCGCCTACTTCAACATCCTCGGCATCAGGAAGAAGCAGGACAATCACAGTCCGAACAGTTATTGGCTGAATGAATATGCCTACGGAATCCTCGAAATAGACGAGAGCGCCACGGAGTTCACGACCAAGTCCAACAGCACATGGCAGATAGGAGGAATCTACTACGACTTCAAGATAAAGCCGTTACTGCAGGAACAGCATCCTGCGTTGATCTACCAGTATGATGAATATCCTGCCGGGAAGTGGCCGTGGACGATTCTTGTGAAGACCACGCCGGATCACAAAGAGGCTTTCGCAAGGGTCAAGGCGGTCTTTAGCGAATTGTACCCGGATAAGTTATTCGATGCCAGCTATGTCGAGGATGACATCAAGGCTGTGTTCGCTTCCGAGAACAGGGTGTTGGAGATCATGGTCATATTCACAATCCTTTCGCTGTTTGTCTCGGCTCTGGGTCTTGTGGCGATGAGTTCGTACTACATGCAGCAGGAACGCAGGACAGTGTCTCTCAAGAAGGTCTATGGCGCTGACTATAACTCTGTTCTGTGGAGCCTTGTGGCCGAGTTCATGAAGATGATCGGTGTGGCGTTCGTCATCGCTGTCCCAGTGGCGTGGTACCTGATGCACACTTGGTTGAACGGCTATTCCTACCGCATCGGTCTCCATTGGTGGATATTCGCGGTGGCAGGTCTGTTCACCGCCGTCATTGCCGCCCTTGCCGTCCTCTGGCAGGCTGTCCGCGCCGCCCGCACCAACCCGGCGATCGAACTGAAGAAGGAATAGCATGCTATATCTCCAATCCAGATGGTTGTCGCGACGAACCCTCCGCGTTTCGCGCTCCGTTCCTTCCAGCCTGACGGCTTGGCCCCTCCCGCTTATGGTCGCGGGTGGCTAAGGTTCGCTGCGGCAACCTTCCGGATTGAGTAGTAATATTCAGTGGAGCCTGAACGATTGAAGATTAGGAATATAATGATGTGTCCTCACCGCTGGAATCGGGAGGAGGATATGCAAGCAAAATATTTAACGATAAAAGATTAGCCTCCATGTGGAGGAATGGGTATGAGAAGAAAAAGTGATTTGATCATCAAGGTTTTGTCCTTGGGAGTCGGGATGGCGATAGCCATCATCCTGATCGCCAAGGTCTGCTTTGAACTTTCGTACGACAATGTCTATAAGGACATTGACAGGATCTATAAGATCCGCACCGGCGCCGTTATGCAAGGTGAGGATAAGGATTTCGGTCAGGTCAGCGGAGCCATCGCTCCGGGATTCAAGGCCGAGGTGCCGGGAGTGCTGGAGGCCACAAGGTTCACCAGCATATTCAACAGCGAGAATTTCATCATCGATGACGATGGAAGCAAGGTGGCGGCCGAGCACCTTTTAGCGGATTCCTGCTTTTTCAGGATATTCAATCGCCAGTTCCTCGCCGGTGAGCCGGAAAAGGCGTTGAGGTCGTGGAGCGGCGATGTGGCCATCTCAAAGACTTTCGCCGAGAAACTTGGTGGAGTCGGAGCGGCTGTCGGCAAGCAGATCGCCAACGAGGACAATCCGAATCTGAAGCTGACTGTCTGCGGAGTCTATGAGGACTTCCCTAAGAACGGATCGATCCACGCCGATGTCATCCTTTCCATCGAGGCGATGAGCAAGTGGAGCCTCTCCAACTGGGTCGGCAACGACAGGTACGTCGCTTTCGTCAAATTGGCCGAAGGGGTTGATCCGGCGTCGCTTAAGGATGCCATCCACGAGATGCAGAAGGCTCACCAGCCTTTGGAGGAAATGGAGAAGAGCGGACTCACTCTCTGGTACTTCCTTTCGCCTTTGGCCACCGAGCACAGCTCGAAGCCGGAGGTCAGGAACCTTGTGTTCATACTTGCCATCATCGCCGCTCTGCTGCTGCTTGTGTCCATTATGAACTACGTCCTTGTGGCGATCTCGGATGTCATCCGCAGGGCGCGCGAGGTCGGAGTCCGCAAATGCTACGGAGCCCAGCCTTGGGACATCAACAAGATCCTGCTCAAGGAGACCGCCTGGAATTTGGGTGTCTCCCTCGCCGTGGCAGCCCTGCTGATCTTTGCGTTCAGGGGTGCGGTTGAATCCCTGTTGGGAGTCCCTGTGAAGGATCTTGTCACTCCGCTTTCCGTCTGGATCATTGTCGGGATTGTGATCTTGGTGTTCCTTGTCTCCGCCGTCATTCCGGCGAGGATGTTCACCAAAATCCCTATTTCCAGCGCCTTCCGAGGCTACAAGGAGAGCAAGCGCCGCTGGAAGATCTCACTGCTTGCCTTCCAGTTCGCCATCAACGCCGTGCTGGTGTCGCTGGTGCTGATCGTCAGCTTCCAGTACCGCAAGGTGCTGAACGCCGATCCGGGCTACAACTACAGCAATCTTGTCTATGAGACATTCCCGTCCTACGACCAGACGAAGATGACAGCCATCGCCGGTGCTCTTCGCCAGCTGCCTGAGGTCGAGGCTGCTGAACTGACCTACGTGACACCTTTGGCGTCAGCTTCCGGCAATAATATTACCCTTCCTGGTGACGACAGGGAACTCTTCAATGTCGCTGATGAATATGGCGCCACGGAAGGTTTCTTCAATATGATGGGCTTCCGGCTCGTCGAGGGATCCGCTCCAAAAGGACCGAATGATGTCGCTGTCAGCAAGTCCTTTGTGACCAAGATGGCGGCTTTCGCCAACTGGTCTGACGGAGCCGTTGGAAAGATTGTCGGCATCACCGAGCACGGGCAGGTCACGATCTGCGGAGTCTATGAGGACTATGTCATCGGAAGCGTCTCTGATCCGGACAACCGTCCGAGCGTGCGTTTCTGCTGGAACAAGGACTTCCTCACCGATGAGGAAAAGGCTGACTTTGACTGGTCAAGGCTGATGCAGACACTTGTCGTGAAGCTCACGGATGTCACTCCGGAGACGATGCGTAAGGTGGAGAAGACAATCCGGGAGGTCGCTCCTGACAGCGACGCCGAGGTGAAGTCTTACGCCGAGACGTTCAGGAGCCTATACGATCCGACGAGGCAGATGAAGAGAACCTACACCCTTGGAGCGTTGTTCGCCCTGCTGATAGCGGTGATCGGCCTGATCTCCTACGTCCGTGACGAGAACTATCGCCGAAGCGCCGAGATCGCCGTCCGCAAGGTCAACGGAGCGCAATCCTCGGAGATCGTGTCGATGCTCGTGATGGATGTGCTGAAAGTGGCTCTTGTCGCTGTCCTTATCGGTGACGCCGGGGCTTGGCTTGTGGCGCATTACTGGCTGGAGCAGTTCGCCCTGAAGATCACCCTGTCACCTCTGTTCTTCATCGCCGCCGACATCATCGTCCTGGCCATAATCGTCAGCGTCATCGTGATCGGCTCCCTGAGGATCGCCCACACCAACCCGGTCGAGTCGCTCAAGAACGAGTAGGGTAGTCCTGCTATCCCGGTCGCTGAGCGTGCCATCGTTGAACCCGTGGTTCGACAGCTCACCAACCATCGAAATGCGATTGCAGTGTCGTGGCAGATAACTATCTGTCAACTAATATAATAAGCAAGTACGTGGTGCATAAACCGGCACCACGTACTTGCTTTATTGTTTGATAATGAGCTACTTGGTTGCCACTCGCTCGGAATCAATGAGTGGCGGTTAACCTGTTGATTGACAGTGAATAAGCGTTGTACCTTTGGTGGAAAACTACTGAAGGTAAATTATTATATTCTTGATAATGAATATGTTCCATCCCATGGTCCGCTTTGCGGCAACCTTCCGGACGCTAAGGAGTTTTACTTGAATATCAGCGTGAAAACAGTCGCTTCGGAGTCCGAGCGGGTGAGGCGGAGGGTGCCGCCGTGCATCCTCATGATCTGACGGGAAAGGCTCAGTCCGATTCCGCTGCCCTCAGGCTTGGTCGTGAAGAACGGAATGAATATCTCCTCCTGGCTTGCCGCGCTGATAGGCGGCCCGTCATTGCTCACATTGATGATGACGTTGTCCCTCTTGTCAATCTCGGCAGAGATTTCGATGTGCCGCGCCCCGGCCTGAGCGGCGTTCTTGACAAGGTTGATGAGAATCTGTGAGATCTGGCTCTCGTCAGCGTACAGAAGCACGTCCTCGGTCTTTTCCACAAATCCAGCGGTAGCCCCGGCGGCGGTCAACACCGGCTGGCTCAGGTCGATGACCTTGGCCGCGAGGTCGCGAGCGAAAAACGCCTTCCTGACCGGCACGGCCACGTGGGTCAGATCCCTGTACGAATTGACGAACTTTATAAGACCACGGGACGAACTGGCGATGGTCTCCAGACCTGCCTTGAGATCCGGCCCGTCTGATGGCGGAGTGATCGTCTCGGCATATTCGGAAAGAGCCTCGGAAAGGGAGGCGATCGGTGTGACGGTGTTCATGATCTCGTGTGTGAGAACCCTGATGAGCCTCGTCCAGGACACTGACTCGTTCTCCTCGATGGCCTCAGAGATGTCGTTTACCGCGATGATTTTCACGTCCTTACGCCCGATGTGCGCCGATGTGGCGGACAGGGAAATGTTCGTCTGCGAGCTTTCCGAATAGATGGACGCTTTCTGGTCCAGCCCCTCCTCGACTTTCTCAAAGGCTCCTCTTAATGAAGGGCTTACGATGTCAAGTTGCCGTAAGGTGCTTAAAGACGACACTCCCAGAAGAATCAACGCCTGCTTGTTGGTGTAAAGCACGGAATCCGTCCCGGACTCCAGCACGACGATGCCGGTCTTGGCCTTGTCCAACATCTGTCCGTAATATTCCTCCTGCTCCCGGATGTCGGCCGTCTCTTTCTGGAATATGGTACGGATTCGGTTCAGGGTCCTGTTGATCTTCCGGCTGCCCAAGCCCCCCTCGTCGAACCTGAAATTGGTCTCCTTATCCTCCAGGGCATCAAGCATATAGGTTACTTTCTTGAGGATGCGATGCCGTGTAAGAAGCACCGCAAGCAAAGCCACCAGCACCAGAACGCCGGCCGGAATCGCTATCTGAGGCCACGGAAGCATATTCATAAACTTCGACTAAATCCCGTATTTCTTGAGTTTGCTGTAGAGGGTCGGGCGGCTGACATTCAACGCCTTGGCAACCAGCGACATATTCCCGGAATATTTCTCCATCGCGGCGCGGATGGCCTTCTCCTCCACTTCCTCCAGCGTCGCCACAGAAGTCTCGCTTCCCTCGACCAGAGCCTCTGACGGCAGCTGCAACTCGTTCTCTGTCAGATTACTGCCTTCCGCCAGAATGACCGCCTTCTCGATGCAGTTCTGGAGCTCACGAATATTCCCGCTCCAGTGGCAGTCCTTCAAAGCGGCCTTCGCCTCCGGATCGATGCCCTCTACCTCGCGGTGGTACTTCTCGTCGAACCTTTTTATGAATATCCCGGCGAGCGGAACGATGTCTTCCGGGCGCTCCCTCAGGGCCGGCAGATGGATGCTCATCGTGTTGATCCTGTAGAAGAGATCCTCCCTGAACGAGCCTTCCTGCACCTTCTGGCGCAGATCCATATTCGTGGCGCAGACAAGGCGGATGTTCACATTGCGTGGCTTGGTGTCGCCGACCCTCGTGATCGTCCTGTTCTGGAGAACCCTCAGAAGCTTCGCCTGAAGGTGTAAAGGAATATTCCCGATCTCATCCAGGAAAAGGGTTCCGCCCTCGGCCAACTCGACCTTTCCGGCCTTGTCGGCATAGGCGTCCGTGAACGCGCCCTTGACGTGGCCGAATAGCTCGCTCTCGAAAAGGGTCTCCGGGATCGCTCCGGCATCCACGCTGACCATAGGGCCGTTCCGCCGCTCGGAATGATTGTGTATCTCTCTGGCCAGAAGATCCTTACCCGTTCCGTTCTCGCCGGTGATCAGTACCGTGGCATCGGTAGGGCCGATCTTCTCGATTGTCTTCTTGATTTCGGCCATAGCCTGTGAAGTGCCCCAGTACATCCCGGTCGGGCCGGTGGCATATTCATTAGACTGCCGGCTGTCCTTCCGGTTCTCCGTCACCGCCCTTTCCAGCGTGGCGAGCAATTTCTCGTTCTCCCAAGGCTTCACGATGAAGTCGAACGCCCCTCTTTTCATCCCCTCCACGGCCAGGGATATGTCCGCGTAGGCCGTGAACAGCACGACTTTCTGGTTCGGGTTGTTGTTGCGTAACTCGCTGAGCCAGAAAAGTCCCTCATTTCCAGTGTTGATGTCCGTGTTGAAATTCATGTCCAGCAGGATCACATCCGGCTGGAAGGCATTGACGGTGCTGATAAGCTGTGCCGGTGACGGCAGGATCTCCACCGCCTCGAACCGCATAGGCAACAAGATCTTCAACGCGGACCGGATCCCCGCATTGTCATCAACCACAAGAACTTTCCCGACTTTCTTCATCTTGGTCACGTTTTTCTTTCAGTGAATCTATTCCGAGGCGGACTCGGTGACGGAGATGTTCTCGACACCGGCGGCTTTCAGGGCGGCGACAAGGGCGTCCACCTGCGACTTGTCCTCGAACGGGCCGGCGGTGAACACCACGGCTCCGGCCTCGATGCTCTTGATGAGATCCTTGTCCGAATGCTCGTGGATCGCCGCGATGGCCTCCTCGGACAGAGACTGTCCGTTCTCCGGGTAGATCCTGACCATCATCAAGGTCCTGACCTTCGACTCAAGATCCCTGGCCTTCGACACGCCGATGATCTGGCCATTCTGGAACGCGTCGATCTGCGCGTCGCGGAACCCTCTCTTCTTCACCTTGTTAAGGTTGGAAAGAGCATCTTTGTAGGACTTGAAAAGCCCGACGGAATAGGCGTGCTTCCCTGTTGTCGTGGTCCTCTCGAACACAGGACTCAGGCCGTTGAGGTCGGAGACAGAGGCTTTTCTGCTGAGGGTAAATATTCTTATCTGATAGACAATGCCTTCCGGCAGGGTGTTGTTCTCGGCGAAACGTCCTTCCGGGAGGATCATGAACGAATAGTCGAACGAAGGTTTCGGCTTGAGGATCTCCAGATGAAGATCCGGGCCGTAACTGTTTTTGGAGAATGTGTAGCCGGAGGCTGTCCCGACAATATCCTTGTCGGCCTCGGCCTGGAGCCGCCGCGTGTCGATCACGATTCCGTTGGCCAGAAAATCCATCTCGATGTTCTGGAGCTCCTTTACCGCGGCGTTTAAGGAACTGTTCAAGGTCGGAAGCATCAATTCCTTGTCGGATATCTCGGCCGTGAGTCTGGCTTTTTCTTCCGCTGAGGCCGCCGCAAGTTCCGAGCGCATCTTGTCCAGATTCTTTCCGTACCTTGCCACCGAGTCACGCAAGGCTCTAACCTCACGCATCTTTTCCATGTAGCGCTTTGTGCCTTCATCGTGTTGCCCATCGTCCGGAACCGCCGCGTCATTGTCGATCCTGGAAGGATCCTTGGCCGGATTCAGGGCTGCCAGAGTCCTCAGCTCGCCTACATCGGTGACGGCTTTCCGGACAGGCATGCTGTCATATTCAAGTACATAGATTGTCACACTGTCGCGGCCGCACTCGCGGTTCGACGCGAAGATGGAATATTTCCCGTCCTCCGTGTTGACGAAAAGGAAGTCGTCGTAAGGTGATGAATATGGAAAGCCCATATTCACCGGCATGTCCCAATCGTTGGTCTCGCTGTTCCAGTTTGAGACATAGAGATCGTAGCCTCCCATGCCGTACAGACCTTTGGAGGCGAAGTAAAGTGATTGTCCGTCAGGGGACAGCATCGGGTAGATCTCGTCCGAGGAACTGGTCATCTGCTCGTTGATCAGCGCCGGTGCGGACCATAGGGAATCCGTCAGATGTGTGCAGTAAATATTCCTGATGCCCTCCTCGTCTTTGGCTGAGTAGTAGATGTCCTTCGCGTCGTCAGGGATGTAGATGGCGCGAGAGAGGTCGTCTCCGCCCAAAGAGTCGAGCTGGTTCGGGGTCTTCCTCCAGCTGAAATCCTTCAGCGGGTAGAACAAGAAGAAGTCCCTGAGCGGGAATGTCCGCTTCGCGACGACAGTCGGCTGGCTGCAGAACCCCATCATGTTCAGTCCATTGCGTGCCATCAACAATTGTTCCTCCGCCTTTGCCGAAGCGGTTGAGTCCAGAATCTCGATGGCGCCTTCGCTGTACTTGACCGCCTCCTCGAAGCTGTAGGCCAGCCGGCACGAGTCAGCCTTGATCATGAGTCTGGTCGGGGAGACTTGCGCGTGAGCCTCTCCGTTGAATGTGATCTGCGCGAGCAGAGTTAGAATGCCGATGAATATTTTGTTTCTCATTCTGAAAAATCTCGGTGATTGCGTCTGCAAAAATAAGAAATACTTGGCAGATAATTTCTTTCTAAGAAAAAAATGCTAAATTTGTACCCTTATTTTTATGCGCAAAAATTAAAAACAATAATAAAAGTACACAATTATGCAAAGTAAAGGTTGGATTAGGCTTGTCGCCATTCTGCTTGCGATCGCTTCCATTTGGCAGCTTTCCTTCACAGCGGTGACTTCCATCCAGGAGAAGAAAGCGGCCAAGTTCGCTGAGAAAGCTGCCGTGGCGGCTCAGAATTCAGCGGCTTTCGCCCAGGTTCCTGAAAATGACCAGGCTTACTATCTGGATTCGATCAGGAAGGAACAGAACAGGGTATTCATTGATTCCATCTCTTCGAAGAAGGTATTCCTCTGGAACACCTACAAGGAGTGCAAAGCCAAGGAGATCAACCTTGGTCTGGACCTCAAGGGTGGTATGAACGTCATGCTGCAGGTGCAGCTTCAGGATCTTGTGAAGGCCATTTCCGGCAACAGCATGAATCCTGAGTTCCAGAAGGCTCTCGCCCTTGCCAAGGAACGCAGCGTTAATTCCAGAGAGGACTACATCACTCTTTTCGCGGATGCGTGGAAGGAAGTGAGCAACGGTCAGCACCTTGCCCAGATTTTCGGTACTTACGAGATGAAAGACAAGATCACCCCGGCCTCCTCAGACGCCGATGTCATCAGTGTCATCCGTGACGAGGCTGAGAGTGCCGTCGCCAACTCGTTCAACGTCCTCAGAAGCCGTATCGACCGTTTCGGTGTGACCCAGCCGTCCATCCAGAAACTTGGCAACAGCGGACGTATCCTCGTCGAGCTTCCGGGCGTCAAGGAGCCTGAGCGTGTGAGGAAGCTCCTTCAGGGAACCGCTTCCCTTGAGTTCTGGGAGACCTATACCAGCCAGGAACTTTCCGGCTATCTTGCCGAGGCCAACGCCAAGCTGGCTGAGATTCTTGCTGGAGAGGCCGACACCACAGCGGTCGCCGAGCCTGCCGCCGAGAATGTAGCCAAAGAAGGTGTTGACTCTCTTCTCAATTCAGAGATCGCTAAGAACCAGGACAATTCCGCTGAGATTGACGCTTACAGAAAGGCCAATCCTCTCTTCGCTGTGCTGAGCCCTTCAGGATCTAACAATGCCTGCATCGGTTTCGCCGCCGCGATCGACACCGCCAAGGTCAACAGGTATCTCGCCATGCCTCAGATCGCCGAGATCTTCCCGGCCGAGTTCAAGCCTATGTGGTCTGTAAAGCCTTCCGAGTATGTTCAGGGCGAGAACATCTTCGAGCTCGTCGCCATCAAGGCCACCTCAAGGGACGGCAAGGCGAAGCTTGACGGAGGTGTGATCACCGATGCACGTGTCGTTTACGACCACGGTTCAAACGGTGAGCCTTCCGTTTCCATGAGCATGAACGCCGAGGGAGCCAATGTATGGGCCCGCATGACCAGCGACAACGTCGGCAAGCAGATCGCCATCGTCCTTGACGACATGGTATATTCATATCCTAACGTACAGAACGCCATCACGGGCGGAAGTTCCTCTATCACCGGTCACTTCACTCCGGATGAGGCCACCGACCTTGTGAACGTCCTCAAGTCAGGTAAGCTTCCTGCGCCTGCCACCATCATCCAGGAGCAGGTTGTAGGTCCTTCACTCGGTGCCAAGTCCATCAACGCCGGTATGATCTCCTTCATCATCGCGTTCCTCTTGGTTCTCGTTTACATGATTTTCTTCTATCAGGGCGCCGGTGTCGCCGCTGACATCGCACTCCTTTGCAACGTGCTTCTCCTCTTCGGAGTCCTTGTTTCATTCGGAGCTGTCCTGACATTGCCTGGTATCGCCGGTCTCGTCCTGACAATGGGTATGGCCGTTGACGCCAACGTGATCATCTACGAGCGTATCAAGGAAGAGCTTGCTGCTGGCAAGGGTCTGGGCAAGGCCGTAGCCGATGGTTACAAGAACGCCTACTCCGCCATCATCGACGGTCAGGTGACCACCCTCCTTACCGGTATCGTCCTTTTCGTGTTCGGTTCAGGTCCTGTCCAGGGCTTCGCCACCACGTTGATCATCGGTATCATCACCTCTGTCCTCACCTCTATCTTCATCACAAGGCTTATCTTTGATGACCGCATCGAGAAGGGCAAGAGCATCGCTTTCGAGAACAACCTCACCAAGAACTTCCTCAAGAACACGCATTTCGACTTCATCGCCGCACGCAAGTGGTCTTACATCATTTCCGGCGCGTTGATCGTCATTTCAATCGTGTCTATCTTCACCAAGGGCTTCACTTACGGTGTTGACTTTACCGGTGGCCGTACCTATGTTGTACGTTTCGACCAGCCGGTAACCGCCGAGCAGGTTCGTGATGCCGCTATCGTTGAGTTTGACGGTGCCGTCGAGGTAAAGCAGTTCGGTGGCGAGAGCCAGATGAAGATCACAACCCAGTACAAGAACGATCAGGAGTCAACTGATGTTGACGCCGAGGTTGAAGCCAAGCTCTACAACGCTTTGAAGCCGTTCTTCGCTGAGACAGACATCACACTTGACGAGTTCAAGTCAACCGTTGACAATCCTAACGGTATCATCTCATCAGACAAGGTCGGCCCTACGATCGCCAACGACATGAAGAGAGACGCCATCATCGCCGTCATCCTCTCCCTGTTTGTGATCTTCGCCTACATCGCCTTCCGATTCAAGGGCTGGACATGGGGCCTTGGTGGAGTCGTTTCACTTGCCCACACCGCGATCATCGTGATCGGTTTCTTCTCATTGTTCTCCGGAATCCTTCCGTTCAACCTTGACGTTGACCAGACGTTCATCGCGGCCATCCTGACCATCATCGGTTACGCCATCAACGACAACGTGGTTATCTTCGACCGAATCCGTGAGTACAGGACCCTGCATCCGAATGTTGACGTGAGGACCAACACCAACCAGGCCATCAACGCGACATTGACACGTACCGTCAACACCTCTGTCTCCACTCTCGTGACCATGCTCGCTATCGCGATCTTCGGTGGTGAGTCCATCAGAGGTCTCGCGGTCGCCCTTATCCTTGGTATCTGCATCGGTACTTACGCTTCCATCTTCATCGGTACACCAGTGATGTTCGATGCTACGATTTGGAACCAGAAGCGCCTTGCCGCCAAGAACGGCACCACAGCCAAATCATCAAAGAAATAATATCTTTGACAAATGAATATGCAAAAGCGCCGACCCGATAGGGCCGGCGCTTTCGATTCGCACAATAGCCATACACCCCCAGTCACTACGTGACAGCCCCGGTAAATAAATAATAATTTGAAATATATCGCGGCATTTTTGCTTATAATCTTTTTTGGACTTACCTTTGTCAGAGAGATTGTAAAACAATTTATAAACCGATAATATTGATTTATTATGAGCGAAGAGAAATTCAGGATTGAATCCGATCTTCTTGGGGAACTTCAGGTTCCGGCTGAGGCCTACTACGGTGTTCAGACACAGAGGGCTCTCAATAATTATAAGATTTCCAACACCAGGATGTGCGACTACCCTGAGTACGTCATCGCCATGGCCTGCATCAAGCTTGCCGCGGCACAGACGAACAAGGAACTCGGAGCTATGGATCCGAAGATCGCCGACGCGATCGTGGAGGCATGCCGCGAGATCATCGACGGAAAGTTCCACGACCAGTTCCCTGTGGACATGATGCAGGGAGGCGCGGGAACATCCGTGAACATGAACGCCAACGAGGTGATCGCCAACAGGGCTCTTGAGATCATGGGACATGCAAAGGGGGAGTACCAGTTCTGCTCACCTAACGACCATGTGAACTGCGCCCAGTCTACCAACGACGCCTATCCTTCTGCCTTCCGCTACGCTTTCATCAGGATGAACAGAAAACTGGAGAAGAGCCTCAAGGATCTCATCGACGCGTTCAAGGAGAAGGGTGAGGAATTCAAGGACGTTATCAAGATGGGCCGTACACAGCTTCAGGACGCGGTTCCTATGACCTCCGGCCAGGAGTTCCACGCCTATGCCACCAACCTTGAGGAAGAGGTTCTGAACCTTGAGAGAAACGTGAATCTTCTCTATGAGATCAACATGGGAGGCACCGCAATCGGTACCGGCCTCAATGCCAAGCCTGGTTTCGCAGAGCTTTGCGCCAAGAAGATGACCGAACTCACAGGCGAGAAGTTCATCGCTGCTCCGGATCTCGTGGAGGCCACTCCTGACACTGGCGCCTATGTCAGCTACTCTGGTGCCCTCAAGAGACTGGCAGTCAAGCTTTCCAAGATTTGCAACGACCTCAGGCTCATGGCCTCCGGTCCTCGCTGCGGTCTGAAGGAGATCAATCTTCCGCCTATGGCTCCAGGCTCGTCAATCATGCCTGGCAAGGTCAATCCTGTCATCCCGGAGGTCACCAATCAGGTTTGCTTCAAGGTGATCGGCAACGACATGACCGTCTCATTCGCTGCCGAGGCCGGACAGCTCCAGCTGAATGTCATGGAGCCTGTGATCGCAGAATCCATCATGGAGAGCATAACATGGCTTACCAACGCGATGAACACCCTGCGCGAGAAGTGTATCGAAGGCATCACCGTCAACAAGGAGCGTTGCTACGAGATGGTGAAGAACAGCATCGGCATCGTGACCGCCCTCAACCCTATCATCGGCTACAAGGCCAGCACCAAGGTCGCCAAGGAAGCTCTTGAGACCAACCGCTCCGTCTATGACATCGTCCTTGAGAAAGGCATCCTCACCAAGGAGGAACTCGACAAAGCCCTTGATCCAAAGAATATGATCAGATAACCATTTGATGAATATATCAAAAAGGCCGGCGGATTCTTTTCTCCGCCGGCCCTTTTTGTAGAATCTCCTATGACAATATATAGGTGAAATATTACTACCTTTGTGTCCGTTTTTATGATTGCAAGGCGATGAAAGCGATAGGGACAGTCCTCTTGTTGGTGCTATCCAACATATTTATGACATTCGCGTGGTACGGCCATCTGAAGCTTCAGGAGATGAAGGTCTCGACGAGCTGGCCGCTCATTCTGGTCATCCTCTTCTCCTGGGGACTGGCGTTTTTTGAATATTGCGCCCAGGTTCCAGCCAACCGCCTCGGATTTACTGGCAACGGCGGCCCGTTCAGCCTTATGCAACTAAAAGTTATCCAAGAGGTTGTCTCCCTCATCGTCTTCACTTTGGTTGTCACCCTCCTCTTCAAAGGCGAGGCTCTCCACTGGAACCACATCGCGGCGTTCGTCTGCCTTGTACTCGCTGTCTTCTTCGTGTTTCTGAAGTAGCGTCTTCCCCAAAGGTGTTCGGTGGAAAAGACCGGAAAGAATTGCACAGGGAGTGCCGCCCGTGTCCTTCCTGCATGGTTTCAGGCAGCAATTCTGTCATCTGGTATTGGATACATAGCTTGTATATCACGGCGTTGAATTCGCCGTGAATATCTCCGCAAACAATAATGCTCTTTGCGTTAGGAAATGCGTATGTGTGAAATGAATTCATTTCTTCAACGATAGCCAATAGGGGGACAACTTTTCCGTAATATAATCAACGACCTCATTCAGAGGTAAGACTCCCTTGTATTTCATCTTTTTCAAGAATGCGTTCCATTGAGTCTGCTTGATAGGATCATTCTTGAATTCGCCATTGAAAAGAGGGTGATTCTCAGTATATGTCGTTCCTCTATTGCTGAAAACAGAGGCAATTGCTTCAGAAAGGGTTTCCTCATTTACCTTGACACGTGCTGATTCTGACGAAAGAATGGAATATACATCATAGAAGTCTTTCATCCTGCTGTTTGCCAGCGCCCGATCAATCATTGTCTGGAACTTTTCTGCTACAACAGTCTCCAAAGAATAAGCATTGATGCTAACCTCCGGCATATCATCAAGAAGCAAGGGATAATCCAGTTCCTGGGGCTCTGGAACAACAATATCTCCAAACCCAATATCCATAGAAAAAGGTTGTACAATGGTGTCAAGATGAGCTGTCACAGTAACTGTGACGCCGTTATACTCTTTGTCCAAAGAAATATCCTCAACCTTAATGTCATTCTCTCCGTTATCGAACATAAGATCATCTTCAGGGCATTGAATTGCGCAGATCTCTCGGAAAGCTTTTCGAATGGTTTCTTTGTCTCTGCTAATCTTGTCGCCCAGGAAATCAATGTCTTTCGTCGGACGAGCCTTGAACTTTTCGTAGGCGAAGAGAAGTGCACTTCCTTTCAGGCAGAAGTTATCCCGATATTGGCTCATCGACAGCCTGTACAACATCCGCTCTTGGATGTATCTGAGCAGAATCTGCATATATTCGGTTCCAGGCACTGAATCCCGGATGTTCAGGAGTTTGGCCCGAACCGACTTTGCTACATTTTTCTTTTCCATATTACAGCCCCATTTCAAGGTATTGTCTCATTGTTGACAGCACTCTCATTTGTTTTGCGTAATCCATAAGACGGGAAATGTTACGATCCTTGCGCTTGAGATAGTTCCTAAGAATCTCAACAGCCACTTCAGTCCCGATCTTGTTACGAAACTTTACAGCGTCGCAAACGCTTTTCTCGATGCAGAAAATCTTAACCTTATGATTGGCAATGTCAGCTTCTTCAACGCCCATCGTGCAGTATTTCTCTTCCCAATAGCAGAGAATGATGCCAGAAATCTCCGGGGCCACCACTTTCCTGTGCTTTTCTATAGCAACGTAAAATCCATCAGGGATTTGAGTGGTAAGCCCATAATAATCCCACGCGGAATACATGCAAACGACACCGCCGGGGACGATCCTTTCAACATCTATCATCGTGGTCGCCAGTTCTTCAGGGAGAATATACACACCATTCTTGATTCTGATGACATTGCCGGATTTGATAGCCTTGTTGATTCCATAGTAAGCCCTGGGCTCACGTAGTTCATGAGTCCGTATCGTTCCTCCGCTTGCAGAGATGTCTTGGTAAAACTTGGCCATATGCGTATGATTCGCGACAAATATACGGCTAATTTTTGAAATGGCCGTAGTTTTTTGATAATTCTTTCATGAATCGATATGACCTTCGGATACTGCCCCTGTTCCCATTTTTGAAACAGTCGCTCAGAAGCGCATAGAAAGCCGTTTTTGCGAAAAACCTTATAATCTATGTCACTTTTCAGCGATAGTGACGCGAAAAAAAATAATTCTATTAATGCTGGGTGTCTTATAGGGAAAATATACTGATGGTTTCCATGTTTGAGCGAGAAAAACTTTAACTTTGTAGAAATACGTTGAGACTATGACAACGCAAGAAATACTCAAGCTTTGTGGGAAAGGTGAGCAGACACCCGTTCAAATGAAGGAACGGGTCACTGATGCGTATGAGTTGGGGAAAGAAATGGTTTGCTACGCCAATGAGCGAGGAGGCGGATTGATTATCATAGGAGTCAATGATAAAACGGGAAAGGTCAATGCGCTTTCACGCACGGAGGTGCAGGAGCAAACAGGGCTTCTTTCCCAAATCGCAACCGACCAAGTCCATCCCGCCGTTTCCATCAAAGCTGAAAACGTTGATGTCCCTGGCGGGCAATTGATAGCCGTTACAGTCCTTGAGGGCATCAATAAGCCATACAAGGACAACAAGGGAGTTGTCTGGGTTAAGAACGGCGCTAACAAGCGTCGCATCGTTGACAACGCAGAGATTGCCGAGATGATGTCCGATAGCGGCACATTCCGACAAGATGAGGCTATCATCCCCGGAGCAACTATTGCGGACCTGGATATGAATGTTGTCAAGACCTACCTAATAAAGAGGTTTGAGGCGTCCTACAAATCCAAGGATTTGACTTATGAGCAGATACAGGATGCTTCCGCTGACGAGCTTGTTAGTTTGGCGGCATCTGGAATGACGGTTGAACGCTTGTTGAAGAACTTTGGGCTCATTCGTTCTGATGGCGGCATCACCTATGCGGCGATGCTGTTGTTCGGCAGACATCCATGGCGTTGGCTTCCTACTGCCACAGTCAAATGCGTCAGCTTTATCGGGAACAGCCTAGGGGGAACTGAGTTCCGTGATAAAATGGATGACTTGGATGCCGATGGCGCCCTTCCGGGCGGATTGGAGGTTGAGGATGTCCTATCTGGTACATCCCTTCCGCGGAACAAGATGCTTTTTACTCACGGAGCATTTTTACTACCCTATTCAGGCATTGGCAGCGGTTTCCTTCGTGCTCGTGAACTGGATGACAAAATGGAGGTCGTTAACGGCACCAAGAAGAAAGAGGTCATAGTTACTTTTTGGCGGGGTAGTAACCAAGAACGTGTCAGAGTAACGGAGTTTGGTAACGGAGTAACCAAGAAAAGTAACGGAGCTCAACAAAAAGTAACGGAGTCGAGTAACGGAGTTGCACCATCAAAAGTCAAATTGCCGGGGAAGGAACAAGACATTATTAACTTTTGCACCGTCCCTAGAACAGCAGCAGAAATCCTATCAAGGATGGGCTTGACAAATCAGACTAAGAATAGAAAAAAACACATTAATCCTCTTGTGGAGCAAGGGAGACTTAAACTCACGATTCCTGATAAGCCGAATGATCCAAACCAGAAATATGTAAAGGCATAATGAAAGATCGGGCTAAACGAATTGCAAAGAGTTACAACCAATGCAAGCTGCCGAAATGGGCGACTGTGTTGGGCGTTGTGTTGTTGGCCTTCGGCATCGTGGCGGCTGGTGTGACGGCCATTTTCCACGATAAGTATTCGTCCATCTTTGATGCATGGGAATCTGCCCTAACAATTGTCTGGTTCATAGCCTTTATCGCATTGGTGGGCGTCGGCGCCTTGATCTCGCTCGGATATCCTCTCTTGACATTGATTGGCGCCTGGATATGGACTATATTCGCAAAGCCGGAGCCGTTAGTTTTGGAGTTGAAGAGTTGAAGAGGAGTTAGAAGTTGATCTCAATAGTACGTGCAAACTTCCAACCGCCCGATAAGTCGCCAAAATGTCGCCAAAAATTGAGATACCAAAAGAGCCAACCGCTGAAAATTAGTCAGTTAGCTCTTTTTAAGGTGCCTCAGGCGGGAATCGAACCCGCACGGACATTTCTGTCCAAGGGATTTTAAGTCCCTCGTGTCTACCATTTCACCACCAAGGCAGTATGATAGAATGCAAATTTACTAAAAAAAAGTCATTGATTAAGGAAAACAGTCGCAAACCAGTTAATTTTTAACAGTCTGAACGGCTAATAGTATTTCTTCTCTTGCCGATACAGTGCTATGAATATGAAGATCAGCACCGTGAATGCCCACAGCGAGGAGCCTCCATAGCTGAGCAGCGGCAATGGGATGCCGATCACAGGCATAATGCCGATTGTCATTCCGATGTTGATGAACAAGTGCATGAATATGCACGAGGCCACACAGTAGCCGTATATTCTGGTGAACGCCTTCCGGCTTTTCTCCGCGTCCATGATGATTCTGGAAATCAGGAACACGTACAGAGAGATCACGACAAGACAGCCGAGGAATCCCCATTCCTCCCCGACGGTACAGAAAATGAAATCGGTGCTCTGCTCCGGCACGAATCCGAAGGTGGTCTGGGTCCCACCCAGAAAGCCTTTGCCGTGGAGTCCGCCGGAACCGATGGCGATCATGCTCTGGTTGACATTGTAGCCGACACCTGCCGGATCCTCTTTCATCCCCAGCAGCACCTCGATTCTCTTGCGCTGATGATCCTGAAGGATGTTGTTGAATATGAACTCGGTAGAGAACACGAGCGCCATTCCTGCGATCAACCCCAAGGCGGACATTGACAGAAAGCGGTGACGCGACCTGTAGCCAACGATCATCAGATACAACACCGCCGCGACACATATTCCGACAAGGATGTAGAGCGGATTTATCTTTGAGACGAATGATTCCGGGCTGAACTTCCCGAAAATCCACGGCAGCAGGCAGAGAATCAGCAATACTCCTGAGAATATCCAGAAAGCCACTCCTATTTTGTTTGATTCAAGGCCATTGCATAGCAAAAGGACTCCTGCCAGCACAAGGATGGACACGTAAGGAGATGCCGTCAGCGTGAGGATGAACAGCAGAGCGGCCATTCCGATGCAGAAGATCCACCAACCGGAAAAACCTTCCCTGTACATGACGAATATGAATCCGACATAGACCAGTGCGGAGCCAGTCTCGCTCTCGGCCAGAATGACCACCATTGGAATGCCGAGAATCAAGGCGGTCAGAAGAAAATCCTTGAACCGTGTGATCTTGAAATTGACCTGGCTCATAAGTGTGGCCAGCAGCAGTGATGTCGTGATTTTCGAGACTTCCGCCGGCTGGAACCTGATTGGCCCGAACTCAAACCATGACCGTGACCCCTTAACTTCCACTCCAAGGAATATCACGGCCACAAGCAGGCACAGTACCCCCAGATACAAAGGTATGGACGCGCTTTCCCAGAGCTGGGCGTTCACCACGAACAGGATGAGAGCCGCAAGCCCGAGCGCGGTGAGAATCCATACGAACTGCTTGCCGGAGCGGAAATTATAATCGAATATGCTGGCGGGGCCATCGGAATGGATGGAGGCGTAGATGTTGACCCAGCCGATAAGGATAAGGAGCAGGTAGGTGACCACCAGCGCCCAGTCAACACTCTTCTTGATGCCTCTGTCCGAAAAGTTCTCCATTCCACGATCTATTTATAAGCCTTTACCTTTGACATCAGATTCCCCTGAAGAACCCTGTCTTCCAATCCGCGGCGCTGGTCACTGATCTCCCCGTTGAGATATTTCTCAACCAGCAGGGATGCGATCGGTGCGGCCCAGGTGGCGCCGAATCCGGCGTTCTCGATGTAGGCGGCCACGGCGATCTTCGGATCGTCCTTAGGGGCGAAGCAGATGAACACGGAGTTGTCCGCTCCGCGAGGATTCTGCGCCGTTCCGGTCTTTCCGCAGATGTCCAGGCCGGGAACCGCGGCGATGGATGCCGTTCCTCCCGATCCGAATCCACTGTTGACCGCCCTCCACATGCCTTGCGTCACTTTTTTGAAATTCGTCGTGTCAACCATCGTGTACTGCCTCTCGTAATATTTCGGATCAATCTCGACCCCTTCCGATGCTTTCACGATGTGCGGTATCTTGTACCACCCTCTGTTGGCGACGGTCGCCGCAAGGTTGGCGATCTGCATAGGCGTGGCTCCGACCTCGCCCTGCCCGATGGAGATGGAGATGATCGTAGTGAATTTCCATCCTCCCTTGCCATAAATCTTGTTGTACGTCTTTGATGTCGGCAGAGTTCCGCCCAGTTCGGCGGGGAAGTCCGTGCCCAGCTTGTGTCCGAAGCCGAAACTTTGGACATATTCATTCCATTTGTCAAGCGCCTCTCCTATGCCGTGGTACTTCTTGTTTTCAAGAATATTCCTGAGCACATAGCAGAAATAGCCGTTGCAGGACATCATGATGGCTTCCTCCAGGGCGAGCGGGGATTTGTGCACGTGGCATCCGAGCTTGCGGTTGCCGAAATGGTAGCCCTGGCTGCAAGGGTAGGCCATCTCGGTGGTGAGGGTGCCTTCCTGCAGGCCGATGAGGCCGTTGACAAGTTTGAACACGGAGCCTGGAGGGTACGGAGCCTGTACGGCTCTGTTGAACATCGGCTTGTGAGGGTCCTTGATGATCTCGTCATAGTGCTGGCCGATGTCCGCCAGCATGCTCACATCGACTCCTGGACTGGACACAAGTGTGAGGATTTCTCCTGTCTTAGGTTCGATCGCCACGAGGCTCCCGACCTTGTTTCTCATCAACTCTTGGCCGTATTGCTGCAGATCCGCGTCGATCGTGGTGTGGATGTCGTGTCCCGGTACGGCTTCCTTGTCCATCTCTCCGTCTTTGTAGCGCTGCTCGATCTGGTTGCGGGAGTTGCGAAGGTAGATGTGGTACCCTTTCTCTCCACGCAGTTCCTTCTCTCTCGCGGCCTCGATCCCGGTCTTACCGGCATAGTCTCCAGGGCGGTATTCCCCGGAATGCTTCTCTATGTAGTTGGCGTCCACCTCCGAGACATAGCCGAGCAGGTTTCCACCGGCGTTGACGGGATAGTCCCGGATGCTTCTGGCCTGTCCCCTGAAGCCTGGGAACTTGTATTGGATCTCAGCGAACTGCATGTAGGTCTCAGGCTTTATCTGCTTGAGCATCACGACACTTTGGTAACCGATGCGGCGACGGTTCCTGGCATATTCATTCATCTTGTCACGGATGAATTCTGGTGTCACGTTGAGGGCGTCCGCCAGCATAAGCGTGTCGAACTGTTTCACCTCGCGCGGGGTGACAAGGATGTCGTAGGTGACCTTGTTGCTGACTATGATCTTGCCGTTGCGGTCATAGATGATGCCTCTGGTGGGATAGATGATGTCATAGACCATCGAATTGTTGTTCGAGTTGATCTTGTATTCGTCATCGATGATCTGGATGTAGAACAACTTCCCTAGGATGATGGCGGCGACGACAAACAGCCCGATTATCAGGGCTTTTCCTCTACCTTCTGTCTTCATGGGTCAGCAGATTGATGATGCAGACTGATGCCAGGGAACTGGCCAGGGTGGAGAGACCCAGGCAGGTGAAGACGAACCATAGAGGTCTTGTCCCGGCACAGTCGGCCAGGATGTAGATGAGAAGGAACAGCGCTGTTGTCAGGATGATGGCTATGGAGACTCTGGCGTAGCCGTATTTCCGGACGGTGACGCTCTCTTTCTGCTCGAAAGGCTCGCTGCCGAAAAACATCCCGATGACAGGCTCTCTGAGCAATGCGACCGGTACGAGGGACATGGCGTTGATGCCGAGTGTCCCTTCGGCGAAGAAATCCACGGCGAGTCCGGTGGCGAACGCTATCAGCATGGCCTTCACGGTTCCGACATTTGTCGGGATGCACAGAACCATCACCGGCAGGATTGTGATCATCATGTAGGGCGTGAAATGGAAATAGTTGCTCAGAACCATTTGGGCAACCGTCAGCAGAACGTATGTCAATGCGAAACTGTTTCTCATTTCTTCGGTTGTTCTTCTTGTTGTTCAATGGATTCTATCTCCGCGGCCCTTCTGTTTGCCACGATGGTGACATATTTCAACGCCTTGTGATTCTGGAAAAGGTTCACATCGATCTCATTGGTGGCCCCGTTGATGATCTTGGACTCGCCGGCCACGCCGATAGGGATGTCCGGCGGAAAGATCGTGGAGTAGCCACTGGTATAGACTGTGTCCCCGGGCTCGAATTTGAACTGGAGAGGGATCTCTTTCAGGATGGCCCTGTCAGAGCTCATCCCGTCCCAGGCAAGCGGTCCGACGGCTCCCGATTCGCCGAGTCTGGCGCTGATGAACAGCTCCGTGTTCAGGAACGAGATTGCGTAGGAATAATGGCTGCTGACCGCATCGACAATCCCTATGACACCTTTCTCTGTGATCACGCCTGAGTTGCGTACCACTCCGTCCTCGCTGCCCTTGTCGATGATAAGGTAGTTGTGCTGGGTGTTGGCGCTGGACTTGATGATCGTGGCCGGGATATATTCGAATCCATTGTCCATCAGGACCGGCTTGGCCGATGGGGCGGCGGCTTTCATCGCCATCTCATAGCCGCGCACCAATTCTTGCAGCCTGTTGTTCTCGACCGCCAGCTCGTCATTCTGCCTCTTCAGGGAGAAATAATTGGAGACACCTTGCGTCGTTCCCCAGACCTTCGCCATGAATCCGTGCGAGATCCTGGCTATCCAAAGCCTCTGGATCTGGTTGTTGTGCGACAGCATCAGAACAACCGCGACCTCCAGAAGAATGAAGACCGCGACTGTGAGGATGTTCTGGACAACGGATCTCTCCTTAGGCATTATCTCATCAGGAATGAGTAGTTGGATGTCTTTTTAAGCGCTATGCAGGTACCTCTGGCCACGGCGCGCAGCGGATCCTCCGCGACATGGAACTGGATGTTGACCTTCTCTGTGAACCTCTTGGCGAGACCACGCAGCAAAGCGCCGCCGCCGGAAAGGAATATTCCGTTCTCCACGATGTCTGAATATAACTCCGGAGGTGTCAGCTCAAGCACATGAAGGATGGATGACTCCAGCTTGGCTATCGACTTGTCGAGGCAATGGGCGATCTCCTGATAGGTGACCGCGGCCTCGACAGGGTGGGCTGTCATCAGGTTCGGACCGTTCACAACGTATGGCTCCGGTTCTTCGTCCAGATCCGGAATCACGGCTCCGACCGCTATCTTGATCTTCTCCGCCGTGGTCTCTCCGATCTTGATGTTGTGCTGCTGGCGCATGTAGTACTGGATGTCACTGTTGAACACATCGCCGGCCGTGTTGATGCTTTCCTGCTGGACGATGCCGCCCAAAGAGATCACGGCGATCTCGGCCGTACCTCCGCCTATGTC
>ULWC01023979.1_pt1 | contig 24274 bp, 19 predicted proteins | sample 1959931 | NCBI WGS metagenome assembly ULWC01 (sample SAMEA4835801, study PRJEB28245) | human gut metagenome | biome: gut microbiome; material: fecal sample | place: Denmark | collected 2008
TATGATGTCGAAGAAAGTAATATTTCTGACATTTGTAATGTCGTAGGCATTGACAGAGGAATTAACTTCGTTGTTGCAACCTATGACAGTCATCACAAGTCTGGATTTGTTAGTGGTAAAGCTATTAAACAGAAACGTGCTAACTATTCCAAGCTTCGTAAAAAACTCCAAATGCGACATACGCCATCTTCAAGGCGAAGACTAAAAGCTATCGGTCAGCGAGAAAACCGTTGGATGCAGGATGTAAACCATCAAGTATCGAAGGCACTCGTTGAAAATAACCCGAAGCACACTCTCTTTGTACTGGAAGATTTGTCAGGCATTCGTAATGTTACAGAACGTGTTAAAACAAAAGACCGTTATATTTCTGTGTCGTGGTCGTTCTATGATTTAGAACAGAAACTAATTTACAAGGCAAAGCAGAATCAATCTTCTGTAATTAAGGTAGACCCTCGTTATACGAGTCAATGTTGTCCTGCTTGTGGGCATACGGAAAAGTCTAACCGTAACAAGAAAATACATTTGTTTACTTGTAAAAACTGCGGTTACAAATCTAATGATGACCGTATAGGAGCAATGAATCTGTATCGTATGGGAATAAACTATCTTTCTGATAGCCAAGTACCTGATACAGTTGCAACAGAGTAAACTTTGTTGCAAAGGGTGCTGTCAACCACCCTGCGATGTAACGCCACTTTAGATAGCGATATCTATTGGGGTTAAAGGTCGGAGGCGTAAGCTGTTAGTACGACTGGGCAGTTACAAGCCCATGACCTTTAGGTCGTGGGTAGTTGACTCGTATCGATCCCCTTATTTTATGCAGGATTCCAAAATTCCTGCTCTGTTATGATTCCTGCTGATTTTTACACCACCGGTTCCGATTCTGTTTCTCACTTTATTTTGTTGAGTTGAGTATACCATGCCCGTTTGGAAAATTCCATCCTTATCAGACTGGCATCTTCCGATAAATGTTTCGCCAGCCCATACCAGAACGCTTTGTCCCGCTCTGTAACACAAAAAATCCCACATCCACCGCCGAAGCAACATAACGCTGCCGCGGCAGGAACATGGGATTTTATTGTTATTTTGTTTAAGTGCCTGTCCCCGACAAAAGCATCTCAGGAAACCGAATCGACGGCTGGCATCTGCCAGCATCCATCATCCGTCTGTCAATGTCCTATCAATCAACCGATGTCGTCAACGTTGCGTGGTTAAAGCTCAACGTCGCTGTCCCGTCACCGTTATCTTTCCAGATTCCCTGAATGGTCGAAGGTCCTTCCGGAGGCATTTCCGAATTCTGGCACATCAGAAACGTTCCGTCTGTATACAGATCCAGCGTTCCATCCTCAAAAGAGAACGGTCTGCAGTCGCCTGCTACAATATAGCTGTACGCACAGCCCGCATTGGCAACCGTCGGTGTCGCTGTGAAGGTGAATTTTACGGATACGCCGGGTTCGTTCATCGCGCCTGCGTTTTCCAGATCAAAATTCTCGCAAACCTCCAGATAGCTGAAAGATGCTCTGGCAATTCCATCCGTGTAGTAATAATTCTCCGACATCACGTTTGTATCATCAAATGTTATGCCCTCCGCTACATCGGTCATATCCGATACGCTGTTTAAAACATACTCGCTGTCGCTCTTGCTGACCGCAGTAATGTCATAGGTTGTTCCTTTCTTCAAATCGCCCGAAACCAGCGTATTATTGTCAGGGGACAGATCCTCCATCGTAATAACTGTCACATCATTTGCGTCTTCGGAATTGATAAAAGTTACTTCCACACGGTCCGGATAGCTCTGATAGGTATAGGTATCGATATTGGAAAGCTGTACCTCAACCGTATCATCAAACGTATTCCACAGGTAATCGATGACCGGCGCGTCCTGATTTCCGGAACAGGAGAAACTCGTCGATGCTGCCGCGGATACCGAGTGCTCATTGTCATTCATATCGGGAAACGCGAATACTTTTACAAGATATTCCCCGTATCCGTACTGTAATAAATCGTCCACATTTCCTTCATAGATTTCTCCGCCATTCCCGTCTGCTTTCAGCGCATCGCTGGAATACAGGAACGCATCTTCATCGTTTACAGCATCCGGTGCACAGAAATAAACCAGATAATAATCTGCGTTTTCCACTCCTGTAAACGAATAATTCCCGTTTTCATCCAGTGTAAAATCTGCCGGTGCATCCAGTTTTGCTTTGCCGGAGCTTTCTTCTCCATCGTTTTTTGTACGATTGGACACAAACCAAGTATTTAATGTGGAATTCACTTGAGAAAAGTAAGTATTCGTGTTATCTGCCACAGAGCTTGCACAGCCTGTGCAGACACAGAGGAGGGAAGCCATCATGACAACTCCGATTTTTTTCTTTGCGCTCATGCCTCTTTCTCCTTTCTCATAAAGCAGGAAACAATCCCGATAATCGCCGTTGCAAAGCACAGTACGAGAATGGTAATAACCGGCAGCAGCGTGCCTCTCGATCCGTACATATCAATGCCATTTAAACGGTCTGCCCATACGGGATAGCTGTTTAAGAAAAAAAGCCCCATCCCCCAGGATACGCACATCACCTGCAGCAGATTCAGTACTTCCACAGCCTTCGCATGAAGCAGGACATATCCTGCTCCACACGCAACACTCAACACAAGACTGAACGCAACTGCAATATCCATATAATCATATACCAGCCCGTATATGCAGAAGATCACCAGAGTCACTGTGCCAATACCTGCACCGATCAAACTGAGCTTTTCACTCATACTTTTCCCTTTCATACTTTTTCCTCCCTCTTTTTACCGGTAAACATGGTTACAATCCCTGCAACCAGGCATCCGACAAATCCTGCCGCGCATACCGCATTAGCAATTAACAGTGCTTTCTGCCATCCCGGTACGATCGTTACAACAACGCTTCCGTTTGTCAGCCCGTTTACCGCAATACTTCTGCTGTCTACATACAGATCATTTTTCGCCGCACGTCTGAGCGCTCCGATTAGCGCCGTGTCTCCTTCATTGATCAGCTTTCCGATGGAAGAACCATACATTCCTGCATCCATGCAATAGTAATCCTGACCGGTTACAAGGAACTCTGCGAAATGATTCTTATATGCCAGAGAAGAATAACCATCCGATGTAACATGTCCTTTAAAGTTCCATTCTCCTCTCAGCACATCATTCAACAACGCTGAATCTGCATTATTGGGAACGCATCCGATTCGATTAAAGGCTGTCATAACAGACATTGCGCCGCCTTCTCGGAATGCACCTTCAAACGATCTCAAGTAAATCTCACGCAGTGCCTGCTCATTGGTAAAAGTGGAAATACCATTTCTTCCGATTTCCTGATCATTCAACGCAAAGTGCTTGATGCAGTAGATAACGCCTACGTTCTGCATTGCCTCCGCTTCATAAGCGCCGACAAGGTATCCGTAGTTTCCGTCCTCTGCATAATACTGGTTATTTCTTCCGCCAAATGCAGTTCTGTGAATGTTTCCGCCGCCGTACCAGATTTCGTTCGCATCGCAGAAAACAGCTTCAATGCCCAACAGATGACCTCTCTGTGTAAATCTCTCTGTATTCCATGTTCTGGATGTCGTAACCTCAGAAACCCAGATCAGCGCATCGGTTCCGGTGCAGGTCAGAGAACCAATACCGATATTGTCATCCGTCCGTTTCATTCCGGGCATTCCAACGCTGTTGATTGCTTCGTAACCATCATTATCGGAAAGCAGGGTCAGCATCTCTTCAATCGTCAGCTGGTCCAGAAAAGCGTTCCAGGTTTCTTCATCGTCATAGTCCGTATAGTACAGATCTGCAAAGGCGATGCCATTGTCTGCGCCGGTCGTATAGGTTTCCCCGGTATCATAATCTGCAGAATTATACCAGTTCGCCACCATATCCTTTAACATTTCTTCCGACATTTCCACAGAGATCATCGCCGGATAAGTGCCGTCCCAGTCATTTCTGGAAAGATATGTAAAGTCAATTCCATAGTAGTTCAGATCTGCAAAGTCAAACTGATTCGTCACTTCTGTTCCATTTTCTTCGGAATATCGGTAGCTGTCCGTATCGAGCTGTTCCTGGTTCCAGGTATAGGTCAGATCTGCATTACCGTCAGCATCCATTCCATCTGCCGCAGTATATCCTTTTGCTGCCAGAATATTGTTCAGTGCATCATGGGCGCTGTTGCCGACTGCCAGATAATAATCTCCTGCGCTCATAATATAGCCTTCTGCGCCGTAAGTGTCATAGCTGGCAAGGAAATATCTGTCCACAGACACGGTTACTTTTTCGCTTGCTCCAGGCTCCAACAGCTTTGTTTTCCCCATTCCGACAAACTGAACCGCCGCTTTTTCCACATGGTTTTCCTTTTCATAATCACCATATGGTGTCTGCGCATAGAACTCCACAACATCTCTTCCCGCAACATCTCCGGTATTGGTCACGGTCACTTCTGCCTCATAGGAATCGGTTTCCGCATTATATTTTACCTGATCCAGCTTCTGCTCAAAGGTTGTATAGGAAAGTCCGTCACCGAAAGTAAAGCTCACCTCATCCGCATAGTTCCATGCATTGCCAGTACTGGAGCCTTTCGTAGAATCTGCATTTCCTGCTTTTAATACCGTATCCTCATAACGGGTTTCATAATATTTGTACCCGACATAAATACCTTCCGCATACACAATCCAGTTGTTTTCCGAACCGTCTGTGCCAAAATCGACGTCATTGTTTTCTACCCAGTCCAGATTTGCCCAGGTCTGTGTATTTTCTCCTGCAAAAACAGTTGCCGGTGCGGACAGAGAATTGGAAGCATAGGTATCTACCAAACGTCCCGAAGGATTTGCTGCGCCTGTCAGCACATTTACAATACCGGTATAACCTACTGCGCCCGGTCTGCCGACTACCAGACACGCGTCTACGTCATACTCATCGAGCCAGCCAAGCTCCATCGCCTGCTCAGAATTGACCAATACGATTATGCTGCCAAATACACCCGCTTCCTTCTGCTGCTTTAAGTAAGACATCAGATCTTCTTCCTGACTGCTAAGCGCCAGATAATTTCTGCCTTCCTCTGTTTTCATTGCAGCGTCCGTGCTCTCTCCGCCGGCTCTGGATAAAACAACAATTGCCGCATCGTTACAGCTGTTCTGCCAGCTGCTTTCGTTCGCTTTTACGGATGCGATATCTCCCTCTACAATGGTTGTCCCGCTCGTCGTTCCAAGCTCCGCATATACCTGCTCGCCCAGCACTGCGTTGACCTGATCGGTTCCCAGCGCTTCCTGAAGCGCAGACGTGAGCGTTGCAGGCACAATTGCATCAAACGGGCTTTTGGAAGAAGTCCCTACGGAATGGAATGCACCGTTACCGAACAAAGTTACTCCTGCATCTTTGGAAAGCGGCAACACGTTGTTGTGATTGGTCAGAAGCACCGTTCCTTCTTCCGCCTGCGTGATATTTTCCGAAGCCACATCCAGCTCCAGAAGCATCGCCATCTGGTTATTGCTGCTGTCTGTTCCATATTCATTATCATAGGCAGCTTCTACAACACCGTTCGCGTTATCCGGCTGAATAATTTTCGTTGTATTGATATTCAGATAGGAATTGATAATTCCGGAATAAGTAAATGTCAGTGTGGTCGCAGTTGTACAAAGCATCGTTCCCAGTGCTGTCACAGCCGCCAGTCCACGTAAAATTGCTGTATTGCGTTTCATAAGTTTCCTCCCTCTTCTTTTTCCGTATCGTTCTTTTTCTTCTGCATTCCTTTCTCCTTTGCTGTCCTCTCTTTCTTTTTCTCCGGCATTACCCAGAATTTCATCGCCGGATAGCTGATCACAACCTGCACAAGGATATTCAGTATATTAGCGAGCGTCGGAATAATCGTTTCCGAAATGCCAAGCCCCGCAAACCACCTCTGGCTGTAAGCCGGAAGCGCTGTCGAAACAATCACCAGAACGACTGCCAGAATTGCATATTTCCATACTGCTTTTCCAAATGCCGCATCCGAATGAAAAACCAGGTTTTTCTGTACAAAAAAATTTACCGTTTGCGCCGCTGCCGTTGCCACTAAAAAGCTTAAAAATCCACAAAGCATCCTGCTTTCCTTTGTTGTGTAGTCAAACACAAACACCTGAAATGGGATTTCCCGAAAGCGTCGAAACCCAACCTCTGTACAGACCCACATCACTGCAAAATTCGTAATTGTCGCACAGTTTGACAGGATATTGAAGATGACAAATTCGTAGATATCCGGGTGTTTTTCTTTCCACTCTTTCAGCTCCTTCATAGTTCACCCTCTTCCCCGCCTGTTTTTTCCTGCTGTGCAAGAATCGCTGCATAAGCTTTATTGGCCTTCCAATTCTCAAAGAAACCGAAGATTACTGTTACAAGGCCCTTTCCTGTCTTTCCGTTTACCGCCAGAAGAAGTCCGTCCACCATTTTGGCGGACACCATTCCTCCTGTCATTTTGGCAATCGCACGGAACGGCATATTATATTGAAATAGTGTATTTAAGTCTGGCGTCTGCCCGTTTTCTTCCGCCTTTTCTATTTTATTTTTCAGCATTTTTGCAATATACCTTGCGACTGGATTTTTCGCATATCGCATATCCGACAGCGGATCATTTGCTTGCAGAACCTTATATCCATTCCAAACCGGATTTCCGGTATTTTCTCCCATCCCAGACATTTTGCATGCCTGCATCCTTGTCTTCCAGATCTGTGTTTTACTCCCCGGGACTTCCAGAATGTGCTGCCCGTCTTTTTGTAATCCAGTTTGGAAAATCTCTCCTGCCAGATGGATATCCTGACTGCTGCTGCCGACGAAAATCCGATACGTTCCCGCTTCCTCTACCCACATTCCGGCTTCTTCATCAAACACCCGAAACGTTTTGTCATCGAATAAAATGCAGACTTCCTTTTCTTCTCCTGCTTCCAGATAAACTTTTGCAAATCCCTTGAGCTCTTTCTCCGGACGTTCGATTTTTCTGTCCGGAAGCGCCACATACATCTGTACGATTTCGCTTCCGGCAATCTCTCCCACATTTTTTAACCGCAGGCGAATTCCGTTTTCTTCCACTTCCAGACCGCTGTACGTAAAGGTCGTATAGGAAAGTCCAAATCCAAAGGGAAAGGATACCGGAATCTGTTCTTTTTCAAAATAGCGATATCCCACATAGATTCCTTCCCCATATGGCAAAGTTCTTTCCTTCGCAGGATAAACAAAAGCGGACGGCGTATCGTCATAATGACAAATCCAGGATTCCGTCAGCTTTCCTCCTGGGTTAACTTTCCCGGTCAGTACATTCAAAACAGCTCCAGCTCCAGCTTCGCCGGACAATCCAGTATGCAAAATTGCCCGACAGTCTATTTTCCATCCGATGTCGACAACGCTTCCCGTGCTGAGTACAGCGACGATTGCCGGATTTTTTTCTGTAAGCTTCTGTAAAAGAGAAATCTGGTTCTGCGGTATTTCAAAATTTTTCCGGTCAAGTCCTTCGGATTCCTCCGTTTCTCCAAGTCCCAGAAAATACAGGATCACCTCCGCTTTGGATGCGAGTTCCAAAGCCTGCGCTTCCAGATTGTAATCCGCTTTTCCATCCCGTCTGTAACCTCTTTCCATCCCGACTACCATAAGGTCTGTATCGGATATTTTTTCTACTACATTTTCTACACTGATCGCATTGACACTGGATGACCCGACTCCCTGATATCTCGGCTCAAAAGCGAAATCCCCGATCACCGCAACCCTTGTTCCAGCAGTCAATGGAAGTATCTCTGCTTCATTTTTCAGCAAAACCATGCTTTCTTCTGCCGCCTTTTGCGCGAGCCTGTGATGGCTTCGATGCAGTTCTTCTTTCTGCTTTTCCAGCTCTTTTTTCTTTTCTCGGGACTGTTTGGGTAAGCTCAGCGCCGCCTGCAGCAACTCATCAACGCGTTCATCCACCTCTTTTTCTGTAATCTTTCCATCCTTTATTGCTGCCAAAAGTTGTCTTGCGCAGTCAAATCCGCAGCCCGGCATCTGAAGATTGGAGCCGTTTCGGATTCCTTTTGTAAAATCATTGCCGCCGCCCCAGTCGGTGACGACAAATCCCTGAAATCCCCATTCCTGCCGCAGAATCTGTTTCATCAGAAACCTGTTTTCATTCGCATACTCCCCGTTCACTTCATTGTAAGAGGACATAACCGCTCCCGGCTTTCCTTCTTTTACGGCGATTTCAAAGCCCGTCAGATACATTTCCCGGAGCGTCCGCTCATCCAGCATAGCATTTACTGCCATCCGCCTTGTTTCCTGGCTGTTTACTGCAAAATGCTTTGCGCAAGCGCTGACTCCTTCCCTCTGGATTCCTCTTATCATAGCTGCCGCCATTTTCCCGGACAAATACGGATCTTCTGAAAAATATTCAAAATTTCTGCCGCAAAGCGGATTTCTCTTTAAATTCAGCCCCGGTGCCAGCAATACGGCGACATCTTCCAATGCCGCCTCCTGCCCCAGCGCGCTTCCAACCTTTTCTTCCAACGCTTCGTCCCAACTGTTTGCCAGCGTGGACGAGGATGGAAAACAGGTGGCTGGCGTCGATGGATTCAAACCGAGATGGTCTCCGTTTCCATATTGTCTGCGGACTCCACTCGGCCCATCTGCAAAGGTAATACTTTCAATTCCGAGATGTTTATAGCCTCTGGAACACCACTCATTCTTTCCTGTCAGAAATGCGGCTTTCTCTTCCAAAGTCATTTTCTCTATCAGCTCCTGATGCCGCACTTTTTCACCCACCTCCTTTTTTTCTTTAGACGCCTTTTGTGATTCTCATTATAACCAAAAAACCAGAGGGAATATCCCTCTGGCACGAATGGTTCCAAATCTGTCACAAACTGCTTTCTATTTCTTCTTTCGGAATCAAAATCCTTATGAAAAAGAAATGATCTTTTACACCGAACTGCATCGTTCCTCCATATTTTTTAGCCGCATAGCTAATGCTCTTAATCCCAAATCCATGATTTCCCGCATCCCGTTTTGTCGTCATCGGAAATCCATTTTTAATTTTTATCTCCGTATCGCAATAATTTCTGACCTCTGCATACACAAACTGCTTTCGCGAAGAAATTTCCATATGGATAATTTTTTTCTCCGGATCGGAGATCATGGAAACATACTCAATCGCATTGTCCAGCGCATTTCCAAAAATCGTACAGATGTCTGTCACATGAATAAACTTCAACAATTCTCCGTCCGCGACGCAGGTAAATGCAATCCCGGCATTACGGATCAGCGGCATCTTTCCGTCCAGCACACCGTCCAGTACCTGATTACCCGTCTGGCGTTCCGGCTGATAGGCTGCCAGCTCGTCTTCCATCTGATCAATCCATTTCGACCGCTTTTCCGGGTCCTGTTCTGCCCGCAGTCCCGCAATCTGATGTTTTAAATCGTGATATTTCATATTAATCAGGTCTGTCACTTCCTGATAATTCCGGTAGCTGTCATACTGGGCGGTCAGTATACTCTGAATCTTGGACAGCTCCTTTTCTGCGCCGACTTCATGCCGTAGGCTCTGATAGGCATACAGGATTGCAAGCCCTCCAAAATCCACCAGCGTCCGGATCGTAAAAATATCCGTTGCAATGGATCCGCTGAACGGCGTATTGCGATAGACGAAGCTTAAATTGCTCAGCATGAACGCACTCAATACAATCAACAGCGTACTGTACAGCTCCTTCACGCTGATTTCCAGCTCAATCTCATCCCGTTTCATCCGGGATTCTATGATCCAGAGTATCATTGTAACTGCTCCATACACAATCGCCAGCGTCAGAATGCTTAAAACTCCTTTTTCAGTCCTTCCCCTGTAAGCAAAATATTCCAGCTGCCATTCCAGGGAAGCCATAAATTCTGCCGTCAGAAACGCTTTCATGCAGCAGTACGCTACCATTTTCCAGGTAGCCTCTATGACCATCCATAAAAACAGAAACATCATTCCAATTGCAATGATCATACAGGGAATCCAAAACAGCGTCGAGACGTTTCCGGTAAGCATCAGCCATCCCGTCTGTAAAACCAGCATTCCCGCCGCAATTCCTGCAAAGCAGCTCTTTTTTATTTTTCTTCTGTAAAAATAACAAAACAACATACAGGATATCCATTCCGCAATCGCCGTATAATAGCGTGGAATATCCTCATAAGTGCCTGTCAGCAATTCTGCCATCTTCAATGTTCCCCCATGTACTGTGCCAATGCTGTCATAAAATCGTTCTTCCTTGCTCGGCTGATCAACAACGCCTCTCCCTGAATCGTGCAGCATCCATCCTTTACACCTTCTACATATTCCAGGTTGACAAGATACCCCTTATTGCTGCGAAAGAATCCGAGCGGTTCAAATTTTCCCGCCGCGTCCTGCATCTTTGCCCGCTCTTTCAGGGTTCCGTTCGACGTATGATAAATCAGGTTATGTCCTTCGCTTTCAATATAATAAACATCCCCTGCATCGATCCGCACAACGCCGTCCGGGGTATTAACCTTTACCGGTTTTCCTGTTTTCTGCGGAATTCTGCTAATCGCCCGTTCCAGCTTCCTTGCAAAGGAAAAATACGTTACCGGCTTCAGCACATAATCCATCGCGTCCACCTCATATCCCCGGATCGCATAATTGGTCATATTGGTGATAAACATGATGACGACCTTCGTATCGAACTTGCGGATTTCTTCCGCCGCTGTCATCCCGTCCATAAACTGCATCTGAATATCCATCAGAATGATGTCGTACTCTCCGGTATATTTTTCTACGATTTCATCTCCATCCGTAAACCGTATTACCCGAAAGCGTTTGCCGGATTCCTGTTGATACTGTTCAATATATTCTGTCAGCTGCTTTGCATAAGCTTCCTCGTCTTCCACAATGGCAATGGTAATCATTTATCAAAACCTCCACCTGATCTTTGGCATCACCTATTTGTTTCATTTATTATAGCAATAAACAAAAATCCTGCAAAGTGGAATTCTTCTGTGTCTCCGTGGGCGAAAAAATCCCACATCCACCACCGAAGCAACATAACGCTGCCGCGGCAGGAACATGGGATTTTATAATGTACCTTATTTTACAAAAGGGTGGATCTTACAGATACTTCTTCAGATCTTCTGCCTTATCCAGCTTCTCCCAGGGCAGATCCAGATCGTTGCGGCCGAAGTGACCGTATGCAGCGGTCTGCTTGTAGATCGGACGACGCAGGTTCAGCATCTTGATGATGCCTGCCGGACGCAGGTCGAAGTTCTCACGGATGATCTCAACCAGCTTCTCATCGGAAACCTTGCCGGTGCCGAAGGTGTCTGCCATGATAGAGGTAGGCTGTGCTACGCCGATTGCGTAAGACAGCTGGATTTCGCACTTGTCAGCCAGTCCTGCTGCAACAATGTTCTTTGCAACATAACGTGCTGCGTAAGCTGCGCTTCTGTCAACCTTGGTGCAGTCCTTACCGGAGAAAGCGCCGCCGCCGTGACGTGCATATCCGCCGTAGGTGTCTACGATGATCTTACGGCCGGTCAGACCAGCGTCACCGTGAGGTCCGCCGATTACGAAACGTCCGGTCGGGTTGATGAAGAACTTGGTGTTCTCATCGATCAGCTCTGCAGGCAGAATCGGATCAAAGACATATTTTTTGATATCCTCGTGAATCTGTTCCTGTGTTACATCGGGATCATGCTGTGTGGATAATACAACTGCCTCCAGACGAACCGGCTTGTCGTTTTCATCATATTCTACAGAAACCTGGCTCTTGCCGTCGGGTCTTAAATAGGTCAGTGTGCCGTCTTTTCTTACTTTGGTCAGCTGCTGTGCCAGCTTGTGCGCCAGAGAGATCGGGTAAGGCATATATTCCTCTGTCTCGTTGGTTGCATAGCCGAACATCATACCCTGGTCGCCAGCGCCGATTGCTTCCAGCTCTTCCTCAGACATCTGGTTTTCTTTTGCTTCCAGGGCCTTGTCAACGCCCATTGCGATATCGGAAGACTGTTCGTCGATCGAAACCATAACGGCACAGGTGTTGCCGTCAAAGCCATACTCAGACTTGTCATAGCCGATCTCCTTAACCGTCTCACGAACGATCTTCGGGATATCTACATATGCGTTAGTGGTGATTTCACCGGTTACCAGTACGAAACCGGTACAGCTTGCTGTCTCGCAGGCTACACGGCTCATCGGGTCTTTTTCCATCAGTGCGTCCAGAATTGCGTCGGAAATGGCATCGCACATTTTGTCGGGATGTCCTTCTGTTACAGACTCAGAAGTAAATAAACGTTTTTCCATCTGTTCCTCCTTAGATGTTTGCTGTGAAAAATAGGATCCTGCTCTACAGGATTCTTTTCTGTAGAGCATTTTTGTATTGGAAACAAAGCTTCCTGTACAAAAAAGATCCGCTAAAAAGCGGATCCGATAGTTTGATAATCAAATCCTCTTATTGTTCGATTGCTTCCGTCCCGGAAACGGGACTTCTACTCGCTCAGGCTGGCACCTTCCGAAAAAACGGGGTTGCCGTGGCTTCACAGATCCTATGTATCTCCACCACTCTGAATAAGAGAAGGCACAATATTGAATTTTCTTATCAGGTACTCATTTAAAATACTATAGCGCCCTGTATTTGTCAACAGGACAATTTATGAAAAGTGTCTCAGCCAATCTTTAAGCGGAATTTCTGCAATTCCCGTTCGGATTCCACCTTTTCGATCTGGGCGCCGAGGCTCTGCAATTTTGCTGGAAAATCCTCATATCCGCGTTCGATATAACGGATATCGTCAATGACAGACATTCCTTCCGCTGCCAGCGCTGCGATAACAAGTGCTGCTCCGGCACGCAGATCCGGCGCATTGATGCTCGCTCCGGTATATCGGGAAACGCCGTCGATGATCGCAGTATTTCCTTCCACCTTAATGCTTGCGCCCATGCGGATCAGCTCGTCCACATAGCGGAAACGATTTTCAAAAATACTCTCTGTTACAATGCTCGTGCCGCAGCACAGACCCAGCGTCACCGCGATCTGGGGCTGCATATCCGTCGGAAAGCCCGGATACGGCAGAGTCTTTACCTGTGTATGTTTGAGCGGTCTGGAAGCCACTACCCGGACAGCATCATCCGACTCTGTCACTTCACAGCCGATTTCCGACAGCTTTGCAGAAATGGATTCCAGATGCTTCGGAATCACGTTTTTGACCGTCACATCGCCGTGCGTCGCAGCGGCAGCAAACATAAACGTGCCGGCTTCGATCTGATCCGGGATGATCGGATATTCCGTCTTATGCAGTCGCTCTACACCACGGATCCGGATCACATCCGTACCTGCGCCCTTGATATTGGCTCCCATGCTGTTTAAAAAGTTCGCCAGATCCACAACATGAGGTTCTTTTGCAGCATTTTCGATCGTTGTTCTGCCCTCTGCCAGCGCTGCAGCCATCATGATATTGATTGTCGCTCCGACACTGACAACGTCCAGATAAATGTGCGCACCGCACAGATGGGACGCTTCCGCCGTAATCATGCCATGCGCAATCTCAACCGTCGCGCCCAGTGCCTTGAACCCTTTGATATGCTGGTCGATTGCACGGCAGCCGATATCGCAGCCGCCCGGCAGTACAACTGTAGCCTTTTTATATTTTCCGAGAAGGGCTCCCAAAAAGTAATAGGATGCCCTGATTTTCTTGACAGAATCACCATTAACCGTTAAGTCATGAATCAGAGAACCGTTAATTTTAACGGTGTGACGGTCAATCCGCTCCACATGAGTGCCAATCCCCGCCATCGCGTCCAAAAGGATGTTCGTATCCCGTACATCCGGCATATTTTCGATCAGTACGGTCTCATCCGTCATCAGGGAAGCAGCCAGAATCGGCAGCGCCGCGTTTTTTGCGCCCCCGATTTCAACCTCGCCGACCAGCGGATTTCCGCCATTGATTGCATACTGTTCCATATTTCCTCTTATTTCTGCTGCACAGGCAGCCTGTCCATCGCATCAATTTCCTCTTTCAGCGCCTGAAAAAAGAAATCCCTGAATTTTATTTTCGAATCTGTTTTGCTGCGCATGCAGCCTCTGCATGCAGCATCTATTTATTATAATCTTCTTCTGTTTTTCGTCGTTTATGCACGTCAAAAACGGCAAAAAGAATCCTTTACCGTCCTTGTGGTTATAGCATATTCCACTTCATTTGTAAACTAAAACTTTCAGTTCAGGTAATTCAGCGGGTTCACTGCCTGTCCGTTAATCCTGATTTCAAAATGCAGGTGCGGTCCGGTGCTTCGGCCCGTGTTTCCGCTCAGGGCAATTTTCTGCCCCTGGCTGACCTTCTGTCCGACGCTGACCAAAACCTTGCTCAAGTGTCCGTAGCGGGTTTCTCTGCCATCCGCATGCTGAATGTAAACGACGTAGCCATAGCCGCTGCCCCAGCCTGCCCTTGTAACCGTACCGCCGCTGGATGCCATGACCGCCGTACCGATGGGGGTTGCCCAGTCAATTCCCTTATGATTCGTGGACGCTCCCTTCTTGGGTGCTTTTCTGCCGCCAAAGCCAGAGGAAAGCCGTCCGCCGGAAATCGGCTTGATATAGGTCGGTGGAACCTTGGTTCCGCGCTCCACGATCTTCGGAATAGCCTCTACGATAACCTCTTCCTTCAAAATCTCCTGTGATTCCACAGCATCATTTCGATAAGTCACAAGTGCCGCTGCTTTTCGGAAGCCTGCAGAGGGCTGCTGACGCAGCTCTGTCTTTGTCGTATACCATTCGTCATTGTCGATATATACCACATCTGCTTCGTAGGTATCTTCCATATAAATCTGTTCCGTATGCACAACAGAAAGCTCCGGCTCCGGTACGGTGATGATCAACTCATCACCGGTACGGATGACAGAATTTTCATTGTCCAGAGTCGGATTGATCGCAACCAGATTTGCAATCGTCAAACCGTTATCCTCTGCGATCTGGGAAAGCGTATCTCCCGCCTTTACTTCATAAATCTGCTCTTTCTGCTGATCCGCCGTCACCTCGGAAATCGCGGTTTCCAGCGGCGTGATCTCGTTTTCCATCAAATAGGCATCCACGATCTCGACCGTATCACCGAAATCGACGGAAACCGTGCCGTATTCCATCTGGGAAAAATCCACCGTTCCCTGATCCGGCTCAATCTCTTCAAACAGCTCGTCAAAAAAGCGTTCCGCCCCGGCACCTTCCCCCGCTGCGTGCTGCAGCTGTCCGGTGCTGTCGTCTTTTTTGGAAACCGAAGTCGTCAGGACGTTCAGCTGTCTGTCCGGGTCAATCACAATATCTGCACGATAGGCATGTTCTGTATCGTACCGGTCAAGTGCAGCCTGTAAAAGTGCCCGAACGTCACTGCTGCTGCCCAGGTTTACCGTATATTCGTTGATTTTTACCGTATAAGCATGCTGCAGCGTTGTGGAAATGCTGCTTTTTAAAACACCATAAATCGCTTTATATAAGTTGTGCCGGCTGTCTGTATTTCCAAAAAGCAGCTCCTGCCCCTCGGAAGTGATTTCAACCGGGATATATACCATCGTACCTTCTGTTTCAGTGATTTCGCGGCGCGCCTCGGCAACAAGCCTTTCTACCTCCTCCGGGTCGCTGCTGTTGCCAATTTCCGTTCCGTTGATGCTGACTTTATAAAAATTATCGCCTGTTTTCTGAAATCGTGGAAAAGACGGCACACCAAAAAGGAGTACCAGCAATGTGATTCCCGTCGTCGCAAACCAGGTCTTTTTGATCAGTCCTCTATATTTCTTCAATCTGTTCATCTTTTCTTCTTTTTCTTTTTGGCTACGCTGTAGCCGAACGTCCCAATTGCTTCCCCAAGTCCGTAATATGTGCCGTGGGAGTACACGATCGGGTCCGCTTTTTCCAGATGAAACCGTCCCGTTTCATCCATCCACTTCTCGTCCACACTGACCGAAACGACCTCTGCCACAAACATCGTGTGGCTGCCGAGCTCTATCTTCTGCGTCACGCGGCATTCCAGGCTGACCGGGCTTTCCGCGATCTGCGGTACCGACACTTTCTGTCCCGGCCACGGTGTCAGATTCATTTCTGCAAATTTGTCCACGTCCCGACCGCTTCTGACGCCGCAAAAATCTGCTGCTTTCGTCAATTCCTTCGTCGTCAGGTTAATGACAAATTCTCCTGTCTCTTCAATACAATGATAGGAATATCTTTCCGGGCGCACCGAAATCGACACCATCGGCGGATTGGAACAGACCGTACCTGTCCATGCAACGGTGAAAATATTCGGTTTTCCGTCTTTGTCCGCAACCGAAACCATGACCGCCGGAAGCGGGTAAAGCATATTGCCCGGCCGCCAGTTTACGCGGCCCATTAAAACAGCCCTGCAATCTGCGCCGCTGCCAGAACAATATTCGCCAGCGCGGTCACGAGGGTAATAATCATCAGAGGTCTGAGTCCTCTGCCCTGCTTCTGCAAATGCTCATTGCGGCGGACAAGTTCGTCATTCTGTGCCGCTATCGCTTCGGTCTGCTTCTTTACTTCATCTACGACAACCGCCTGTACGTTGCGGTATACCTTTACGTTTTCCTTATGGGTAAAGTCATCGGACTGCTTTAAGAGCTGCTTGATCTCATCCATATGCTCCAGGATCGCCTGTTCAATCTGACTGACCTGCTCTGCAGTTTCCTGATTTTTCTGCTGTGCTTCGTCGAGGCGCAGCAGTCCTTCTTTTGTATAGTTCTGCAGTCTAACCATACATTCCTGTGCAGTGCGGTTGATGCTGTCTTGGCTTCCTTCTGCCATCCGGCTTAAATTGCTCGTGCCGGTTTCGATAATTTTACGCAGTCCGCCGGCGCTCTCCGTCGTCACACGCTGGATTCCTTCAATGCTCTGCTCCGCCAGATTCTGCATTCCGGCAGCGCTCTGATCCGTATATTTCTGAATCACATCCAGAGCTTCCACATTTTTTCGTGTAACCTGACGGATTTCATTTAAGTAATTTTCGTATTCTACAAGCGATTCTCTCAAACGCTTTGCTTCCAAATCCTGCATGTATTTTCCTCTCTGTCTGTTCCGTTCCCAATCCTGTGTCCCGGGGCAAAGTATCCTTTCCCCCAAAATCGCATTTTTTACAACAGTGTATACTCTGTTTTATTGTATCATTATTACCATTTTGAAACAAGATCAAAACGGAGGTTCTTCCAGTGCTTTTGTTTTATTCATTTTGCACTGTTTTTCTTTTATGCCTTTCGAGTTTTTGTGCTAATTAACTACATATTAACATTGTGTTCATAATTTGTTCATATTTAATTGCTATACTGAGTTTGTCGTTAAGGAACAGAACTTAACGATCTACCAAAGGAAACACAGATAATTTTTTCATAATAGCCCAGGTGCCGGGAGGCCCTGGGCACTCCTCATTTTTAGGGAAAAATTTTCCGTTTCATGTCTTACAGGATTCTCCGCCTGCGGCGGGTCGCGTAAGCGACATTATTCCTTTCCGCCGCAGTGCGATCCTCGCGGAGCGTTTTTCATTGGATAGAAACGCAGTTTTTATCCAATGAAAAAGCAGCCCGATCGCATCCGCGTCCGAACTGCCTCAATACCCTAAAAGTTTTTCGAAAACAATAGAATGCACGCTCCGCGAGCATTCTATTGTCATGAATAAAGCGAACCCTGACAGGATCGGTCAGCCGTCAGGCTCCATCCGTGTCTTCCTTGCTTAATGCCTTAATCTCTTCGTTCAGCTCCTGCATCCGGTTATCAAGTGCAGATACCATGCCCGCACATTCGATCAGCTCTCGCTTAACATGCTCCGGCGCATTGCCCTCGAATTTGTAATTGATCTTGTGCTCCAGGCTCGCCCAGAAATCCATCGCTACCGTACGGATCTGAATCTCCACCTTTACATCAACAGTGCGGTCGGACAAAAATACCGGAACGGTCACGAGCATATGATAGCTCTTATAGCCGCTCGCTTTCGGCAGGCGAATGTAATCCTTGACTGCGATGACATGAATATCATTCTGCAGTCGAATCATCTCCGCGATTCTGTAAATATCCGATGTAAAAGAACAAATTACACGGATTCCCGCAATATCATTGACATACTTCACCATATTTTCGATCGTGGATTCATATCCATGCCTGCGTAGCTTCTTTACGATACTCTCCGAAGTCTTAATTCTGGATTTAATATGTTCGATCGGATTATATTGATGAACGTGCTGAAATTCGTCGTTTAAAATTTCCAGCTTCGTATTAATCTGTTTCAGGGCGGCATTATAAACCAATATCACTTCCTGCCACGTTTCGATCTGGCTTTCTGCATCCAATAAAAGTTCCATACCTTCAGCCTCTCTTTTCTTGATAATTTTATTATAGCATACCCGATGCGGAAACAGACGGATTTCATTAAAATTTTAGATATTCCGTCCAATCTTCCTCCGGTTTTTCACTACACAAATATATTTATGCACTTCCTCCGGGATTTATGCTATACTGACGTAAACAGCTTTCACATCAAAGGAGATTTTTCATGTTCCGTTTATGGGCGCGTACATTTCAAAATAACCACATGTTAAACGATACCGTCATCTGCGACGACCGCGAAGAAACCAGAACCCATAAGGTTTTCGACGCGCTGCAGGAGGTCTGCATGCAGTTCGACCTCGGCAAACCAATCTGGCTCGACAGCAATATCAATGATTTCCGCCGCCATGCCAAAACACGCTTCCGCCAGGATTCTTTTGTTGAGGAAATTGACTTCGATTACCTGGAAATCCAGGTGATTGAGGAGGATTGAAAGCAGGCATCAAGGTCGGGAGCTTGTGACCCCGACATCTTAAATATCATATAGTATAGAAACGGAAACGAGAACCGTACGGCATTTGCTAATGCGGTCTGCTCGTTTCTTTTTTTATGTCACAGTTCACTCGTATCCTTCTGGGTTCAGATTCCGTGCTTGCACGAAAATCTGAACTCAGAAGGGTACAAAGGGAGCGCCATTTTATGAGCAAAAAGAGCTGCAAAGCAGCGGAAAGCATCGAAGATGCGCTTTTGCGAATGGTGCGTGTGAACGGTAACTTTTTTTCTATCATCTCTTCTTGACATTTTGTCACTTTTCATGTAGTATCTGCATATATTACATGTAGTTTTAAATACTACGTATAATATTTTGTAATGCCACATCGCTTGTTAAACGAACATTCTGCTATCCCTGACCCAGAATGCCCGCAAAATACGCATTCCATTGTATCCAAATGTAAGGAGGAGGTACTACTATGAACATAACTATTCGGGAACCCGGAAGCGCACTCACCCATTTTATCGCCATGCTGCTCGCTCTCTGCGCAGCAGTCCCGCTGTTAGTCCGCGCAGCTGTCCACTCCGGTGTAAAAAGCCTCACTGCAATGACAGTTTTTATGATCAGCATGGTTTTATTGTATGCCGCCAGCACGATATACCATTCTGTTAACTGCTCCGGGCGCATTCTGCGTATCTTTCGGAAAATGGATCATATGATGATTTTCGTCCTGATCGCAGGGACCTATACGCCGGTATGCCTGCTGACCCTGCCAAAGCCCTCTGGTCTGATGCTGCTTGCCGCAGTCTGGGGAATCGCGCTGGTCGGAATTTTTATCAAAGGCTTCTGGATCACCTGTCCAAAATGGTTTTCCTCTGTTTTGTATATCGCAATGGGCTGGAGCTGCCTGTCCGTTCTGGGACAGCTGTTTTCCCTGCTTCCGCTTCACGCCTTTTTATGGCTGCTCGCCGGCGGACTGATCTATACTGCAGGCGGCATTATCTACGCGCTCAGGCTGCCGCTGTTTGACGCACGGCATCCGATGTTCGGCTTACACGAAATTTTTCATTTGTTCGTCATGGCCGGCAGCCTGTGTCATTTTGTGTTTATGTTCTGCTATCTTGCGTAAAAATCTCCATTCCGCAGGCGCCTTACACCGAAGGAACCTCGTACGATCAATAGCTGTTTTGTGACGCCTGCGGCACGGACTGTGTATACAAAGCCGGCTGCTCTGCAGACACCAGATTTCCATCTGCATCTGACATTTTTCTTACTCCGTACCTGCTTCGCTCCGCCACCATTGCACCAGCCCCGCCTGACATCAGTGCCGCCGCTGTCATCCCTGTCCCCATCGCAGCTGGCGATGCTCCCCTCAGGCGGGATGTCTGGATAAACTGCAGCGCTGCTGCCGTGCGCCCTGCCTGTGCAAGTTCCCGCGACACCGAATACAACATCAGAAACGTCATATACTGGCGCGCAGTCAGCTTTTCTCCCATCAGATTTACAAGGCCGTTTACCTCCTGCACAGAAAGGCTGACCGCTTCAAATGTTCCTGCCGGAAGTCCCGCCAGCTCCATAATCTGATGCAGCTGTTCCAGCCATTCACTGGAAATCCGCCCTTTTTCATGGATATAAGCAGGGCGCTCCGGATTGCGAAATTTCTGGAACAGCCATCCCATCTTTTCGGTTTCGACAAGCGCGGTGGGATTCATACCAACGCCCACAGAACGAATTTCTGTACCGCATGCATCCACTGGTTCAGCTCCCGATACCTTTGCAGATTGCTTCGCAGCGATACCATTTGTTCGCAGGCTCTCCTGTGTGAACTGCTGCAGCTTCATAAATCCAACGCAGAGCCGGTCGCGCTCTTCCAGTTCTTTTTTCAGAAGCTGTGCCATCAATAAAAGGATGCCGGACATCGCGCAGTCCATCCGCACAGAATCCTTCCACGGCGCTTTCATTTCTTTCCATTCCTGCACACTCAGCCTGTCGCACTGCTGCATACGCTTCCAGAGAAATCCCCAGCTTCCCTGTAAAAAATGGCAAACCTGATTTTTTCCTTTTTCAAACTCGTCCATGGATTCCTCTTCCAGCTGCTCAAAAATTCCCGCTGCCAGAATCGCGTAGCGCCGCTGTTTCCATCCAAACTGCTCCAAAAATACCGGATATCGGCGCATCCATGCAATCCCCTTCTCATTCCAGAGATCTATTTTCTCCTGCTTCTGCCGGTTCATCCAGCTTCTCGCTCCTTTCTGGTTGGCAGCCGCATAGACCGCCGCAGGCATCAAATAAATCCAGCTATCTTCGGCGCGTTGTTCCATGCAGAGAAGCAATCCTGTCTCCTGTACGTTTAACGTTCCCTGTTTTTCTTTTTCCCGAAAAAGCGTCAACGCATACAGACTGTCCTGCTCTGCGCTGCAAAAATACAGATACTTTCCCCGTCTATTCTTCATGTTCTACCTCCAGAAAATCGCCGTCCATAAGCATTGAAAATGTCTTTTTCTCCTGATTGTAAAGATATACATGATTGGACAGAACCTCCTCCGGTCTGGTACATTCCCGGTTCGTTTCCTGCAAACTGTACTCCACTATTTCCGGAGAAATCATTCCGACGCCATGAATTTGTGCCTCATGAATACTCGTGAACGCAATATAAAAGTCACCGCCCAGATCCTGCGCAATTTTCTCCGCAACACCCGGATAAAAAACGGCAATCGCTCCGTTGATTTCCAGCGTATTTGTCAACAGATAGCTGCGCATGCCCGGCGGGATTTTCTGTTCGTCGTCCTCCCCCATAAAAATGCCGTTCTCGTACCGCTTTCCGTCCCAGCCCATCAGGCACTGGATCGAATACAGCCGCGGCGGATACAAAAAGCTCGTATTGACCAGCGCCGCCCGCATTACCTCCGCTTCGGGGACCATCCATTTCTGAACCTGATCCCGGTACACCTTCGTCGTAAAATAATCTCCTCCCAGATGAGATAAAACGCAGTACAGCACCAGCGCTACATCCCCGATGCGGATATACGGCACGTTTACAAGCTCGCTTCGGTAAAAATCCAGATTGAGCGGACGAAGAATCAGCATATTTTTCATTTTTCCGTACTCACCTTTTTCTGAAAGAGCCGTATTTTCCTGCGCTTCCACTGCTGCCTCAAGAACCCGAAGCACCCGCTCTTTTTCCTGCTTCTGCGTCTTTTTGTCCCCACTGCAGAGCCTATCGAGCATCCCTTTTGTCGCCTTTAAACGAGCACAGCAGTCCCTGCATCCATTTTTAAAGCAGAATAAAAAACTGTCCTCCTCCGTCAGAATCTGAAACGGGTAAGGAAATTCCGACTCTATCTCCTTTTGCAGAAACGCCCTCGCATATTCCATTTTTTGTGTGTCGTCCATTCTCCCGTTACTGAAAACTTATAAAAAGTTATAAACTTTTATGTTTCATTCCTACTTCAACGAGTATGCTTTTGATGGCATAAATACCTATCTACTCACAAGTTCTTGTACTCTCCATAGGCGTAAATTCCGAATTAACGCATCCGTACATATTTGCATTAACATTTAAGTGTTAGCTTGCAAATTGTTCTCCATAAGCTTTTAGGTTTAGTGATGCCTGGAAATCTCTATCTATAACATTTCCACATTCACATTTATATGTTCTATCAGATAATCTCAAATCCTTTTTTATTTTCCCACAGCAACTACAACGTTTGGATGATGGATAAAATCTATCAGCCACAATGAGCTGAATACCTCTATCATTACACTTGTATTCCAACTGTTTACGAAATTCAAAGAATCCCTGATTCTGAACCGCTTTAGATAAATGTCTATTTTTTATCATCCCACTAACGTTTAAATCTTCGATACAGATAAATCTTGATTTTCGATTTACGATTTCAGATGTGGTCTGATTCAAATAATCTTTTCGGATATTTGCTAATCTGTGATTTACTTTAAGTAAAAGTTTTTCTTTTTTTACTATATTGTTAGTTTTACAGTAACTTCCTCCTTTCTTATTGTGTTCATATTTACGAGATACGCTGCGTTGCAATCTACGCTTGCATTTCTCAAGCTTCTTAACAGTCTGGCTTTTGTTTATATTCTTGTAGGTATTACCATCAGAACATATCGCCAAATCCTTAATTCCAAGGTCTATACCGATTCCATCATGATTAGACCTGTCCCTGCAGTCTGGGAATTCCACACATACGCTAATCCACCAATTCAATCCATCAAAGGATACTCTCGGATTCCTATATTTAGCATCTGTGGGAATACGTCCATGTTCAGCAAGTTTTACCCAGTTCAGCTTTTGTTTATTAGCTTTCCTGCTGAAAGAAAATCCTTCAAATTTAACATGCGTATCACGAAACTGTATCTTGATATTATCTTGATAGAATTTAGGCATTGATTTCTTTTTCGCCTTAAACCTTGGGTACCGTTGTAAACCCTTGAAAAAGTTTTTATAGGCTGAGCAGGCATCTTTAATTGCCTGCTTAGTTACATTGTTTGAAACGTTTAGCAGCCATGCATATTCATCAGAATTTCTAAGCCTTGTAAATTCTTTTCTAAGCTCCGTATCTGGAATAAATCTGCCACCTTTTTCATAGTTTTCCTTTTCCCTGGCCAAAGCCCAGTTATAAGCAAATCTTGAAGCACCTGCGTACCGAAACAGCTTAGTTTTCTGTACATTATTTGGGATCAACATTACTTTTATGGCTTTTACCATCGGTCTCCTCCTGCATCAATTCTCGGATAAGTTTCTTCGCTTTATTCGCTCGTTTTCCTTGTAACTTGCAGCTAAATACTGTGATTATCTGTACTAAATCTTCAACGAGTTCTTGTTGCTCAGATTCTTCAGTATTGTCAATAATCTCAATCTGTCGTTCTAAATCACCTTTTTGTTTGTGGCTTGAAACACGACAATAGCCAATGATAATGCGGTTTTTAGGCTTTACATTCATTACCTGGTTGAGCTGTTCATCGGAATAATACCTATAACCACTTGTTGTAGTATGATGCGGATGAAGTTTTCCATTAGAATCCCAATTTCGTAATGTCTGTGCTGATACACCCATAATTTATATACTTTTATAAGCCTTATTCAGCTGTTCAATCACCTCCTTGTGAAAAATTGCGTACATGCCTGGAATCTTGTGTAGAATTGAACTAGAAACATCAGAATAATAAAAGAAATAACAAGATCAAACCAACATGTCAGAATAAACCGGTTATCAGCAACCGGCTTCGCCCTTTGCGATGAACAGCCCGGCTGTCCCCGCTCGCGCTTCTCTCCTTCGATCACGAGCCCGCGCTGGCGCGCTCTACCGCCTGCTTCGCAGGCTGCTCGTTCTCTAATGGCACGAGAAAAACAAATGCCGCTTTCAGCGTCGCTTGTTTTTCTTTCGTGCTCGCGCTTCTCTCCTTCGATCACGAGCCCGCGCTGACGCGCTCTACCGCCTGCTTCGCAGGCTGCTCGTTCTCTAAT